>WNGR01009784.1_pt1 | contig 19621 bp, 19 predicted proteins | sample 5407581 | NCBI WGS metagenome assembly WNGR01 (sample SAMN13153383, study PRJNA577476) | soil metagenome | isolation source: 80 cm soil or saprolite under Garry oak tree replicate 2 | place: USA:California | collected 2016-06-15 | reverse complement strand
CCAGCGTCGTCACCGCTTTCAAACATGCTATGCATCAGGGTAAATTGACTATGGATCGTGTTAACGAGTCGGTGGAACGTATCTTACTTTTGAAAATCCATTTCGGTATCATCAAGATGTAGGATCGTCCGCTCCTCATTTATTTCACAAACACCTGAAGCAGCCACAATCCGACCATACCCACGACGATGGTCAAAAGCACGTTTTTAGTTCGCCAGGCAACAATTGCCGCAAGTATCCCCGCTAACAACCGGGTGTTACTCACAGACAGATCAAACTTGTTCCCGTACAGGAATAATGCTGGAAAAATGATAGCTGAAAGAACGGCAACAGGCACGAAACGTAACGTGCTCTGGAGAAATGGTGGTATTTCCCGCCTTCCAAAAAGCGTGATAAACGAAAGACGAATAGCAAAGGTCAACAATCCAATGCATATGAGCATCAGCCAGAGCGCGAGCGGTGTCATCATCCCCCCTCCTTTTCTGCGTGTTCTATCGTGGTATCCCCTGGCGGCTCGACAATGGAATGTATTTGACCGGCGTCATCTTCTTTCTTATGAATCCTTGTGCGTTTGTTATACCTCGACTCCAGGAATATACCGATGCTAATCCCTACGAACGTAGCAACGATCAGGCCCAACTTGTAGGGTAAGCTAGCTGCAAGAATCGCTATAATCCCCGCTGTCGCGGCTGCTGCTGTACCCGCCCGATCTTTGAGATTCGGGACAACCAGGGCGATAAACGTCAGTGGAAGCGCAAAATCCAGTGACCAGCTCGCGGGAACCTGGGCGCCAAGTACGATACCAACGGCTGTACTCGCCTGCCAGGTGCTCCATAATGCAAGGCCGGCTCCAAGAAAATACCAATGTTTCCTGGATATATCACCTGGTTTTTGATAATGTGTGATGGCAACGGCATAGGCTTCGTCGGTTAATAAGTAAGCCAGAAGCATCCGCCAGCGTGTGTTGAGCCGCTTGAGGTATGGCGCGAGGGACGCGCTATACAGGGCGTGGCGCAAATTGACAATGAACGCCGTGAGGATGATAATTCCTGCTGGCACACCCGCTCCAATCAACTGCGCGGTTACAAACTGTGCTGAACCGGCAAACACGATGAACGACATCGACTGACCTGCCAGGGGAGGAATGCCAGCGCTCCGTGCCGCTACTCCATAAATCAGCCCAAAAGGCACCACTCCCATCAAAATGGGCAGTTCAGCCTTGATCCCGTTAAAAAATTCAGAACGTCTTGTGATCATGCTCTTACTGTTGATAGCGATTGTAGTTCATCGAACAAAGCTGTCAAGCCTTCTGTGAATCTTTGTATAGAACACCCATAACCGATACGAACAAACTGCTCATATGCTCCCCCGAAAACCTCTCCTGGCAGCAGGAGGAACTGTCTCTCTTGCGCCAGGTGGCGACAAAAGGCTGTAGAAGAAACATGTGAAGGCAGTTGCACAAACGCGGTGTAGCCGGCTTCTGGACGCTGCCAGGATAGTGTCCCTTGTGAACTCGCAATTACCTCTGCCAGTTTGTCGCGATTGGTACGCGCGGCCGCGAAGCGCGGGGCCAGAATCTCTGCAGAATGATGTAACGTTAGCTCAGCCAGAAACGCGCCGGGAGCGCTGCAACACATCGTGGAATAATCACGCGCATTACTCAAGCGCTTGAGTAGCTCATGTTGCCGGCTGGCAATCCAACCTACGCGTAGACCGCCCAATCCCCACGGTTTGGTCATATCCCCAATGGATACGGCATGCTCTACAACGTCGGCCACGGAGGGTATTGGTTCACCATCCAATGAGATCATGCGAAAGACTTCGTCATTGACAAGGAGAGCACCCCCCCGCTCGGCCATTGCCGCAATTGCCAACATCTCCTCTTTATTCATAAGGGAACCTGTTGGATTATGTGGATGGACGAGATAAACGATGCGTGTCTTTGCATCAATGAGTCGGGCCAGGTGCTCAAGTTCAGGTTTCCAGCCATTCTGCTGGCTTAAGGGCAGCCTACGTACTTCGATCCCCAGTGATTGTGCGACGCCCGGAATATTCTCATAGCAGGGATCTTCTATGACAATGTTCTGGCCCGGCCCTGCCGTTGACCAGATCAGTAGAAAAAGCGCTTCACTTGCTCCTGACATGATACGCACGTCGTTGGCTGCAAGTGTCGTATAGAGGGAGGCAACTGCCTGTCGAAGACTTTCACTGCCAGGATTCTCAATGTAATCAAGGTCCAGGTTAAGGTAGCTTTCAGTGGTTTCCGCACCTTCCAACTCGAGGAGTTCCCGCGTCGTCGCAGGGAAAGGGCCGCTGGCGGCCAGATTACGCATGCCAGGCACAAATTCAAACTCAGCGAACCAGCGTTCAAGACGAAATGGTGCTATATGACTATGGCTCATTAGAAAATCCTTTCTTAAAAGCAGGAAATTGCCGACTATCATATCATACGGTGAACGGATACAATTTACACCAACCATTACGCTGCAATGAAGGCCAATCTATACCAGCCATTTCCCTTATCCCAATAGGGGAAAGGAACGTATTTGCCACATGGTAATGTCCGAAAACCGCTAGCAACACGCTGTGCTTTCGCGTATCATTGAGGTATGAATACAACCAACATTTACAACGATTTCGATGTTTGCTATCGCGCTCTTTGCAGCCGCGATGCGCGCTTTGATGGACGGCTCTTTACTGCGGTTACCACAACGGGCATCTACTGCCGACCCATTTGCCCCGCGCCTACGCCGCAAGCGCGTCATGTGCGTTTCTATCCGTGTGCTGCTGCAGCCGAGGCCGCCGGGTTTCGAGCGTGTCGCCGTTGCCATCCAGAAGCCAGCCCAGGTTCGCCAGACTGGAACATACGCGCCGACCTCGTAGCTCGTGCGCTGCGCCTGATCGCCGATGGCATCGTTGATACCGAGGGAGTCAGTGGGCTTGCTCGCCGACTTGCCGTCAGCGAACGTCATCTGCACCGCGAACTCGTAGCTGAAGTCGGGGTCGGGCCGCTTGAGCTGGCTCGCAGTCGCCGCGCTCAGACGGCTCGGCTGCTCATCGATCAAACGGTTTTATCTCTGACGACTATCGCCTTTGCCGCCGGATTTACCAGCGTTAGGCAGTTCAATGACACTATGCAGGCAGCATTCGGCTGCGCCCCTTCTGCATTTCGCCGCAGGGGCGTCATCGAGATTGAGCCGGTGGCAGAGAAAAATCACCTGCTGCTACGCTTGCAACTGGATGATCTGCGAGATCTCAACCTGCTGGTGCAGCGCTGCCGGCAACTCTTCGACCTGGATGCTGACCCAGCTGCCATTGCCGATGTGCTGACTGCTGATCCTCTACTCGCACCACTCCTATCTATACGCCCTGGGTTACGCATACCAGGAGCGATCAACGGTTTTGAACTGGCCGTGCGTGCCATCCTGGGCCAGCAAGTCTCAGTGGCAGGTGCAAGGACGCTTGCTGGACGACTGGTAAAGGCCCTTGGAGAACCCCTGTCAACTTCTGATGATACAGTCTCCCACCTGTTCCCCAATCCGGAAGTCGTGGCGCAGGCAGACCTGCAGGGATTGGGTATAACGCAGCGTCGCATCGATACGATCCGTTTACTTGCCCAAAACATCATCAGCGGTGACCTTGAGCTGGATCGTAGCGCGGACCGGGAACAGACCACAACAAAGTTACTCGCCCTTCCAGGAGTAGGACCCTGGACGGTCTCCTACATCGCAATGCGAGCACTTGGCGATCCCGATGCATTTCCAGCCACTGACCTGGGATTGCGTTCTGCTTTCGCAAGGCACGGACAGGCTACAGACCTTCGCAGAGTTACGACGTATGCCGAAGCCTGGCGTCCCTGGCGCAGCTATGCAACCATTCATCTGTGGACAAGCCTGGCGGATGCACCAGCTAAGGAAAAGAACCAATGAGAATCTACCACGCACACGCTGCGCATAGAGGAGAACCAGGAAGATGACCAATACACCACAAAACGTCTACTGGACTACCGTCGAGTATCACACCTGGACGCTTTATCTTGCAGCTACAAGCAAGGGTTTGTGTTGTCTCACCCTCCCCAGTGAGTCGTTCGACACGCTCGTAAACTGGGTTGACCTGCACATTCCTCACGCTCGCTTGGTAGAAGACTGCGAGGCCCTTGCCGTGTATGAGAAGCAAGCCCTCGAATATCTCGAGGGAGAGCGAACAGACTTTACCTTCCCGCTGGATTTTCACGGAACGGCATTTCAAATCTCCGTCTGGCAGGCTCTGACTCGTATTCCTTATGGGGAGACACGTAGCTATTCTGACATCGCCCAGGTGGTACAACGTCCAAAAGCCATTCGGGCAGTCGGCGCTGCCAATGGAGCCAATCCCATTCCTATCGTGGTTCCCTGTCATCGCGTTATTGGCAAGAACGGAAATCTTACTGGCTTTCGGGGTGGATTGGACATCAAGGCGGAGTTGCTGCGCCATGAGGGAAAAAGAGAGCGAGTTTCTTAATGGCAAGTAAATACTTCATTGAGAGTCTCGATCTAATTGAGGAATCTGGCGCACTGGCTACACAATCTGCTGCACGAGCCCCTCGACGAGATACAGCGTGATATTGACGTGACGATGATCTCCCTACACCCCAAACTCATACAACTGCTCAAACTGCAAATCCAAATCATTGGTCGCCTGCCACATCGACGTCAAAGCTCTCCGCACATTGCGTGCAGCACAGGGTGGCAGATCCTCCTGTGCCGCCAGCTTCTTGAGTGCCTCATATACATTCAACAATTCCCGCTCTTGTTCGGTCAGTGCTTTGCCCAGCAGGTCGGTATCTGTCGTAGACATGTTCGTTTCTCCTTTAATATTGTGCTACTGGACGTACATCAACCAGGCGTTTTGCCTTCAGTTCAAAATGCGGCAGTATCCCATAATCCACGCGCTCGATATTGAAGCGCAGTCCCTCGTGTGCATTCGCCAGGTCTTTGGCGAGCTTATGCTGGAGCACAACCCACTCTATCTCGTGCCCGGGTTTGATCTCGAGCTTGATTGTAATTTCGTCCTGGATGTCGTCCTTGCGCCAGATGTAAAGCTGAAATTCGTCGATGGCAACATACTCGCGGATGATCGCTTCAACCGCACGTGGGTAGACGTTTGTGCCCCTGATCATTTTCATGTCATCCCAACGTCCCCTGATTCCGCCGCTGTAAAGATCCCAGGTGCGCCCGCATGAGCACGTGCTCGCTGGCACTTTCATTACCATATCCTTGGTGCGGTAGCGGATGAGGGGTATGAAGCCGCGGCCAAAGGAGGTCACCACACGCTCGCCCAGTTCGTCATAACCCACCGGCTCGTCGATTGCAGGGTTCAGTACCTCTTCAATGAAGTGATCCTCGATGATATGCGTGCCCCCTGACTGGTGCGAACATTCGAAAATCATGATGGTCCCTATCTCGGTCATACCCGCCGTGTCACCGCATTTCGCACCCCATGCCTCCTCTAGCTGGTGTTTTACCGCCGGTATCGAGCCTGCAGGCTCGCCAGAGAGGATGACTTTATTGACCTTGCTCTCTTTGGCAAGATCGATACCCCTCTCCCTGCCCTTTTGCCAGAGGTGCAGTGCGTAAGTGGGCGTAGAGCAGACGGTGGTGACGCCCATCTCAATAATTTGGTGGATGCGCGCATCGGTGGTCTGCGCCCCGCCGGGGATTACCAGCGCTCCCATCTTTTCGCACGCGTAGTGCGCGCCCCAAAAACCGATGAACGATCCATAACCGAAGGCGAAATAGACAATATCTTCCGGTCGAATGCCAAATCCCCACAGTCCATAGCACCACATCTCGCTGATCCAGTCCCAGTCTTTCATGCTGTCGAGCACGCGCAGGGGGGTGCGACCCGTAGTACCCGAGGTGAGATGGTAACGAATGGCGTTCTTCGGATCAGTGGCAAGTATATCGCCGAACAAAGGTTTCTCTAGCAGAGAGTCCATCCACTCTTCCCTGGTCATAAAGGGGATGCGGCGTATATCATCAAGGGATTTCAATTGCTCCGGTTTGAAGCCTGCCGCGTCGAACTTGCGCCGGTGGTATGGTGTAGTGGCATACGCCCACTCACACATGCGGCGCAGTTTGAGCAGTTGCAACGCCTGCAATTCCTCGCGGGGTAACTTTTCGTTCTTGGGGTTCCAATACTCTGAATAGGCCATAGTTAACTCCTCCTTGAGCGTTTGTACGGCAATGGTCAGTTTGACCGGTGATGATCGTCAGTAGTTATTTATCTCTACCCACAAGTTCGCGGGCAATGATAACGCGCTGGATATGGCTGGTGCCCTCATAGATTTGCAGCCCTTTGATATCGCGATAGTAGCGTTCTACAGGATACTCATTTGAATAGCCGCGGTTGCCATGCATCAGCACAGCCTCAGATGCTGCTTTCATCGCAGCTTCTGTCGCGAAAAGCTTGGCAATGGAGGTCGCCTTTGTGGATGGTAGACCCTGGTCTTTCACCCACGCCGCGCGATAGACCAGCAGCCTTGCCGCTTCAACATCGGTAGCCATATCTGCCAGGGTTGCCTGGATCATCTGGAAGTCCGCGATCCGTTGTCCGAACTGGCGGCGCTCCCTGGCAAAGGCTACGCAGGCATCGAGGCACGCCTGAGCTACTCCAACTGCGCCCGCGGCTACTCCTAGCCGACCGCGATCCAGGGCAGACATGGCGACTTTAAAACCATCTCCCGGCGCACCGAGGAGCGCGCTTTTCGGCACGCGACACTCCTTGAAGGTAATATGGGCATGCTCCGATGCGCGGTGACCCAGTTCCTTTCCAGCCATGGGTTTGCGCTGAAACCCGGGAGTACCTGTCTCAACCACAAATGCGCAGATACCTTTATGGCGCGCAGAGCGATCCCTGCTGGCGAAGACGATGGCAACATGAGCGCTGGTGCCGTTGGTGATCCAGATCTTCTCACCGTTCAGGACGTAACTGTCCCCTTCCTCTCGGGCCATCGTCTCCATACTAGCAGCATCAGAACCTGCGTTTGGCTCAGTCAGAGCGTAACAACCAATCCATTCGCCTGTGGCCAGGCGTGGTAAATAGTGGCGTTTCTGCTCCTCCGTCCCCCAATCGCGGATACACAAGGATACCAGGCTGGTATGCACGGTCAAAAAACCACGCACAGATGAATCGACTCTTCCCAGTTCCTCGCAGAGCAGTGCGTAGCCAACGTAATCCATCCCTGAGCCACCGTATTCTGGCTCGATTGGCCCAGCCAGGAACCCCAGTTCGCCCATGCGCTTGACAAGGTGTCGGGGGAACTCACCCTTCTCATCCGCTTCGCGTGCAACGGGAGCCACCTCTTGTTCGGCGAACGCACTTGCTCGCGATTGGATGCGTTCTTGCTCTTCAGTGAGCTCAAAGTTCATATGCTACCCTCGTGGAACTACTTATCCGCGTCAATCACTGCCAGACCCTCTATCTCGATCAGTGCCTCATCCTGGAAAAAGCGTGAAACCTCGAATAGTGCGGCAGTAGGATAATAAGCGCCGAAGAAGGACTTGTGTATCACGCCCAGCGGTTTGAGATGGGCAAGATAATCGTCACGGTCACGCACAAAAATATTGACTTTCACTATATCTTGCATCTTTCCACTCGCTGCCTCAACCACCGTCTGAAGATTGCGCAGCGTCTGCTCATACTGGGCCATCAGGTCGCCTGGCGCGACTATTTGACCTTCCGCATTGCTGCCTGTTTGCCCTGCTAAAAAGAGGAGATCCCCACCCGTGACGAGAATGCCGTGGTTGAAGCCGCTGGGGCGCGCTAATGACGGCGGGTTGACGAGAATTTTTCCCATAGCGCAAATTCCTATCTTCCAGTGAATTGAGGCTTCTCATTCGCTGTGAATGCCGCGTAGAAACGACGGTGATCCTCCCCCAATAGCATCAATGCCTGTGCCTGCGCCTCTGCTTCAATAGCGGCGACAAGGTCCATACTTAGCTCACGGTTGAGCATATGCTTGGTCATCGAAATAGCCAGCGTCGGACCATCGGCCAGGCGCCTGGCCCATTCGCGAGCCTTCACCAGCAGTTCTGCATGAGGAACGACCCGGTTCACCAATCCATAACGCTCGGCGGTGCTGGCGTCGATGGTATCGCCAAGCAGGAGTAGCTCGAAAGCTCGTCCCATGCCGATGACCCGTGGTAATAAGTAACCGGCTCCCATATCGGCACCCGTCAGTCCAACTTTGGTGAAAAGGAAGGCGAAACGCGCTTTCTCTGAAGCAATACGCAGATCGGAAGCCAGGGCAATGACTGATCCAGCGCCGGCGGTCATCCCATTAAGAGCCGCGATGATAGGCTTATCCAGCATCCGCATATTCTGCACCACAGCCCCGGTCATGCGTGTAAATTCCAGGTGACCCTTCATGTCCCGCTTGAGCAATTCACCGATAATCTCGTGCACATCGCCCCCGGAACAGAAATTGTCCCCGGCCCCCGTCAGCACGATCGCCCGTACCGCCTCGTCATAGCGCAGTGTTTCAAATACATCGCGAAGCTGCGCGTAGACTTCGAAGGTGAGAGCATTCATCACCTGGGGGCGATTGAAGGTCAGGGTTGCAATGCCTTCGCTTACATCGTAAAGAAAATCATAAGCCATAGCAGAACTCTTTCACGACATGACGCTTCCGCCATCGATATTGATGGCCTGTCCAGTGATACCTATACTGCTCTCCTGTGCCAGGAAGACAGCGATAGCGGCAACCTCTTCCGGCTCGATCAGTCGCCGTTGTGGGCTGGTCTTTTCCAGAACTTCCCGAGCCTGCGCCTCTGCCATCCCAGTACGGGCCACGATATTGCTGATGCTTGCATCGGTCATCGGCGTGTTTACGTAGCCGGGACAGATGGCATTGACGGTAATCTCATATGGTAGCAATTCTACTGCGAGGGCGCGGGTCAGGCCAAGCACGCCGTGTTTGGCTGCGGTATAGGCCGCGATGTATTGGCCGCCGACCCGAGAGGCTATTGAAGCGATGTTGATAATGCGCCCTCTGCGCTGGTTAACCAGCGTCGGCACAAAGGCTTTGCTGACATAGTAGACACTGGTCAGGTTGACCGACAGCATGCGGTGCCAGAGCTCATCGGGATGGTTCAAGAATTTATGGCTGCCGGCGTTTCCAGCGTTATTGACCAGGATATCTGCCCCGCCTAATCCCTCAATGAGTGTTGTGGCCATATGCTGAACCTGCTCAGGATCGGTCACATCGCAGCAGACCCCCAGGCTCTGTCGCCCCTTCTCTCGTATTTGAGCGACAAGTTGCTCGATTTCGTGAGCTGTGCGGGCGGTAACAGCAACATCTGCTCCCGCCTCAGCAAGTGCCAGGGCGATGCTATGACCAATACCACGTCCCGCGCCAGTTACCACTGCTCTCTTGCCTGCGAGTGTAAAGCCATTCTTAGTTGACATAAATATCCTATCCTCTCTTCGGTGCGGGCGGTATTTGATGATCATCTTCCGCGCCAGGGGCCAATACTGGTCCTACTCGTTGAGCAGTGGTATATCCATGATGCACAGGTCTGCGCGGCCACTCGCTGAATTGAGTCAGGAAACCGCGCCCATAGGCGGGTTCGCTCTCAATTGTCGTCTGGCCTGCCTGTATCTCAAGTATATCACACCCATGCGTTTTCAGTAATTTTGCGAAAATGATCGCGTCCTCAACTCCAAAGCCTCCTTTGACGCAATCACTGACGGAGAGGGCGACCGACAGAGGTTTATGTTCTGGCCATGCAGCGCGCACAGCATCAAATACCTCTAAGGGGTAACGCATCCGTCCTTCAAGGATTCCTCCGTATGGATCACAACGCAGGTTGGTGAGTGGAGAAAGGAAGCTGGCCAGGAGATATCCATGAGCAACGTTCAATTGCAGCAAGTCGAAACCCGCTTCCAGCGCCATGTGGGCGGCACGGACAAAATCATTGCAGACGCTTTCCATGTCACTGTGGTTCATCTCTCTGGGAACCTGGCCATATAGAGTATAGGGCAGTGGAGATGGAGCGATCAGCGGCCAACTCCCCTGGCGCAGCGCCCTATCCAGTCCCACCGTTCTTGCTTGAGTTGCACCCCGGCGCCCGGCGTGTCCCAACTGGATCGCTATCTTCGCTGGCGTACTGGAATGAACGGCACTCACGATCTCTATCCATGTCTCTGTATGACTGGTAGTATACAATCCAGGACAGCCAGGTGTGATGCGTCCTTCGGCAGAGACAGCTACTGGATCTGTCAGTACTAAACCGGCACCACTGTCAGCATAGTATTTGGCCAAAGCCAGGTAATCCTTGTTGACCACTCCTTCTTGAGCAGGAATTGCGCCGTGTGCGAGTGATAAGACCACGCGATTCGACAGGCTGAGCGCTTGTAATTTCAATGGCTCAAACATTGGTGGTGGTGCGAAAGTGGTATGATCGTTCCCTGACGCATGTGCAAACCACCGGTCAACCATGTCGCCAAAGCGGGGATCGCGGAGCCTGAGGTCATCATAGGAGATCCTGCCGCTGCGTGTCAGCAGCTGAAAGGTGAACTGCATCGGCTCCAGTCCAAGGTAGCGCTTGATCGTCTCAAAATACGCCTGGCTCACCTGTGCAGCGTCCTGGAAAATCTCAACCACGGGTTTGCGTTCGAGTTCATATTCGTTAAGTGCGGTCTCGAGATCCGCGTGTTGTTCGATAGCTGTAGCAAGAGCAATGGCATCTTCCATTGCCAGCTTTGTGCCAGAACCAATAGAAAAGTGTGCCGTGTGTACGGCATCGCCAAGCAAGACTATATTCTGGTGGTGCCAGTGACTGGTTTTCAGCGCGGGGAAACTGATCCACTTTGAATTATTCGATAAAAGAGCTGCACCCCCCAGATCATCGGCAAAGAGGCGTTGGCAGTAGGCGAGGCTCTGCTCTTCGTCTGCTTCATTCAATCCCGCTTTCAGCCAGGTCGTTTCGTCGCATTCAACGATAAAGGTGCAGGTTGTACCGCTTGATGGATAGGCATGGACCTGGAATAGGCCGTGTTCGTTCTCGCAAAAGATAAAGGTAAAGGCATCAAGCACCTTGTCGGCCCCAAGCCAGATATACCTGGCCTTGCCCAATTCCACGCTCGGCTTGAAGTGAGCTTCGTATGTTTTACGGACAAGGCTATTGATTCCATCAGCGGCAATCAGCAGGTCATACCTCTCCCGATACCCCTCTCGCATCGCTATATCGGCTCCGCTCGCCATACGCTCCCCACTCCCTCGCCATACGCTCCCCTCCGCATCGTGAAGTTCAGAAAGATCGTGGATCTCTTTATTGAATATCAATGAAATCCCCACTTCTTCACAACGACTTTGCAGGATATTGAGCAGGTGCTTTCTTGAGATGCTAGCGATGACATGGCCGCCACAACGGATGGTCTCTCCCCGGTAATGGACGTCGATGGCGTCCCAAATGACGAAGCGGTTGGTTATTTGCTCATAGGTCTTGTAATCGGCTCTTTGGAAGGAAGCCAGTGTGCGATCCGAAAAGACCACTCCCCAGCCATAGGTCACGTCCGCCGGGTTGCGTTCAATAATCGTAATATCGTGTTTTGGGTTGGCTTTTTTGAGCAACAGGCCGCTATAGAGACCTGCTGGCCCGCCACCAAGGATGACTATCTTCACTGTGGCCTCCTACAGGGCTATGCGATCAACGCTACGTGAGCCATGTGGGTGCTTTCTACCCAGACCATTGAGAGTATCTGCCAGTTGCTCGAGCTGGTCCAAATCGGGCACCGTTGGGAAAAGAACGAGTTCATCGCAGCCCGCCTCCTCATACCCGCGCATGAACTGGGCAATGGCTTGTGGACTGGTGAGGAGCCCAGCGGCTATTCTCTCCGCGAAAGGACCGGTGAAAGCGTAATAATCCGTCAGGTAGCGCGTGCCGGCAGCCTCGATATGCTCATTGCCAAGGGCAAAGTATCCTTGCGCCCAGAATTGTGGCTTGCCAGGTCGCCCGGCGTCGTACCAGGCGGCGCGAACTTTATCGGCAACGCGGGCAAATGCCCTGGGCGGTCCGCCACCATGGACATAGCCATCCGCGTAACGAGCTACCCGTGCAAAACCCTGGTTGCTCAACCCGCCAACAAGCAATTGCGGTCCTCCTGACCGGGCCGCTGTTGGATTGATAGAGCCATCTTCCCATAGAGCGCGTAATGTGGAGAGTTGTTCTGAGAGCCGCTTCCCTCGCGTTTGATATGCAATTCCCGCGGCATCGTAATCTTCTTTACGTGCCCCAACCGCCAATCCGAGCACTAGTCGACCATTTGAAAGTGCTTCAATAGAAGCTGCCATTTTCGCCAGCAGCGCGTCATTGTGCAGAGGTCCAATGATAATGGTTGTAGCCAACAAGACTCTCTGCGTCACGGCGGCAGCGGCGGCAAGGGCAGTCAGAGGGTCATAGCTGTCATAGACAAGCCTATCGAGGACACCCAGGCTCGAAAACGGACCTGCATCGGCCCGCCGCGCCCATTCAATGACAAGTGCTCCATTCGCCCCCGGCACTGTTGAAGGCAGTCCAACACCGACTCTCATGCGTGCAACCCCCTTGTCGCTTGCTCTTTTTATACACTGTTTCGGTAAGTAGAGAAGGTTTTTTCCATACTTCCCCTGGTCTGATTGTATAGTGTCACATAGTTGATGGTATCTCAAGGGGGAAATTATTCGCGTAGCGCACCCTCATACAAGGGGTTTTTAACAGTTGACAAAAACATATAGCGATGCTATAGTGTCATATTTTAGAAACGGTAGGGCAAACCATGCTTTTTGTGTTTGTCGGTATGAGCAAAAAAACCAGCAGGGTCAATCACATAACTGACCTTGCTGGTTTTTAGCTTTAACCTACGATCTTAATCGTACTGATTGAATTGCCGCCTTCTCCTGTTCCTCAGGAGCGTCCTGAGGAAGAAGAGTCCTCCTAATAAGACCAACAATCGTTTTATCATGCTGCCTTCCTCCTTTTATGTTACCGATACATATCCTAGCTGAACCATGCCTTATCGTCAATGGTTACTCTCTCTAATTATACGGCTATCTTGCGGTAGAGTTACGAAAAGAGCAGATCTTCTTTGACTCATTCGCAGGTCGCCGAAATCCTGGTCTATCATCGCGATCAAATCCAGCGCCGCACTCGCGCCTTATAGCCAACATACTGTTCACCGAACTTGCGCTCCAGGTACCTTTCCTCACGATCAATGACGCCACGGTTCATCACAAATAACACCACCGGAAGCAGGAGTAGAGCCCAGAGCGACTGAGCAATAAGGGCCATTCCAATGTAGAAGAGTGTGAGCGAGAGGTAGATGGGGTTGCGTGTGAAGCGAAATGGCCCTTCAGTAACGATGGCTGTGGCTGGTTGGGTTGGGTCTACATTGGTTTTTGCGCGCCGCATTTGATGAAATGCAGTAGGAGCGAGAATGCAGGCTACAGCGATACAGCCTGTGCCAATGATGAGGGCTATTGGGCGAGGGAGAAACCTTGTGGGGAATATCAAACGCAAGAGCAATCCTACCACTAAAACACCCGCATAAATCAGTGGCGGTGGGGCTATCACCCCGGGGTTATCCTGGAAATCGTTTCTCATAGCCATTCTCCATTCTTCAGACCCCTCCCCCATCGCTATGTTGGCTCTCCTCCGCCAGCGAGCAACTGATGAAGGTGACGGGAAGTCATCAGGTTCCTATTGTATCTCAAGAGGGAAGTGAATGGATACTGTTTCGGCAGAACGATGTCGTCTTCTGCTCAAGTTCGCGCATTTTACATGTTTCCTGTGACACAAATGTGAGCGGCCTGCTATCCACCGTGATGCTGCTGTGAGCAGTTAAGCCTATACTGTTAATAGGCTACAAGGGATGGATAACTTCTCTTACCCACAAGCTCCTCCCTGTGGCTTTCGTCTGTCGGTTATTCCTCATTCTTACAAACCGCAAGTGCAGAAGCAGGCAAGCGCTGACGAGGTGGCGAAAAAGGCAAGGAAGAAATGGAGTAAAAAGCATGTTTCAGCAAATTATGGTCCCCCTGGACACGTCTCCTCGCGCGGAGCTAGCCCTCCCACTAGCAGCACAAATAGCGCGAGCTTCAGGCGGCTCTATCCTGTTACTGCAAGTCGTCAGTCCGCTTATTGACTTTAGTGGGGGGCTGTCTCCTGCACCGCTCATGACAGAGCAGGTCATCGAGTCAGACCTGGCTGAGGGGAACACCTACCTCAACGAAGTTGCAAAATCTGGAGTTTTTGCTGGAATTACAACAACAACTGAAGTCCTGTTTGGACTGCCAGCGCAGGATATTCTGGCAGTGGCCGAGTCAAGGTCTGTAGATCTCATCGTTATGTGCAGCCATGGGAGAACGGGTCTCTCGCGCTGGGTGCTAGGAAGCGTAGCTCACAGAATTGTCCATCAGAGTTTCATTCCAGTACTGGTGCTCCGTGCGAACAAGCCTATGTTGCACATACCGCGTACTGATGCTACTCGTCCCCTCCGTGCTCTGGTTCCATTGGATGGCTCACCCCTTGCTGAGGCGGCGCTCATTCCAGCAGCAAACCTTGTCACTGCGCTGGCTGCTCCGGCACCAGGCGCGTTGCATTTAATCCAGGTGGTGAAACATCTCTCTCCTACAGGTGATGAGGGTTTTACCGCCCTACTCAACAAAGAGGCCATGGAACACGCGAAAACATACCTGGCGTCGGTAAAGGAGCGCACGAAGGAGACGCTCAAAGACCTGAAACTCTCGATCACGTGGTCCATAACCAATGATTCGGATGTTGCTGATGCTATCATCGGCACAGCTGAGCACGGTCAACAGCAAGAGGAAACTGAAGGTGCCAGTGGCTGCGACCTGATTGCCATGTCAACACATGGCCGGGGAGGATGGGAACGACTGGTTATGGGTAGCGTGACAGAACGAGTCCTGAGTGCTACCAGGCTGCCGCTGCTAGTTGTACGACCGCGGCAGACTGGAACCACAAAGAGTTAAGTGGAGATGCTGGGCAAGGGAATGGCTATTTCCTAAAGTTTTGGTGTAGAATAGAAACAAGAACACCAATGAAGGAGTATGCATATGCCTGGTTCTATCCGTCTCGGCAAAATTGCTGGCATTGACATATATATCCATGTGAGCTGGCTTATCATCGTTGTGCTACTCACCTGGTCGCTTGACATTCAGTTTTCAGCCTCGTATCCCGGTTGGGGAACCGCCACCTACTGGGTCGTCAGTTTGATCGCGACGCTGCTCCTCTTCGCCGCTGTGCTCTTGCATGAATTGGCTCACTCGGTGGTCGCTCGTGCGCGAGGTCTGTCGGTGAAGAATATCACGCTCTACATTTGGGGAGGGCTCTCGAACATTGAACAGGAGCCAAGGAGTCCAGGCATAGAGTTTCAGATAGCCGTTGTTGGCCCAGCCACCAACCTTCTGATAGCTGGTTTGGCTTACCTCCTTTTGTTAGCCCTTGGCAGGGGCACCTCTCCGGTGACAGCACTGCTGGGGTACCTGGCTCTAGCTAATCTCCTGTTAGGGCTCTTCAATCTCATCCCCGGTTTCCCACTTGATGGCGGCCGTGTGCTACGCTCGATTGTCTGGAAAGTGAGCGGGAATCTTCGTACGGCGACACGTGTAACCACACTGGTGGGTCAAATCGTGGCCTATCTCTTCATCTTCTGGGGAATATGGCAATTCTTTTTAGGCAATGTTCTAGGTGGCATCTGGATTGGCTTTATCGGCTGGTTCCTGCTCAGTGCAGCCCAGTCTGCCAACTCCCAGGTGATGTTGCAATCAATGTTCCGCGGCGTGAAGGTCAGCGAAGTCATGAATCCTTCTCCAATGACAACTCCTGCCAACATTTCGCTCCAGAAGCTGGTATATGACTATTTGTTGCCGGGTGGTGTCTCCTACGCTCTCGTTATGCAGGGCGATCGCTTAGCCGGCTTGATTAAGCTGAGTGATATTCGCCATATTCCTCAAGAGGAGTGGGGTCAAGTTCCTGTCGGTCATGCCATGATTCCTCTGGAGAAGTTACATATCGTTACCCCTCAGCAAAGCTTGAATGATGTGCTCCCATTAATGGCTGGTCGCGATGTGAATCAACTTCCCGTTGTGCAGGATGATCACCTGGTCGGATTATTGAGCCGAGATGCAATAATACACTTTATTGAAGTACGTCGTGGCCTTGGTCTAGACACCGGGGCCTAAGGCGAGCACTGTTAGGATGAGAAGGTCATTTGCCCAACGGTGGTATGAGCCAGCAGTTTTTGGGCGTTGCGCCACAGGATTTTCTCACACACCTCCGGCTTGAAGTAGTCCAAGGTATCGAAGTCCTTCAGCCAGCGCTGGGGTGTGATGAAGGGGTAGTCGGAGCCAAAGAGGAAGCGATCTTGTAAGCGTGTGGCTGCTTCACGCAGCAGCGATTCGGGAGTGTACTTTGGTGACCATCCAGAGAGGTCATTGAACACATTGGCTTTATGCTGCATGGTTGCGATCATCTCTTCGTGCCAGGGCCATGAGGGGTGTGCGCCGATGATGGTCAGGCCAGGAAAATCGGCGGCCAGAGAATCAAGGTAGATGGGACGTGTGTAATCGAGTTTGATGCCCATACCTCCAGGTGTGCCTGCTCCCAGTCCGTTCGTACCGGTGTGAAAAAGCGTGGGCACACCCAGTTCCTGAATCTTCTCCATCAAAGGATGGAAAGCGGGGGCGTTGGGATAGAATGCCTGTACCCCAGGATGAAATTTCGCGCCGGCCAGTCCCAGTTCCTTGATAGCGCGCTCGATTTCTTTAATCGCTGCCTTTCCTTTATGGGGGTCAACACTGGCAAAACCGACAAATTGCTGTGGATAGCGCTGCACAATGGCTGCAATATAATCATTCCCCAGAGGGGGCAGACCGGTAGCGGTTTCCGCGTCCCAGGCCAGCAGGACACCAATCATATCGAGTTCCGCATAATCGGCGGCTATCTGCTCGATATCCTTCAGTTTCACCTCGGTACGGAAGAAGCGTTCGGCGGCCTTTGCGTACGGACCGAGCGTAATCTGCATAAACTCCATCGTCGGCAGGTGGACATGGAAGTCGATGGCGCGTGGCATACTCTGTTCCTCAAGGAGCGATAGTTGAGCACTGCGTTGTGCCAGTGGTACTCTGTATTATAGTCTCGCATGAACTGTAATGTCCAAGTCAGACCCAACGGAGAGATAGATTGTTATCATATGCCATAGACGACATTCTGAGTGAGGAAGTGCGGGAGTTCTCAAGGCCCGCTGAAGGGTGTGCCGCGTTCGGCACTAAACAAACGTAATGTCACCGCTTTCATGGAGACCTCCCTTACCTTGTTGCTTCCACATTGCGCTTGCTTTTGGCGGACGCCTCTTGAGACAGCTTTTTTTCATGCGAGGAGATGCCATGGCTTTGTCCTCCTCCCGTGTACGTTGGCGTGTAGCCGGGTTGGGAGGCAAAGAACTTCAAGTGGCGGCGCAGGTCATCCAGCAACAGGTTCGCCAGGTCATGGCTGAACCCCTCTTTGACGACCACCCGCAGCACCGCCAGGTGCTCGAGATTCTGCGGGAAGGTATAGGCTGGCAGAATCCATCCCCGGTCTCGCAGCCGTTCAGAGAGATCGAACACCGAGAAATTCGTTTCTTCCTTGAGCGTGAAGGCAAACACCGGCAGATCGCTGCCGTCACTGAGCAACTGAAACGGTCCCAGCTTGGCAATCTCCCCGGAGAGATATAGCGCGACATCCTGACAGGCTTGTTGAATGCGCGTATAGCCTTCGCGACCCAGGCGCAGGAAGTTATAATACTGCGCGACAACCTGGTTGCCCGGGCGCGAGAAGTTGATCGCGAACGTTGCCATCTCTCCCCCCAGGTAATTGACAGAAAAGATCAGATCTTCTGGTAAGGCCTCCTTATCGCGCCAGATAATCCAACCCACACCCGGATAAACCAATCCGTATTTGTGGCCGGAAGTGTTGATTGATTGCACGCGCGGGACGCGGAAATCCCATTCCAGCTCTGGTTGCAAGAAAGGCGCGACAAAGCCCCCACTTGCCCCATCCACGTGAATAGGGATATCCCAGCCTTTTTCCTGTTGCAGAGCGTCCAGGGCAGCATTGACCTCCTTGACCGGCTCATAACTGCCATCCATGGTACTGCCCATAATCACCACCACCCCAATCGTGTTCTCGTCGCAATACTTGACGGCCTCCTCTGCTGTCAGGTGATAGCGCGTGCCTTCCAGCGGGACAAAGCGCGGCTCGATATCCCAGTAGCGGCAGAACTTTTCCCAGCAGACCTGCACATTGGCTCCCATCACCAGGTTGGGTTGGTCGGTGGACTTGCCGGCAGCGCGCATGCGTTCGCGCCATTTCCATTTGAGGGCCATACCTCCCAGCATGGACGCCTCGCTGGAGCCAATGGTCGAGCAGCCGATGGCTTCCTCGTGGTCAGGCGAATTCCATAGGCGCGCGAGCATATTTACGCAGCGTATCTCCAACTCTGCTGTTTGGGGATATTCGTCCTTGTCAATCATGTTCTTGTCAAAGCTCTCGACCATGAGCAGGCGAGCTTCTGGTTCCATCCAGGTCGTGACGAAAGTTGCCAGGTTCAAGCGAGAATTGCCATCCAGCATCAGTTCATCGTGTACCAGGTTGTAGGCCGTCTGTGGCTGCAACTCTTTCTCAGGGAAGTTGTAGCGCGGCACATTGTCGATAAGCGCATGCCGGCTGTAGAGAGGGATCATTGACTTATCAGCTTCGTTCAGTGTATCGATTTTCACTTTCTTGTGAAGCATGAAGGGCATCCTCCTTTAAATTAAACGCTGTTCATAAATTAAACACTGTTCAGGCCGATCCGCCTTGAGCGACAGTGCAGAGTCGCACGAGACAAACTGGAACCCCTGCTCCTAGTATACTATCCAAAGGTCGAAAACACATGCTTAAAACACACTGTTTTTGCGCACAGCAAGACGACCGCGGACATTTGGGCCAAATCTTGTCAACCGGGTGGCCTCATCCAGACGACCAGCATCGATAGCCCGGTTGCTCACAGGCGCTGTTTCAGCTTGTGAATAGTGCAAATACACTGAGTGACCTGACCATCTCGTATTCTTGCCCATACTGTAAACGCTTAAAAACAGTGCGTTCTGAGGATGTATTCCTCTTCCGGGTTGGGTATACTGGTATCGATGGCATTTATGCTTACTGTCAGAGGTGGCCGTCCATACAAGCATAATCCTGGTTGAAGTGCTGGGAGCTAGCCTCGTTTCGGATCAGCTTACCCTACTCTGGCAGTTGAGGAAATGCCCTGTCTCTCTTGATTTTTGACAAAAGTAGAAGTACACAGTGTGTCAATGTCTGGCTTTACAGATTGAAACGAAAGGAGACATTATGGAAAGGCTAACGACCCGGAACGCTCAGGTTTCGCTCACGGCCATCGCGGGTAGCGATACCTTGCTGCAAAGGAGGGATTTATGAGCAGTCAGGAGGTATCGCGCGATCAGAAAGAGCGCCCGTCTATGAACCCCCTCGCTACAGCATTCGAGTTTAACCGGAGAAACTTCGACAATCCCGGTTTAGAGTGGCGGCGCCTGTTCTCGGAG
>WNGR01005403.1_pt1 | contig 19621 bp, 16 predicted proteins | sample 5407581 | NCBI WGS metagenome assembly WNGR01 (sample SAMN13153383, study PRJNA577476) | soil metagenome | isolation source: 80 cm soil or saprolite under Garry oak tree replicate 2 | place: USA:California | collected 2016-06-15 | reverse complement strand
CGCTCTTTTGGCTTTGATCTGCTCGCCACCGCTTAACGGCTCATCACCGACTTTGTTTCTTCCCTCGGCACCGTCTGACCTCCTCGCCCTTCTGTATCAATGTACACCAATCGCTGACGCTTTCCTCGGCTTTTTGACCATACAGCATCGACTTTCGGACTGTTTCTTTTCGCTTTGCTTGAGCTTATCTCGTTGCGCATCCCGTGGGAACTGGAACCTTCTCCGTAACGAGCTACTGCGCTGGTATAACGAACTGGTCAGCCTTCAGATAGCTGATGCTATCCCTGCCGCAGCATGAATCATAAGAATGGCAAGGCGATTGATAACGTAGCGAGATCATTTCAGGATATATTGTACAATTGTTTTGGTAATTTTTGTGGAGGCACAACATACGCGCATTTATCTCGTCGTTGCATGCTCGGAGTAAACCTCTGCACTAGGAACCTAGCCATCACCTAGCTACATGTCTTTAGCGAACAGCTTCGTAGACATATACGAAAAGGTTAAGCTATATTCATTGACAGTAGGCGCCATATGAGCAAAACCACACGATCTGGCGGTATCAATACGCAGGCTGGCATCACCGCACAAAACTGGGCTGCGCTTTCTATGTTTGTGCAGCAAACGTTTGATCCGTCATTCGTCAAGATTCAGCTAGAGCAGGCCAAGCTAGCAGACTTCGTGCTGGTGTTTCAAAATAGGCGCATTATTTGCGAATCAAAAAACTACCATATTTCCTATGCTGACATAAAAAGCATTCTGGACACTATATCGGGTGTTGGCCCCGATGACACCATTGTCATTATCTGTAAAAGTATTGAGGAAGAGGCCCGTGATCGCCTTGCTCACGCCCAGCATTTTTCAAAGGCTCGTGATTGGCTTAAAGAGGAAAAGGAATACACCGATCAGCATTTGGCCTTATTGTCAAAGCTTAGTTTTTGGCAGGTTGACCAGAGCCTTAACGAAAAGATTGTAAAGAACCTCATGGAGCAGCGGTTCAATATCTGGCTGCCTAACAGTGATCTAATTTATGCAACGCTCATTGAAAAAATATTCAAGCAGTCTGCGCGTGGCGGTGAGTATACAAAAGACGAATTTATTACGGATGTAGAAACATACCGAAAGCAACTGGCCGAGAATGATGATAGCAGCTTGAAGACAAAGCCCTTGGAGGAGCGCGTTAAAGAAGTGCTCACTGCAATCCCCAACCCCACATCTAGGCTGGCATCGTCTAGCAATCCACTCCAGGTTCTGGTAACCGACCCTAATCTTCATGGTGCTGCATTCAATGTGCTGAAAAACATGGATCAGATCAATCTTCGCGATTGGGATTTATTCTGGAAAGCAACATATAGCACCTACTTCTCAAGGGAATTATTCTCAGTCCTTAAGACTAAGGCTACGACCGTCGAAAATGCCGAGTACGCCATCAACTTCGTTCAGGGTCATACAGATTCGCTCCGTTATAAGATTTACGATGAGTATCAGTATAAAGAGGCAGCAGACTTGCTCGAGGCGGCTCGAAAGTTTGCACCAGGTCACGACGTGGCTATTGCTGATCTGTTAATTAAGTTTTACCGCGATGCCAAGCAGAACGTCCTCTTCATAGAAAGGATGAATAACAGTAGTGAATGGATACTCATCGAGTTAGCCAGATCTTTGGCCGTTCTGTACGGTAATAGCGACCATACAGTACGCGAGAAGATCATGGCATTTATAGACGCCGAGTTCAACCTTATAGAAGATGACTCAAGTTACTGGGGTGGAACGCCGCTTCCCATATTCGATATTCTTCGAGAAGATATCGGCACAGATAAGGATAAGCTTCGTAGATTTATAGCTAAAATATGTAATAACTACAATAAATTTTATAGGCGCTTTACACGTGGCAGATCGCCTTTCAAAGGATGGGAGCTCATGGGCAGCGGATTCGCCACGTGGGCAGATGAGCCTTATGTTGAGGATCGCAAGTTCCTAGAAGTGGTTGTTTTATCCTGTCTCCGCGCAATGCAGCGTGATGACGCTATGCAAATTTTAAAGGAGTACACAGCGTATGACGCGAAGAAAGTAAGCTCCAAGAAACCGGATTTTATGAACCGGGCGAGTATACCGTTCCTTATCGAAGATTATGCAAATGACCGGAACACCGAAGATTCATTCGCTATGCTCTCAGCGCTTATTAAGATGCGTGAAGGTATCCCCGACAAAAAAGAGCTGCTCTATCAAGCTGTTGAGAAAAGCAGCATGGCCGCCGATAAGAAGTGGAGGTTGCTCGAAGTTGGCCTGCATGAATATGGGGAACCAGTTAACGCATTCATGGAGCGCCTACTTTGGCAGCTTTTTGATAGTGGTCATCAGGAGGCTTTATCTACATTCAGCAATTTGTTGCAAAACGATCAATACATAGAACGGCAACCTTACTGGGGCTCGACAATATCGCAGATAATGAGCAGGATCATAAAGAACAAGACCACGTTCGAACAGGGTGTTTCTCTACTAAAGACATATCTGCAGAGTAACCATTTCAACACTCCCTTGATCTTTGACCGATACGATCTTAAAGGCGCTCTGCTTTCGGTTTTAGAGGAAAACCTTGAAGTCGGCATCGAATTACTCAAAAGCTTAGCCGGTGAAAACTCAACGAATAACCAGCAGTCCGTTTTTGGCGCCACCTTACATGATCTGCCTGAAACACTTCGGCTGAAAGTCTACGAAGAGATTGTTCGTCCATTGCTTGATGAGATGGGTACAGCGGCTGCGCTTGCAAACAGGCTGACTCGCCCAGAGACACGGGAGAATATCGTGTGGTTTGGCGAGAAGCTTGCTAAGCAACACGCATACGATGAAGCTCTTACTATTGCCGAGTTTTTCATTAGTGATCCCGACCCTGCAAAAGATAACGAACGGGATAAACGTATCATTGAGGGAGAGATAGATTCTTCGATAACCACTGTACGTGGCTGCTTGCCCTGGGTGCTCATGCATTTTTCAACTGTGGAGGGCAAAGACTACATACCTCGTGTATTCGCATTAACTCAGGCCTTATGCACCGACGAAACCCTCTATGTAAGAGAACAAGGGCTTTTGGTTTTAGAGCAATTAGCCAAAGCTCGACATACTCATATGCCGGATAGTAATGAGTGGTTTGTGCCGTATTCTGAAGCGAGCAAGATAGAAGACTTTGCTTTCATCATGCTTCGTGATAGTAATAACCATTATCCTGCCTTGCTTAAAGGACTAGCCAGAGTTTTCTCACGCATTCTTACAATGACCGAAGACCAAGCACTAGAAGTAATTGACACGTTCCAGCGGCAAGGTGGAGAGGTATTCAAAGACCTGGCAAGCTTTATTCTTTTCATGACAGAGTTCCGCCATGAACGATATAAAGAGTGGCCCACGGATAGAGGGGAGTTAAAGCCTTATAATCCTGGAAAGATCAGGGAAAAGCTAAAAGATCTCCTTGTCAATGGCGAGGATGAAATGAGGCTTGCGCTAGCAGCGCAACTATCGTCTCTACCTGAGAGAGCCAAGGATGAAAATGATTCCCATCGGCTCCTAGGACTTAGTTTCAAATATCTTTTATTACTCACTCAGAGATATGACCACCTAGTTTTTACATCGATCTATAAATTCATCAGACAATACATTGCTATTGACTACGATGAAGCATACAAGCTCTGGAAGGCATCGTTGACAGCTGAACGGCCAGCGATATTTGAGCAAGCAAAGTTTAAGGGCAATGCCCAGGCACCTTATCGTTGGTGGCCTTATTTCTATAACGGTTCAATATTGCTGACAGTGGCTGAGCATGACTTCGTAAAGTTCCTGGAGGATGTAGAATTTCTTTTGGGCTACCCAGAGGAGGCGGTTATAGCGACCGACTTGAACAGCGTCGTCGATTACCTGGCAAGAGCAGTAACGAACAAGAGTGAAGTAAACCAAATATTCAAGAAGCTACTGAAACGGAACGCGAGTTTTTATCATCAATACGAGGCTTGGCAACGCCTTAACGGTATTTCATAGTAGGATATAGTTCAAAATACCAGACTAGCATGCTAGGTGAGCCAATGATAGACGAACAGAATAATGGTACCTGTTGGTGCGAGCCAGCCCTCAGCCCATCTGAGTGGCGCACTAAGATGGTAGATAACTCATATACTACTTAGTAGATAGCAGATCCCTCCCAGAAAAACGGGAGATCTGCTAGACTGGTGGTACCAACGGGAGAGAAGCCATAAGATTTGTCAAGCCCTGAACAAGGAGGGCGAGAAACCCCTCGGAACGAAAGAAAAAGATTGCCCCCTTGTGCGCTTCAGAGCGGCGTCTTGAAGCGCTCGGCAAGCCAATCCTCTGGTGTGGGAGCAGTGCAGGCTAGTTGGCCGGCCAACTAGCCTGCACTGCTCCCACAGACCTTGTGGGGATCGTACTCTTCTTCCTCATGCCTCAGTAAATGGGCAGCCACTGCCAGCATTTTGCGCATAACGGCCATCAGAGCCGAACCTTTCTTGAGACCGCGCTCCACCAGGCGCTGATAGTAAGCCCCAAAGGCCGAACCTTCCAAAGAAATGCTGCGCAGAGCAGCCATGTAGAGCATGCGCCGCAGCAAGCCGCTGCCACGTTTGGAAAGCTTGGCTTTGCCTTTCCACAGGCCGCTCTCTTTGATCTCGATATCCATCCCCCCATAGGCAATCACTTCGTCAGTCCGTGCAAAACGCTGCGCATCCCCTAATTCAGCACGCAGGACTGCCACGGTTTTGGGACCAAATCCGGGCACTTGTTGTAACCCTTTGACTCCTGGATCATTCGTGAGGAGTTGCTCGATCTCGGCATCCAAACGTGCGAGATTCGCCTGGGTATGCTCGAGTTGATCGCAAAGAATGCGCAGACTGACCGATCGTCCGGCGAGTGCTCGCCCACTGCTCCCAGTCTCTTTGGCGAAAGCCACGAGCTTCTGGGCAGTCGGACGGCCATAATGCGCTGGCTTCTGCGCCCGCAGCAGTTGGAAGAGGGATTCAACACCTGCTGCGACAATAGCCTGTGCGCTAGGGAAAGCTTTGAGGACCGCCAGGGCCGTTTGTCCGCAGGGATCGGTAAAGACCTTTGTAAACTCGGGGAAGAGCACCACAACCAGAGCCTGGATCCCGTTTTGATACGCTGCTGCCTCGTCACTCAAGCGCATATGCAAGCGGACCAGTTCCCGATACATAACCACCTGTTCGCTGGGGACATAACCGGCTCGCGCCTCCCCACTTAACAACACCCTGGCGATAGTCAGCGCGTCAAGCCGATCGGTCTTCGCGCGTAATCCCTGCCGCTCGTGAAACTGATGGGTTTGCCGCGGATGTAACAGACGCAGGATATAGCCGCACTGCTCCAATTGGTGGTAGAGATTCTCATGGTAGCATGAGGTGGCCTCCATCCCAATGAGGATTTGCTTAGGAGGAGCATCCAACTGGCTCAGTTTCTCTTCCCAGATCTGCCAGCCTTCCCTGGCATTGGCAAAGGGGATCGACTTGACCACCATACTTTTGTCAGGCCGACAAATGCAGCCCACACAGGATTGACTTCCGATATCAACTCCACACACATACTTGATCGTCGCTTCCTCGGAGGAAGTGGATGATGTTGTCATACTCATTGCGCACCTGCTTTCGCTGGCTTTTCCCATCCCTGTCCATTTTCTCCGGTGCATCCTTGCATTGGAATTAGCGAGCGAGAAACCCGACCCGCCAGGACGAGCGTCAGCTCATGCCGGATAGGCAATCAGCCTGGTGGCTCCGGAAGCGAACCACTGCTGTTGCAACAAGCCATATAGACCCTTTGTGCCCTGGTAGGCGGGGAGCCGTCTCTCCCAGGAGGTCACTGTTCAGCTATTCGGAACAGGCCACAAGCCTAAACGTCGGCTCTCCCACTCCTCGCACCAGTATATCCCTCAGAGGAAGCACCCCTCGGAGGTGTTACACTCAAACTATTATATGAGCCTTCGTCGTAACATGTGGCCTGCTTGTTGCAAGCAGTGACCGCCGTGAGTAGACAGCTCCCCGTCCATCAGGATCAGAAGCGACCATGAGGCTTGTTGCAGCACCTGGCCCAAGCTGGGAGGACTGCCGATCCACGATGAGTGCTCGCTGGTCCTGAGAGGGCGGTTTCCCCGTTGAGGATGGATGTTCACACTCACGTTCAGGCGTGAGGGTACACCATTCTGAACGAGGTCGTGCTCAACCAGGTGCTGGTGATGTTCGGGGATGCTGAGCGGACGCAGCGCGTCATTGCAGGCATTCAAGAGGATGGCACCTGTTGGTGCGGCGGGTCCATCTGGCAGGGGCACACGGCCATGCGCATCAGTGTGACGTCCTGGGCCACGACCGAGGCCGACGTTGAGCGCAGCCTGGAAGCCATGATCCGCGTGGCACGCGAACTGGCGTAGAGCCAAGGGCGCCTCTGCGAGCCCAGAGTTCGCGGTTGCAAAGGCGAGCAGTGATGTAGCTCTCCCCTAAGAGCATCTCGAGCCTGCTTCCGTTGTACGCTAGCAAATTTCACAAACCCTCTTCATCAAACTGCGGAATGTGGGCGAATGAGATACTTCGGACCCTTTCCATAAGTGGTGGCTTCCCGAAGCTGTTGTGCGGTCCAAGCGTCAGTGGGAGATCGTGCCACGCCGACGTGGATCACCTTCCGTGACTTCACTTCGATAATGAAGAAGGCGAACAGCGAACGGAAGAAGAGGTCAGTGACTGGTAGAAAATCGCAGACCCAGACATCTTTTGCATGATTGCGAAGGAAGGAGGCCCAGCTCTGTCCTCCTCGTGGCCTTGTGGTATAGACTTGCCTCATGTACTTCTGAATGGTTCGCTTGCACACGTGAATACCCAACTTGAGTAATTCGCCCCGGATCCGTTCTGCTCCCCACAGTCGGTTGTCCCTTGCCATTTCCTTGATTAAAGCCACGGCCTCTACAGAAAGCTTCGGTTTAGAATATGCTGCTCTGGATGTGTATTTCCTACAGTAAGCTCATGAAGGCAAACAAAAAAATCTAAGCACCAATCGGTGTTACCCTTGTTTTATCAACACTGTTTTACGCACATGAACACATGTTCGGCCTTACTGTCCAGCAGGCGGCTCCCACAGCTCAACCTTGTTGCCTTCCGGGTCAATGACCCAGCCGAACTTCCCGTATTCCGAGTCGTCGAACTTGTCCAGTACATTGCAACCTTCTTCCCTGAGGGTCTTGAGCAGCGCGCGGAGGTCGGCTACTCGGTAGTTCACCATGAAGGAGGCCGTGCTTGGCGCAAAAGCGTCATCCTCGGTAGACCCGATGGACCAGATCGTTGTTCCGCCCATAGGCTTGCCATCTGCGTCTGCCCAGCTGAAGGCGGCGCCTCCCCAGTCTTGGACGTCGATGCCAAGGTGCTGCTTGTACCAAGCCTGCATTGCCTTCGGGTCTTTGGCTTTAAAGAAGATGCCACCAATACCTGTAACGCGGTTCATGTTTACCTCACACAGAAAGTTGAGCAGGTTCGTGATTTTGACATTCGTCGAAGCATTATCTATCGTTATACCACATTGCTGGTAAAAAGCACGAAGAGTGAGCAGGTTTTAAGGCGACGAGTGAGCAGTACAGCCACTGACCGATTGAGAACCCCTCCAGAGGCGAATTTCGGCGTTTGGTGATTGTAAAATTCAGGATGCCGGTTCAATCTATTCCAATTCGGCACGCATGCAAAAAAAGGACGTAAGAATGTGTCATTGGTCTGATATCATGGCCTGCTTTGTTGCAATCATGGCTAGGTACCTCTCCCATTTGGAAAAGGCCTGCTTTCTGTGGTATACTTCTTTCTGAAGAGAGCCGTAGTGGTTGAGCGCACCATCTAGTGGCATCCCTTTAAGGAGTCGAGCACCTCTGCTTCCTCTCCATCTCTTCCCTCCACAAGGAGTGCGAGAACTCTTTGTGCTTGCGTCTCCCCCAGTGTTTGAGCCATGTGGGTTTCAACGAGACTTCTGCTGCCTGCATCTGGTGCAGCTGTGTCTTCACGATCACTTTTGTCCATCCTTGGTGGACATTTCCTGACGCGTAGGACCGAGAGAGCGATGGCCGAACACTTCAGTACGCAAAGACGAAGAAATGGAGAACGTTCAGATGGACATTCTGTTTGGCTTAGCGGCGGCTCTTTGCTTGGGAACCTCTGACTTTCTCGCTCGTTTTGCCACGCGGCACGCGGGCACCTATCGCACCCTCTTCTTTATGCAGGTGATTGGCTTCGTTTCGCTGAGCCTTTTTCTTTTCGCAACAGGAGCATGGACACAGATCAATTTCGTCAGAGATTGGCAAGCGTGGGGCTGGACAGCGGTGGACGCTCTGCTTGATACTGCCAGCATCTTTGCGCTCTATCGTGCCTTTGAAACCGGACTCCTCATAGTGGTTTCTCCGGTGGCCTCGGCCTATCCGGCGGTGACGGTTGCCCTCTCTGTGTTGAGCGGAGAGCAAGTCACCTTTCTCTCACTCGTGGGTATCGTGGCGATCCTCATCGGGGTCATGCTCGCACAAACGGTCTTCGTGCCCCAGATGACGAAGAAGCCGGCGGGACCTCTGGGGCCAGTCGAAGCACAGTCGTTCCCCCTAAAAAGAGTTCCTTCATGGATGTACTGGACACTCGCAGCCAGTATCGGATTTGGCATCTACTACTGGCTCTTGGGCTTTGCGGTGACGCCTATCCTGGGAGGAATCACGCCGAACTGGCTTATTCGCCTCGTTCCTTTATGCTTGCTCGCCCCTTTCTCCGCCATGACTCGCCAAAACTTGCGCATCTCACGAGGTTCCGTCTGGGTGGTCATTGTGGGTGTTGGCTTGCTTGACAGCGCTGGCGGTGTTCTCAGCTTGCTTGGACTCACCACAGAACATGTCGCCGTCGTCAGCACTCTGGTGTCGCTCTATAGTGTCGCGACCATTGTGCTCGCCCAGATCTTTTTGAAAGAGCGACTTCGCTGGAGTCAATGGATTGGGGTACTCTTGATCTTAGGAGGGGTTGCCATTCTCAGTGCATAACAGTGTTTTCTTGCTCTCCCTGTCGCATCCCATCTCCCCAACATGTCGCCACTCATGGCAGTACAAGGTGAGATGAAAAACTGGACAGCAATGCAGAGACAACGTTTCTCGTCAGTGTTAACCTAAGCGAGGGGGTGTGTTGGCTACATGGGCTATCCGCCGGGCACATTTCTAGTTAACCTCTTCAGTAATCTGGTGCTTTGACAACGAAATGGGTACTCCCCCTCTCGGTAGTGGATAATTTGGCCATCTCTCCTGACGGCTTGACAACCCTTCTCGACCCTGCTTATCCTTCCTGTGAAAGAGCTCTACATGCTCTTCACTTCATTCGGCGAGGATTCTATGGCCTTTGATGTCTTCTTATTCTTGTTCATCGTCTGCCTCCTCCTCTCTTTGACGCTGCTTTGCCGTCTTTGCTGGCTCCATCGACAGCCTTCCCACTCAAAACCAGGAGCTGTGCACACCTCAGTGCAACGTCTTCTCAAACCACGAACCCCTCTTGATTGCCCCGCCTGTCGCCTCTCCTGCGACAACTCAACTGGTATGGGACTCGCACCTGCACCTGTGCGTCCCTGGCGCGAGGTCAAAAGCCGACGGGGAGCACCCAAGCGTGTGAACACCGACGGCTTCGCCTGTCCCAACCGAACGTGCCTCTACTTTGGCATCGCTGATGCTCGAGTCCACGCTCTGGTAGGAGATGGCACCCATGGTCGTGCTGAGCGGATCCAGACGTTTCGCTGTCAGGCTTGCCACACCACGTTCACTTCCAGGCGCGACACTCCTTTATATCGCCTGAAAACCCCCTCTCACAAGGTCGCAGTGGTGCTCTCCGCCTTGGCTGAAGGGCTGGATCCTTCCGCGGCTGAACGCGTCTTCGGCTACCAGCAGGCGACTATCACCAGCTGGCTCTCCCGCGCCGGCGAGCACGCACACACTCTGCACGAGTACTTCTTCTGCCACCTCCACCTCCCGCACCTGCAGTTAGACGAGCTGCGCACCCGGCTCCGTTGCGCCAAAGAGGTGCTCTGGCTCTGGCTGGTCATCGACCCCACGACGAAGCTGCTTCCCGTCCTCCATCTGGGTCCCCGTACGCAAGACGCCGCGCATAGCGTCATCCACTCCCTGCGACACACCCTGGACCCTGGATGTCTCCCACTTTTCACCAGTGATGGCCTCAATATATACTTTTATGCGCTGACGGCCCATTTTGGAGACTGGCTCCATGTGCGTCATCGAGGCAGGAACGTGCGTCAATGGCAGGTGGCGGCGGGTCTGATCTACGGCCAGGTGAAAAAAAGCTATCGTCGGCGCAAGCTCGTTCGGGTCACTCACGTTATGCGCCTGGGAACCGAAGCTGCTCTCAAGGCCTGCTTGCAGGGGATGGGCTTCTCGGGCCGGCTCAATACGGCTTTTATCGAACGGGTGAATCTGGCGGTGCGCCATGGCGTCTCAGCGTTGGCACGCCGCACCTGGGCTACGGCCCAGCAAGCTCCACACCTACGCGCTCACTTGGAATGGTGGCGAGCGTACTATCATTTTGTGCGTCCCAACGCATCGCTGCGAGTGGCGCTCATACAGCCCCGAGAGCGGGGTGGCAGACTGCTAGCGCAACGCTACCGGCAGCGGACGCCAGCTATGGCAGCGGGAAGGACCCACCGACGGTGGTCAACACGTGAAGTCCTATGCTTTCCTTTGCCGCCAGTGCCATGCTTCACCTTATGAACGGAAATGACGTGAGAAGACGCTCGGGGATGTGGCATGTGGCGGCTTGGTGGAGGTGAAAGCGAAAGCAGGGACCAGCGCGTGTGCTGACAGGATCAGATACCCTCCTTGATCCCTTCGAATGAGGTGAAACCCAGCTCGAAAGTGGTTCACAGGGGCTTGTCGAATTCTCCACCATCTCCTGTGGCAGCACCTGAGGCTGGAGAACGGAGAACGGCTGCTCGCGAAAGCAACCAACCGGAAAGGGTGGTTGAGGAGGAGATGTTTTGTGTCAGCGGGCTTGTGGTGCAACAGCCATGCAAAGACGCCCTTGTGCTGATCCACCGCCTTTTCTGGAGACGCCTTTTGCAAGCTTGTGGTGTATGTGGACGAGTTGCGCCTGTCTCGCGTCCATGCCTTTTTGTTTCCTGCACTCCTTGTAGCAATAGGTAGGGCTTACGCCTTTCCCCTGCTCCAAACCGTGCATGCGACTTTTACCGCACACGGCTTTCCGTACTTCGCTCCTGTGACCTGTGTTGAACCCCATAGCGACACGCTCATGAGCACGGCACAACCCGTCGCGTAGCAACCCCCACTGTGCCGGAGAACAAGAAGCTACTACTCATCACGTTTTCCGATCTCAGGGTCTTACTTAAGTCGGTGGCTTTTCCTGGCGGACCTTCACCGTGTCCATGCCTTTACAGCGTGGCCTTTGGCTACTACGCCGCCTCCGTCCTCTGTCCTGCACGCTGGCATTTTCGCGTCCCGTTGCCGGGTCAAGCAGTGGCAGAGTTCCCCAGTTCCGCGTGGACGTGTTCGCGCAACCTTTAGCTGCCCGCTATACGCCGGGTGTGTCATGGGAGAACCCCCACGGATGTGTAAGCCGTGAGGCACCAACACCGTCACCGTTTTGGTCAAGTGTGTCAGCCGCTTTCACTTGTCCGAATTCACGACGCTTCAAGCACGGGTTCCTCTCGTCAGCATGGGTCACAGGGGTAGCCCTCGTCTCCGTTTCGGCTCAGAGATTGCGGTACATTGTCAGCGGGCTTCACACCTTGAGGAGTGCCGCTCCTCCACGCATGCCGCTTCCCCCTCGCATCGTTCTCCTGATGGGCCTGTTCAGGCGACACGTTCGCTCGTTAAAGGGCGCACTACACAACTTTCGTTATGGCATCACCCCTTTTCGTCTTCGATACGCTCGACGAAGAAGGAATGGAGGCGATGCTGGGAGATGCCCCTCCGCAACAGATTGCTGATACCATGCACAAAGCCTGGGTTAACTTTGCCACTACTGGCGATCCATGCTGGCCACAGTTCGCTGAGGAATCAATTACCATAAAAAACCCTCCACGAGAGAATTACCAGGGCGTCTCATACCATCCTGGCTCATATAATAGTTTGGGTATAGCCCTCCGAGGGATAAACCTTCTAGAGGATATACTGGTGGAAGCAGCGGGAGAGCCGATGGTTTGGCTTGTGGCCTGTTCAGATACCTGAACAGTGACCTCCCGGGAGAGACGGCTCCCCGTCCACCAGGGTACCAAGGGTCTATAAGGCTTGTTGCAACATCCGGCGGTTTCTCGAAAGACCAAACCGCCTGGGCTTGATTGCCTATCCAACATGAGCTGACGCTCGCCCTGGTTGGTCGGGTTTCTCGCTGGCTGCAGTAAAAGGGATAACGACGCCGAAGAATGACGCCAGGAAATGGACAAGGATGGTGAAATGAAGCAAAAGCAGGTGTGCGATGAGTATAACTCCATCCGCTCCTTCCTCAGAGGGAGCGACCATCAAGTATGTCTGTGGGATTGATATTGGAAGCCAATCCTGTGCGGGCTGCATTTGTCGGCCCGACAAAAGTGTCGTGCTTAAGCCGATCACGTTCGCCAATGCCAGGGAAGGTTGGCAGATCTGGGAAGAGAAACTGAACCAGTTGGATGCTCCTGCCGGACAGATCCTCATTGGGATGGAAGCCACCTCCCGCTATGGGGAGAATCTCTATCACGAGTTGGAGCAGCGCGGCTATGTGCTACGCCTCTTACACCCAGGACAAACCCATCATTTTCATCAACAACGAGGTTTACGAGCCAAGACTGACCGACTCGACGCGATGACGATTGCCAGGACGTTATTGAGTGGGGAGGCGCGAATGGGCTATGTGCCAAGCGAGCAAGTGGCTACATATCGGGAATTGGTGCGCTTGCATACGCAACTGAGCGATACAGCCGCCAGCTACCAAAACGAGATCCAGGCCCTGATCGTGGTGCTCTTCCCCGAATTCACGCAGGTCTTTGCCGATCCCTGCTTGCCCACTGCCCTCTCGGTGCGGAGCCGCCTTCCCGAGTGCTCAGGCCCTGGTCGAAGCAGGGATCGAACCTCTTTTCCAATTGTTACGAGCGCAGAAAGCCTCGCATTACGGCCGCCCTACCGCAAAGAAACTGGTGGCCCTGGCGAAGCAGAGCGTGAGCAGTGGGCGAGCAATAGCCGGACGATCGGCCAGTCTGCGGATTCTCTGCGATCAACTGGAGCACACCCAAGCGAATCTTATGCGTCTGAACGCTGAGATTGAGCACCTCCTGAACACCGATCCAGGGGTAAAGGGACTACAACAGGTCCCAGAATTTGGTCCGAAGACGTTGGCGGTGCTACGGGGCGAGTTAGGGGATGTCCAACGCTTCTCACGAACTGACGAAGTGATTGCCTATGGAGGCATGGATATCCAGATCAAAGAGAGCGGCCACAGGATCGGCAAAGCCAAACTTTCCAAACGCGGCAGTGGCCCATTCATCGGGAAGATTCGGCCTTTGGCGTCTATTATCAGCGTTTGGTGCAACGTGGTCGAAAGTCGGGTTCGGCTCTGATGGCCGTGATGCGTAAAATGTTGGCAGTGGCCGCTCACTTACTCATGCATGAGGGAGAGAAGTATGATCGAAGCCTGGTCTGTGGGAGCCGTGCGGGCTAGTTGGCCGGCCAACTAGCCCGCACGGCTCCCACACCAGGGGATTGGTCTGCAGAACACTTCAGGACGTTGCTCTGAAGTGTAAGGAGGCTATCTTTTTCTCTTGACCAAAGGCTTTTTCGCTCTACACCAGGAGAGCTTGACAAATCTTATAGCTTCTCCCCCGCGCTTTTGATGACAAGTACTTGACTTAAAGTACTTTAAGTTGTTACTCTGGCACAATGAAGAATCAGACAGACACAGCCCAGCTTTATACGATTAGAGAAGTTGCCAAGTTAAGTGGGCTTCCAGAAAGCACCTTGCGCTACTACGAAACCATCGGGTTAATCCATCCCATTTCTCGCGATGCCAGTAGTAAGCACCGAGTATACAACGAGCATGATGTGAACTTTGCTATCGCTATTGCTTGCCTCAATGCGACAGGCATGTCGATTGAGGATATGCGAACCTACCTCAAGAACCGATTTCTGGGTGCACAGGCCGCAAACGAACAAGTGGCATTACTGGAAACGCAAAAGCGGCGTCTTGCTGAAGAAGCACAGTATCTTGAGCTTCGGCAACGCTATGTTGACATCAAAATTGCTTATTGGAAGGCAGTCAAGTCAGGCGATACACAACAGATCGAAGCGACCACAGAGCGAACGTGTGCTCTCGCTCATGAGTTGAAGCTCCCGAAAGAAGGATGAAAGCAGTCATTTTTAACGGACCAGGGAAGATTGAGCTTGGCGACCGGCCAGACCCGAAGATTCAAGAGCCGACCGATGCTGTCGTTCGTGTGGTACTGGGGTGCGTTTGTGGTTCTGATCTCTGGTACTACCGAGGTCTGTCTCCTCATGCGCTGGGCCCAATCGGACACGAGTTCATTGGTGTTGTTGAGGAAGTCGGGTCGGATGTTCATACCATCAGCAAAGGTGACTTGGTGATCGCTCCTTTCACCTATTGCGATGGCACGTGCGCCAACTGCCGTGCGGGATGGCCATCAAACTGTCTGCACGGAGGCTCGTTTGGAAACCATGGGATTGACGGGGGTCAGGGGGAGGCTGTGCGTTCGCCCTATGCTGACGCTACACTTGTGAAAGCCCCTGGCTCTGGGTATTCAGAGGAAATAATGCGCTCCCTGCTTGCGCTTTCAGATGTGATGTGTACCGGTCATCATGCGGCGATGAGTGCTGGTGTGAAGAAAGGCGATGTCGTTGCTGGTGTTGGTGATGGGGCGGTCGGTCTGTGTGCCATCATTGCTACCAAACGATTAGGTGCAGAGCGCATTATCGCTTTGAGCCGTAACCCGGCTCGCCAAAAACTTGCTCGTACATTTGGCGCAACGGATATTCTCGCCGAACGAGGCGAGGAAGCCACACAGAAAATTTTGGAACTGACCAACGGAGTAGGCGTTGATGCTGCTCTGGAATGTGTTGGCACGGGAGAGTCTATGGCAACGGCGTTTAGCATCGCACGAGTCGGCTCCGTAGTTGGTGCTATTGGCGCTCCACATGGTGTGGTGGTCCCCATCGACACGGTGATCTTTCGGAACGTCGGATTGCGCGGCGGCGTATCGCCAGTGCGAAGATATATCCCAGAATTGCTTGACGATGTTTTGGAGGGACGCATCCATCCGGGACTGGTCTTCGACTTCACCACAGATCTTGACGGCTTCAAGGAAGCCTATGATGCCATGGTCGAACGACGAGCCATCAAATCGCTTTTGAAGATCGGAACGATCTGATTATCGGGTAAAACTGTACAAACAGGGATTTAGTGAAACTTTAATTCCTTAGCGTACATGTACGTAGAAATCGGGGTGGAACCCTGAAAAAGACGCCAGCCAAGCTCATCCGATCTCCTGACCCGTGTGTTGGCTACGTGCACCGTGTGAATGATTCTCCGTCATCGTGGGTCACCCGCGCTTTTGATGATAAGCTCTGCAATAAAGCGATGAGGAGGTGCGAAACCGTAAGATGAAGGCACCTCTCTATCGGAGAGAAGAAGCATGTGGTCGACAACTAGATGTCTCTTTTATGGATGAAATGTGTTCTTCTGATCGAGTTCGTTGAGTGGGACGGAGAAGGAAAGGCAGACAAAAGCACCGCCAGAAAAGGAAGTTGGCAATAGACCATTGCCAACTTGTGTCATAGTATAGATAGAGAGGTTTCGAAGGGGAAAAAGCACTGGGATGGAAAGGAACAACGAACGTGGCAACACGCGAAAGCAACCTGGTCAAGTGCGTCAGAGAGGCTCCGGTCAATTATGCGTTGCTGAAACTGATCCATCATGAACTGGGCAATGGACTGGCGGTGCTTTCTGGATATCGGCACCTGTTACAGCAGGGGATCTTGAAGCAGGCACCAGAAGCGTTCTGCCCAACACGGGACGTCTGGCTAGGTCTGCAGGAACGCTGGTTAGGCTATTTGCAAACGATGCATGATCGAGAAATGCGCTTGAATAATCTGTTGGTACAACTGCGCGAACTCTCATCTCGGGCAAGAGATGAGCCGCTCTCTCAGAACTTCGTCCGGACGGATCTTGTGGTGTTACTCGGCCAAGTCATCGAGCAACGCGTTCCACTCTATCCTGCTCATACCTTACAAACGAGCATGCCTGCTCAACCGCTTTTTGTGATGTGTGATCCTTTTTGGATGGGGGTGCTTCTCGAACATCTCCTCAACTATATCGTCATCGTCTATACCACTACGAGGCCTACAGAGATCCATCTGGAGCCTTTTCCAAATCACATGGGTCGGGAAGCGAAAATCACGTTTCGCATCAGAAGCGATCGGCCAAGACGTCCCCCAGAAAGAGAAGGGGTGTTTGAAGCACAGGAACGGGACCTTCACCTTGCACAGGGTGAGCAGGAAGCTTGTCTTGCACTGTGTCATGAGATTTTGCACGAACATAGAGGACGGATCTGGAGCGAGCAGGAAGGGAGTATTTCTCTTGCCTTGCCACTGGCGACAGAGAGCGAAGATGGGTTGTAAATCCCAACATTCTGCGGCTGACTTGCATTGCCCACGGGATGTCTGTATGACTTCCCTACCTCGTGGGGCTCTCCCAACTTTCTGATGATGCAGCTCTGTTGCATTGCTTGGTTATGAGTTGTATTGGCTACTCAAGACATCTGTTCTCAAAAAAGGTGCTTAAAAAGGTATAGTCGTCGTTGTCAAATAGGTTCTTTTTAAACGGAAGTCTCATATAGCTAGTACAGGTCGAGACGAAAACCTTGGTGGCGCAGCGTCAGTTAGACAGCCAGGCAATTGCCTATTACAACACGGAAAGAGCTCATACGAGTATTGGATGTCAAACACCCGCTCAGTTTACCCAACAATTCCTGGACCGTCTCATACTTGAGAGCCTGTAAGCGGTTTCCTAAATGGGGACAGGGACCATTTCATCTTGAACATGGGCAGTTAGTAAAAGATGAGTGAGATACAACTGGAACCCCATGAGCCTTTAATCATGTCAAATGACATAATCTGGTTCTGCCAGTCTTGCTGGTAAAGCCACATTAAACGGTGGTCAAGGGTAAAAAACCATGATAATTACGCTCAGCTCACTGGACCTCCATCAGTTAATGATATTGTTGGCGAAGTGCGCCTTCTCACGAGGACACCCTTCGCTGGGTCAGAAAGTCTTGCGCTTCGCCCCTGCGTACCATATACTGGAGATAACAAATCGGTATACAGAAGAGCCCTTCTGTTAAGTGAGTTGCACAAACATGACCAAAATTGCTGCGGATAACCTCTCCTATCTCGACAAATTCTCTCTACGGAAGGTGCAAGATACCCTGACACAGGATATCAGCACTATTCCTGATAGTCTGCAAACATGGATAACACACTATCTTTGTCTTGCCGTAAGTGGAGTACGCTCGGAAGCAATGACCAAAAAGATCGCGTTGCACCTCTCCCGCTTCCATGCCTTTTTCGTGGAGGCCTACGGACATGATCGCATCTCGACAGTGCTCAAGCGGGACGTAGTGGCCTGGCAAAACGGCCTCAAAGAACAGGGGCTTGCCCACTCAACGATCAACAACTGTCTTGCTACCCTCTCTGGATTTACGACCTGGGTACATACCCTTAATGCCCACGTCTTTCCTGCAGGCAATCCCACCAAAGGAGTTGGGGAGTTAGGCTTGCCCCCGTTAGAGCCGCGTGCCTTGAGTAAGGACCAGGTGCGTTCCCTCAAAAACGTCTGTGATCGGCTCGAACACTTTCATCATTTAAAGGGGCGCCGTCAGAAGGACAAGCACAGAACAAATGCCCATGGTCGTCCGTGGCGGGATCGTGCGATGGTGTACGTGTTACTCTCCACAGGACTACGCAGAGAAGAGTTAGTACGCCTCAACCTTGATCAGATCGAACCTTGCCGTTCAGAGGAATTGCGTAAGGCGAGGTCCGCACGCATCATCAATGTCCAAGGAAAGGGGAAGACGGAACGAACTGTCTTTCTCTCTACCGATGCCCGGGTAGCTCTCGCTGATTATCTCGAGCGTGAGCGGCCTCTCGATGTAACGCAAGAGACGACTGCGGTGTTTCTCAGTGCCAAAAGCATCGCCGCACGGACCGCGGATGGTCGTCTTTCCCCATCAGCCATTAACTTGATTCTAGCCCAAATTGGGCGATGGCACGATGCCGAGCAGGCAGATCCCAAACGTCGGCTCTCGCCATTGCGTCCGCACGACCTTCGTCACACTTTTGCCTTTCATCTCGCCAAGGTGACCAATGCCGATGGGTACGAGTTGGAACGGCGACTGGGGCATCGCAGCCAGAGATATATCGCTCGTTACACGAATCCCCCAGAAACTGAAGCCGCACAGTTGATTGAGGGTTTCTAGTGATGACGAAATAGCCACCAGCTCTCACGGCCTGAAAGAGATGCACGAAAGTTTACAGTGACCGTTAGCAGACATAAGAAAAAGCAAGCTTTTTGGATCCAGTACAAGATTTTCTGTCTGCGTTGGGGGAGGCGTTAATTATGCTGTCTACTATTCAACAACTCATTGATGGACGCTCGCAACCTACAACGGTATCACTCAACGATACAGTACAACGAGCCCTCGAATTAATGATTGAAAACGACTTCAGTCAGTTGCCCGTTGTTGATGATAAAAAAAGAGTTGTAGCAAGCAAGGAAAGAAAAGCATATATGATCACAAGCGACTCTATCTTACGCTCATTGAGTAATTTTCGTATTCCGCTACATACAGAAAGTTTACTGGTATCAGATGCATTGGTACTTACTAATATTTTTGGAACGGGAGAAGATCCCTTCGATCTGTTCGAAGCGTTAAAGGACAATCAGGCAGTCCTTGTTGTTGATGGTGAAGAGCATGAATTAGTCGGTATTGTAACAAGCTTTGATGCAACGGTATTTTTTCGTCAACGTGCAGAGGATATTATACTCGTCGAATGGATTGAAAGCACAATAAAAGATTATATAACACTTTATTTCAAGGGCAGTATAGGTGAAGCTGGCCAGGCAGAATTACAAGCTGCTATTGAAGCAATTATGCCCTCGCACCACAAATTGAGCGACCCCTTTCTTCAAGCGCTATCTCATTACGAAACAGCTATAGGTAGTAATCTGCCAGTGAAAGAAGAGACAGCACGAGAAGCATTTGCTCAATATTTGTATAAAGAGAAAGCACCATCATTTGATGATCTCTCATTAAGCCACTACATTGACCTATTTACAAACAAAAGCCGGTGGGATAGTTACAAAAATGTATTCAAACTTCAACGCGATGCAATTTACCGATTGCTTGATGATATACGACAGACACGTAATAAGATGCCATCCCGAATTGTGTGTAAAGATTTGCAGTAAGCAAGGAGGCAAAGAGACGAGAGCGGAGCAGAAAACCTGATCGAAAAGGAAAAAGCTCTTGTGCGAGCAAAGGTTGTCCCTAAGAAATGAGGAGCAACGGA
>WNGR01004672.1_pt1 | contig 19630 bp, 17 predicted proteins | sample 5407581 | NCBI WGS metagenome assembly WNGR01 (sample SAMN13153383, study PRJNA577476) | soil metagenome | isolation source: 80 cm soil or saprolite under Garry oak tree replicate 2 | place: USA:California | collected 2016-06-15 | reverse complement strand
TCCAGAATTGTGACAACCACCTTTGATCCGATTCGCAATGATCGCCCAACAAATTCGTTTTCCGCGAACCCGTGCGCAGATCCCAAGTCCACATAAATGTTTGCTCGGAACCTGCGTCTATCCATTGGCATGCCCGTCTCTTCAGCCAATTGGTTCGCCGATTGCACGCTAAAAATCGAGACGGGACGACAATCGGTCAGGGCGCGCTCGGATCGCATTAAAGTAAGCTGATGTTTTTGGTCGATATCGGTCCGAAGCATCTCGATCAGCGCCAGATCATCAATCGCGAGCGTCTTTCCAGCCGGAGTTTCAACATCGACCATTAACTCCGGAGCATCGGCCGAGACGGGATTCGCGCCCATGCTCTCGGCTTCAGTCAAATTGATGGGACGCGCCGCTTTGTCGGGATAACGGAAGTGCGGACGATATTGCAAAAGTCGGTTCTGCTCGCGAGCGGTCAGGTATGGGAATCCCTTTGGGCTCGCCGAACTTCTGAAGGCAAAGAGTCGATCGCCATAAATTCCTGAGAAACCTGCAAACGCTTCATCCAACTCTTCGCCCCGCATGCTCTTGACGGGATAACGCCAAAGGCTGTCCACCTTTCCGATGACGCTCATGAATTACTTTCCCTGAATTGTTAGTCTGTCATTCTGAGCGAAGCGAAGAATCTCTGATTATTTCTGGAACGACGCGCGCGCGGATACCAGAGATGTTTCGCTTCGCTCAACATGACAGCGCCCCTTTAGGAGATTTGTCTACGATTTACCAATCACGATATCGCCGTACGTGCTATTGACGATTGCCTTCAGTTCCTCTTGTTCCGCAACCGGTACGCTGAACTTGTCGAGTGATTGTTGAAAGTCATCCATGAACGCCTCCCATTCTTTGGGAGTGATGTTCAGGTGCTCGTGAGACTCGCGCATCGCGCGCCCAGTATATTTCTGCGGTCCGCCGCTCGCCCAGCCCACCATCTCAGTAACGAGATATTTGAAGCCAGGTGGCGGGACTTTATGGTGGGCTTCGTTCACGGCTGGGTTGGCGTTCAGCCGCGGGTCAGTCATGACGCGGTCAATGAGATCGTCAACGACGCAGGCGATGCTGTAAATTCCGCCGAGTCGATCGTAGAGAGAGGGCTGACTTGGTTGTGCTGACATACGCCGCTCCTGATATGTTTAACAGTTCATGGCCGGTTAAACAACTACTGGTTTAGATCAGCACGGCGCATCAGCGCGTTCGCTGGCAAACCGGAATCCAGAACCTTGCGCGCGCTTTCAAGACCCGCTACCGGCGGCTCCGCCGGATCGATCAATCCGATCTGGACCAACACAGATGCCTGGTCCCAGTAAATGTGCTCGTAAGCCAGCTTGCCCCCTCTAAATCGAACGATAGCAACCAGCGGTACCTCCACGCGTTTTCCGGTCGGGGCGATGCCAGGCAGCATCCAATCCATCGGTATTGTATGCGTAAACTTAAAAACCATCTCGTCCACGATTTGGTCGTCGCCGATCGTTCGCGACACCGGCGTCATTTCCGTATCCGGCGGCATCTGTGGAATGAAGCGTTTAGAATAGAATTCGCGTAATTGGTCCCGGCCGACACCACCTGTCAGAACTGGAACGTGATTGACGTAAGCGTCTTCAACCATTGTGGCGAGTGTGCCCTCAGTGTTCCGTGTGGAAAACTCGTAGCGCACATGTTCTTCCCACAGTTCACTCAGACGTTGTTGGGCAGAAGTAAGATTTTTGTTTATGTCCGTCTGCTCAGGTTCCGCACGGTCTCCTCCTCCGCTTTGAATGAGTCACGATCATAAGATGCAAGTACACACAAGCGAAACCAAGGTGCTCTTGGAATTTCCCCAAACTCAAGCTGTTCTCTTAAGCGAACCTCTTACTTGCCCTCGAGAAAAGTAACAGCGCCAGTATCCAACGTGTAATAGCCGCCGATCACCTGTACTTCACCGGAATCAACTCTAGCCTTTAGAATTGGCGTCGATGAGCGCAGCGCGTCCACAACGTGTTTCGCATTGGCCTTGGTCATCGTTTCCAGATCAGCTTTGGGCGTCGAATCGACCACGGGCTTGATGGCCTTCACCAGTGACTGAATATGCCCCGGCGCTTTGCCTTTGGCAGCGACGGTCTTCATCGCGGCGTCGACGGCACCGCAACTCGAATGGCCGAGCACCACAATCAGGCGCGCACCCAAAACCTCGACCCCATACTCGATGCTTCCCAGGCCTTCATCATTGAGCACGTTGCCCGCTACTCGAACAATGAATAGATCTCCAAGGCCCTCATCGAAGACGATTTCGGGCGGCACACGCGAATCGGAACAACTGAGGATGATCGCAAACGGGTGCTGACTGTTCGCCAGTTCTGCGCGTCGTTTGGCGGCCTGCTCGCTAGTCATGCCAAGGGGAATCGCGCCGGCATTTTCATAGCTGTCCGTCGCCATGCGCTTTCTTTCATCTGCCGACTCATGCGGATGCTGCGGATTTCCAGCGGTGAAACGTGCATTGCCTTCCTTTAATCGCGAGAGCGCCTCAGCTGGAGGGACAAGCGGTTGATCCGGATGAGCCGGGTCAGCGGCTTGGCCAAGCCGGTTTGCCCCAAGCAAAGTGATTACGACCAAACAAGATGCGAGTGATGTTTTCATGCCGGATTTATGAGAAGACTTGTTCGTTTAATCAAGTCGAAAGTGAGATGCCTGACGGATTAAAATTCATCACGGAATGGTTTCCGCTGCTGAAAAAGAGCGAGGCGTTTCTCACGTTCTTCGCGCTCCTTGGGCGCTAGCGAAGAATCTTTGAGTGACTGTTTCTCATATTTGACCGCCTGATCAAAGTCGCCGGCTTCAGCGTACGCGGCAGCGAGAGTGTCGTAACATCCGGAACGCTTGGAGTGCGATAGTTCACAGGCCTTCGTTGCAGCGGAAACTGCTTCAGCGCCATTTCGGAACCCTTCTTGGGGGCAAGTTGCGAGGAACCACGCGAGGTCCTCATAGGCTATTCCACGACTCGGTATGATTCGAATGGCCTCTCGAAAATCACGCAATGCGAGTTTAGGTTGGCCCAGTATTTGATAGGTTTTTGCGCGCAGCCCGAGATCTGTTACCCGCGCCAGCGGTATCTGCGAGGGCTTAAGCTTAATTGCGACCTTCGCATCCGCAAGTGCGCGCGTCCGATCGCCCTGTTTTGCGTACGCGTACGCTCGCGAACCGTACGCACTCAGATCATTTGGCACTAGTTGAATAGATCGCGTAAAATCGGCAATCAGAAAGCAAATGGCTCGATTAAAGTACGCTCTTTGGAACTTGGGTGCTAAGCGGATCGCCCGATCATAATCTGCTAGCGCGTCTTGTGGCCGCCCAAGGGAATGCTGTTCGAGATCTGCTCGATCACAATATGCCGCAGCGTTTCGTGAATCGATTTGGATCGCTCGGTTGAAGTCTGCCAACGCTTTCTCGTGTTCGCTCCTCAGCGCGTAAGCACTGCCCCGGAGTATGTATGCTCGGGCGAATGTCGGTTGCAGACGAATGACTTCGTCGAAAACTTTAATTGCGCTGTCCGCATCACCCTGTCTGTAGTAAGCCAATGCGCGATCGAACAATGGACGTATCGATGCTGGTACAGCCGGCGCCGCTTGCCCACGTCGCGCGAACTCATTGTGGCAAGTCTATTCTTCGCCGCGCCGGACGGTCGCATCCTACCATCAAACGTCGTAGTACATCGCAAACTCGTACGGATGAGGTCTTAGGCGCAGCGCATCGTATTCTTTTTGTTTCATGTCGACCCAGTTGGCAATGAAGTCTTCGTTGAAGACGTCGCCGCGCAACAGGAAGGAGTGATCGGCTTGGAGCGCTTCGATCGCGCCGCGCAGCGAATCGGGGACGCTGGCGACCTGAGCGAGTTCTTCCGGCGGGAGTTCGTAGAGATTTTTGTCGAGTGGATCGCCGGGGTCGATGCGGTTTTGGACGCCATCGAGCCCGGCGAGCAGCATCGCGGAGAACGCGATGTACGGATTCGCCGAGGCATCTGGGGTGCGAAACTCGAGCCGCTTCGCTTTGGGACTGGCCGAGTACGTTGGAATCCGAACCGCGGCCGAACGATTCCGTGCCGAATAAGCGAGATTCACTGGCGCCTCGAATCCTGGCACGAGGCGCTTGAAACTGTTCGTCGTTGGATTGCAAAAGCAGGTCAGCGCGGACGCGTGTTTCAAAATTCCGCCGATAAAGAAGAGCGCCATTTCGCTGAGCCCCGCGTATCCATTTCCGGCGAACAACGGTTTGCCATCTTTCCACAGCGAGATGTGGGTGTGCATGCCGGAGCCGTTGTCACCGAACAGTGGCTTCGGCATGAACGTGGCTGTTTTGTTGTGCTTCCTCGCCACGTGACCGGGATGCCTGCTTTCTCCAGCTCCAGCGCCATTTCGCTGCGGATATCCTGCAGAGAATCCATCGGCGGAACCGGGAAATACCCTTCCTTCGGTCGAATCTTGTAACCGACGTTTGGAAATTCTTCACGCGCACTGTTCCAATGTCCTTCTGCGCTATCGACAAGGTGAAACGAAGAATTTCCCGAATAACTGAAGCGCACATCATCGAAAATGAAAAACTCCGCCTCCGGTCCGAAGAATGCGGTGTCAGCGATGCCCGTGCTCTTTAGGTACGCTTCCGCTTTTTCCGCTACTCCGCGCGGGTCGCGATCGTACGGTTCGCGAGTGATCGGATCGACAATGGTGCAAATCAGACTGAGCGTCGGTTCGGCATTAAAAATGTCGATCCATGCCGTGGTGGGATCGGGAATGACGAGCATGTCCGAGGCGTTAATGACTTTCCAGCCGCGGATGCTCGAGCCGTCGAAGCCCAGTCCATCGGAAATGCTGCCATGTGCCGGGCAGATCGGTGAATTTGAAATCCACGAGCTTCACCTCGTGGTCTTTAATCATTTTGCTGACGTCGGATGGAGTTTTTTCTTTGGCCATAGTTTTCGTTGAAGCGTTGAAGGGTTGAAGCGTTAAAGAGGTTAAATTGTTAAAACGTTACATCGTCAAATTCCCGAACCGCTTCAACGCTTTAACGTTTCAACGGTTTACCAAAGGGCGCGGAACGCCGTCACACCGCTTTTTCGCCGATTTCTTCCGTTCGGATGCGCACTGCATGTTCTACCGGAAGCACGAACACTTTTCCATCGCCGATCTTGCCCGTTTTTGCTGCGGCGACTACGACGTTAACCGCCCGATCGACCATATCGTCCGCCATCACCACTTCGACTTTTACTTTCGGGAGAAAATCCACCGTGTACTCGCTCCCTCGGTAGATTTCGGTGTGTCCCTTTTGCCGGCCAAAACCTTTGACCTCGGTGACAGTCATCCCTTCGATGCCAAGCTCGGCCAGCGCTTCTTTCACCTCTTCGAGCTTGAACGGCTTAATGATAGCTTCCAGTTTTTTCATGTCGAAGTAAACTCAGCGCCGCGTGGCGCTCTACAATTCAACGCTAACGGCAGCACGCGCTCTCATAGCAACAACATGAAAGCGATGCAAGCATCGTTTTCATGTCCGTTAAAAATCGTTGAATCGTTGAAGCGCTGAAGCGGTAAAGCGGTCACGGTGCCCCGGATTGCGCTTCAACGCTTCAACCCTCTAACGCTTCAACGGTGCCTGGCACGCAGGTAAATTTGCCAAATGTTTTTGACGCTTATACTGCAAACTAATGCCCCGCGACTCTTTCGTTCATCTCCATCTGCACACTGAATATTCGCTGCTCGATGGAAGTATCCGGATGAAAGAGCTGATGAAAAAGGTGGCTGAATACAAAATGCCTGCCGTCGCGATCACGGATCACGGCAATTTGTTTGGCGCGATTGAATTTTACCAGGAAGCGCAGCGCGCCGGGGTAAAACCGATCATTGGTTGCGAAGCTTATGTGGCCCCCGGTTCGCATAAGGACCGACCGGCATCGCGGCGCGATGCGGCATACCACTTTACGCTTCTGGCGCGGGACGAAACCGGCTATCGCAACCTCGTAAAGTTGATTACGGCAGCGCACCTGGATGGATTTCATTATGCGCCCAGGATCGATAAAGAGCTTTTGTCGGCGCATGCAGCGGGGCTGATCGGGCTGAGCGGTTGCCTTTCGGGGGAAATCAATAGCGCAATTCAGGCGAACAATCTGGAGAAAGCGAGACAGAGCGCCGCCGAATACCGCGACATTCTTGGCCCGGAGAATTTCTTCATGGAAATGCACGATCACGGCATGGAAGAGCAACGCCTGTGCAATCGTGTCCTGCCGAAGATTGCCCGGGACATCGGTGTCGGACTTGTTGCTGCGAACGATGTTCATTTTTTGCGCCGGAGCGATCACGAAGCGCACGACGTGATGATGTGCATCGGCACCGGCAAAATGGTCCAGGACGAAAACCGGATGCGATATGTGCCGGAGTTGTATTTCAAATCGCCCGCGGAAATGCATGAAATCTTCCGCGATTTCCCCGAGGCGATTTCGAACACTCTCGAAATCGGCGAGCGTTGCCGTTTCGATCTCGAGTTCGGACATTCGAAATATCCCGAATATCCGGTGCCTGCTGGAAAAACGCGCGAGGGTTATTTGCGCGAGCTTTGTTATCAGGGCCTGTGCGAACGCTACGGCGAGCGCGCAACGACTGACGCCGAACTGCTTAAACGGCTCGATTACGAGCTTGGCGTGCTCGAGAAAACCGGTTTCGTCAGTTATCTGCTCATCGTTTGGGATTTCATCCATTTCGCCAAAGAGAGAGGCATTCCGGTGGGCCCCGGTCGCGGTTCGGCCGCAGGTTCGATGGTCGCTTACGTTCTGGGAATTACCGACATCGACCCACTTCAATTCGGATTGATTTTCGAGCGGTTTTTGAATCCGGACCGTGTTTCTCCGCCGGATATCGACGTCGATTTTTGCGAGACGCGGCGCGGCGAGGTGCTCGAGTACGTGCGGCAGAAATACGGCCAGCGCCGTGTCGCGCAGATCATCACCTTTGGCAAGCTCAAAGCGAAAAGCGTGGTGCGCGACGTTGGGCGAGTGATGGGTTGGAGCTATCGCGACGCCGATCGCATCGCGAAGATGATCCCCAATGAATTGAATATCACGCTCGATTCGGCGGTGGAAAAAAATCCGGAGCTGAAACGGGCAGTCGCCACCGAGCCTGCGACGCGCCAGCTCTTCGATTATGCGAAAGTTCTCGAAGGCTTGTCGCGGAATGCAGGCGTGCACGCAGCGGGCGTGGTGATCGCCGATCGGGACTTGTCTGATTACATCCCGCTATGTCGCGATGTGAAAGGCAACGACGTGATCAGCCAGTATCCGATGGGGCCGCTTAACGATCTTGGGCTTCTCAAAATGGATTTCCTCGGCTTGAAAACGCTGACTGTCATCGAAGACACGGTGGCGCTTATTCGTAAACGAGAGCCAAATTTTTCACTGAAGAATATTCCACTCGACGACACCGCTGCGTTCGCGCTTTACAACCGCGGCGAAACGATTGGCCTTTTCCAAATGGAATCGGGCGGGATGACGAGTTTGTCGAAGCAATTGGACGTAAAAAAACTCGACGACATCATTGCCTTGATCGCGCTTTATCGGCCGGGCCCGATGGAACTCATCCCCGAATACGTTAAGGCCAAAAAAGGGATCACGCCGATTAAATATCTGCATCCGTTGTTGGAGGATATCTGCGCCGATACGTACGGCGTGATGATTTATCAGGAACAGGTGATGGCTGCTGCCAGCAAACTTGCCGGCTACTCACTCGCGCAAGCCGATCTTCTCCGGCGCGCCATGGGCAAAAAGGATAAGGAGAAGATGGCGAAGGAGAGAAAAAATTTCATCGAAGGCTGCGCGCGCACGAACAGGATTTCCGAGAAAAAAGCGAATGCGATTTTCGATTTGCTGGAGAAATTCGCAGGTTACGGATTCAACAAGAGTCACAGCGCGGCCTACGGCGTGATCAGTTATCAAACCGCCTATCTGAAAGCCCATCATCCCGTGGAATTCATGGCCGGTCTGCTCAGTAATGAAATCAATAACACGGAAAAAATTTCAGTCTTCGTCGGCGAATGCAAGCGGATGGGCATTTCCATCCTGCCGCCGGACATCAACAAAAGCGGCCTGAAATTCATGCCAGAGACTGTAGCCGGCATCGGTGATGCCGGCCGCTCGAAGCGGGAACCAGAGACCGGGATCACCGATCCCGGCTACAGCGCCATTCGGTACGGCCTCGCGGGGATCAAGCACGTTGGCGAAACCGCCATGGAAGCTGTAATTCGCGAACGCGAGCAGCGAGGCGATTTCATTTCCCTGGAGGACTTCTGCATCCGGCTGGACTCGCGCATTGCCAGTCGGAAGATGCTGGAAAGCCTGATCAAGGCCGGCGCTTTTGATTTTGCTGGCAGAGATCGCGCCGAACTATTCAGCTGCATTGACGATGCTGTGAGCGCGTCCGTTACGGCACAGAGAGACCGGCTGGCTGGTCAGGTTGCATTGTTTGACGAAACAACTGCTTCCAGCACGTCGAGAAAGAGGGTCGCTAGCCGCTGGAGCGAGCACGAAAAACTTTCCTACGAGAAAGAGCTTCTTGGTTTTTATGTGAGCGGCCATCCGCTCGACGCATACGCGGACGTATTCGCAGCAAAAAATTATCGCTCGATTGCTTCGTTGGGCGAGCTCAACGATCGCGGGTCGTTCAAGATCGCTGGCGCGATCGTTCAGGTTGAAAAGAAATTCACGAGAAGGGATGGAAAACCATTCGCGGTTATCTGGCTCGAAGACCTAACGAACACTCTGGAGGTAGTCGTGTGGAATGACGTTTATTTGAAGATCTCGGATGCGCTCGTTGCGGGACGCGTTGTTGAGATAAAAGGAACGCTGGACAAACGCGACGAAGTCGTTCGCGCTACGGCTATGGAAATCAGATTGCTTGCACCCGAAAAAGGCAATGGCGCGAGTGAAACATGTGCAGATATATCCCAGGAATCGGTTGTTCTGCTGCAATTTTCTACCGCTACGACAGGCGATGAGCTACGCCAGGTGCGCGAGATTCTGGCGAGCTCACCGGGCCAGCAGCCAGTCGAACTGTTGTTCGATCGGGCAAACGGCAATTCGTTGCGCCTGGATGCGGGTTCTGAGTTTCGGGTGAATCTTACGCCGGTGCTGAAGGAAAAGCTTTCCCGCTGGCTGGTGACGTCTTTTGGAAAGATACGCTGATTCTGAGGCTGCTATCTTCGCTTGTCTTGTCGTTTCGCCCGTGTTTCGTCGCCAGCCCGCGGAAGCGCGCCGAGTAGTAATGTTTTTTCCTCGGAGGGTGTGTCGAGGCAGAGTGAAAACTTTCGGCCGCCGCCGTCAGGATCTAACATGGCTAACGACTCGAGGCCGTTGGTTTCCTGCAGAGTGACGGTCCAGTCGGATTGAAAGACGCCACCACGAAACTCGAACTCCGCTACGGCAGGTGCGAGGGTCAACGTGGCCGGAGTAATATTGATTTTGCTCACGCAATCGATCTGTTGCGCCGTGAGATCGAATAGGGGTGTTGCTCCGCTCATTTTGATCTTCACGTCATTGACAGTCTCAAAGTCAATTTCGCCATGCAGCAAAAGGTCCGCGTCCTTGGTCGCTACATTCAAAAACTCCACTGCTGCGTGATTACCGGTAAAACTAATCCGACTGCTCGCTTCCGTAACATTAAAAGAAGGCCAGCCGTCGCCTGATAATTTTCCATTCACGAGCTGCATGTCGCCAATAATGCGGGGACATTGCAATGTCTCGGAGAGAGAAATGTTTCCGCTCAGAATGCCATCCTGGAAAATTCCGGGGTGAAATAGCTGAGGCGCCTTTCCTAAGAGGATCCACGGAAAATCGACCGTAATGTTCACCGGAGATAATTGGAAAGCGTTCCAGTCTGTTCCGATGCGCAATGGAAAATTTGCGGTGAAACTAATCGGGCTCGAATCCGGCACACGGATTACGCCGTGCGCATCCCAGTTGCTGGAATCGATGGTCGCGTGAAGATCTATGGGGATTGGGTTTGGCTTCTTACCGGCAGATCCACGAAAGCGGGAAAAATAATCAAGCAGGTTATCGGCTCGAGCATCGAGAGTTCCCGAGTAGTTGTTCTCGTGCGACATCTCAATTTTGCCTTGGCCGGTAAGCGAATCGTTCTTGCGCGTGATCTCCAACTGTTCAACCTCCAACTCGGTCGCTTTCAGATTCAGCTCTGCTGTGAGACTGTCGACACCCATTTGAAAAAATGTGAGAGACGCGCCTTCAACCGCGAGACGTCCTCCAAACTTGCGATCGCGGGTGTCCATTGCTCCCTCGACGCTGATCTTCCCAGCAAAATCGTCGGGATTTGCGCCAAATAAAGCCGCGAAGTCGCCAAGCTGATTGATGGACGCAGAAATGTTGCCGCGAAAGTCCGGGCTTAGCCAACCGGATGAAGTCGTAGGGAATGCTGCCTCGCCGCTTAAAGTAAACTGATTGGTTTTCTGTCGAATATAGAGTTGTTGGAGCTGAATCTTACGATTGTATACCGCAGCGCCGAGCATGATTGCTTCGGCCGTGCGAGTGCGCCAGGTAGGCCCGGTCAGTTCGCTCCAAAGCGACGCAGTTACGCGGTCCGGCTCGGCGAGATTTCCACGAAAGGTGAAGTTGGCGGCGTGAATCAAACCGTCCACGCGGTCGGCGAACCCGAACGCGTCTGACGTTTGCGCCAGAGAGATGTCGCTGGCGCCGCCGGCAATCTTCCAGTTGGAATGTTGAGACCGCCACTCGTGTGAGACATTTCCACGAATTTTGCCGCCGAATGCGTCGAGATCGAACTGCAACCCCACCCGTTGCTTGCCCAGGCGCGACAAGTCCGCTGCGGCAGATTGCAGGTCGAGACCGCGGCTCAACGTGAGTCCTCCGAGCGTCAGGCGATTGGCTTCCCAGTGAGTTGCGCCGCGCAATTGCGAAAAGGTTTGATGCAACCACGGCGATGCAATCATGATATCGGCAGCGCTGAACCGGCCGGGCTCGCTGGCACTCGCAGACAGAGAGCCGCCTCGCAGCAGAATCAAATTCGGACCGTTCTCAACGCGCACTTCTACTTTAGCAATGTTCAGACTCTCGGGAAGCAGTCGCTGCAGGGTCGCCCAGCCCTGCCGCGTCAGGGCTTGCGCATTCGGAGTGCTGCGGCGCAGTTCTACATGAAATTGTTCAATTGAAAGATTGCGAATGAGGCGCCCGCGCATGTGCAGGAGCAGATGTTTCAAATTCAGAGCAACCTTCGCGTCTGTGGCGGTTACTTCGATACGCAGCGCATTATCGCGCGTGCTCTTCAAGTGAATTTCGTGAATTACAAGCGGACTTAAAAATGGCGCGTCAATCCCATCGACGGTAACAGCAAAACCCTCTTGCCGGGCTCTCCACCAAATCCAGAAACGGACGCCATTTGAAACGGCGAACGGCGCAAACGCAATTATTACAAGCGTCAGGAGCAGTGCGAGCAAGATCACGAGCATCAGATGATTTTTTCGCGGCATCGCTTGCAGGAGTTAAAACTGATCCGTGATCATAAACGCTTGCGTTGATCAAGCTGCGGTCATTGTTCAGCGATCACTATTCACGTTTTTCAGCGTTCCTGAAGATCAAATGCAGTGGCTGCGGCGGATGAATTCTTTCCTCAAGTTGTCGCTGCAATGTGCGCTCGGCTTCGGCAGGCATCCCGGCTTCTGCTGCTCGTTTTCGGGCAAGCTGAGGAAGCATCGACAATTCGTCTTGAAGATCCTGTCCGGAGATTCGGTTCCACAAACCGTTTTCGAACGCGAGGACGTCCACCTGTTCCTGATCGACACCCAAAATTTGAGCGTGCGGGAGCTGAATAATTATTTCTTTGGGACGAATATCGATTGAGAGGTCCTGCTGCAGATCGAAGCCGGCTTTCGCAACGAACGTTCCATGCAGTTTGACGCGTTTGGAGCTGCCCACCCAGGTGTGGAGGAACTCATGTTCAACTTCGATCCGTCGTGACACGATCGCCAATTCGCTCACTGGCTTCGTTTGTTCCATGTAGACGCGGTTATTGATGGTGATGCGCGGCTGCAGGTTTGCAATGTCGATGAAAGCCGCGCGCAGATCCTTCCCCAACCGTTCGAGTTCGGCCGTGCTTTCCCGCGCCGTGCGCGCAGGCCAGCTCTCGAGGCGCACAAAAATCACGATGATCATCGTTGCGACGATGAGCGCCACGAGCGTCAACGCAGTTGGCCACGTGACGCGACCCGAATTTACTGACTTCAACATTGGACGTTGGACGTTGTGCGTTGTGCGTTGAGCGTTTCTTTCAGGCGCTAATCGAGGAAGAGCATGATCACGAGCAAGAGCAAGAGGAAAGAGGCAGACGTTTGTCAGCAAAAAAGTACCGCCCCCCACACCCGATGGGCGTGAAGGGCGGCTGTTCCCCCCAGAACAATCTTCGAAAACTTTGAGGCAACTAAACGAGCTTCAGCCTGGTCGCAACAATTTTTTTATTAAAAAATTTCGCGCGATTGCAGGCCACGACAATGGGCAAAAACACGACGCCGCGCAAATAGGCGAGCGAGATAAGGTTGCACAAGCGCACGCAGCGGTTTCTAGTTTTAGGATGCGTGATTTGGGTGGCGAACCTTTCTCGCGAAGTTTTGCGGGCTCGTTGCTGGTTGCTCACCCGAATATGCTCGATCCGAATTTCCGGCGGACCGTGCTCTTCATTTCCGCGCATGATCCGGCGGAGGGCGCACTCGGTTTGATTATCAATCGCCCGCTGGATAAGCAAGTGTCTGATCTGGTGACTGAGACGCCGCCGGCAGGTCTTGCCGACGTGCCGGTATTTCTGGGCGGGCCAGTTGGCAAAAATCAATTGATGTTTGCGGCGTTTGAATGGCAAAAAGGCCAAGGCCTTAAGCTGAATCACGATATTGCATTCCAGGAGACGAGCGACGTGGCCGGCCAAAACGCGCCGGTCGCAATCTGTGCTTTTGTCGGCTATGCGGGTTGGGGCGCAGGTCAGCTTGAGGCTGAGATGAAGCAGAAAGCTTGGCTCGTGCAAAAGCCCACCCGGTCCATGGTAAAACTGGATCGTCTGCCGAAACTCTGGTTCGATATAATGAACAGCCTGGGTCCGTGGTATAAAATGCTCGCCGCCGCGCCAGATGACCCGTCGCTAAATTAAGCGATGAATCGCGATGTTTTTGTCTTGTCACTGGTCACTGGTCACTCTTCACTTTCTTGAATGACCGTCGGTGTCCCGAAGGAAATTAAGGAACAGGAGCAGCGCGTTGCTTTACTGCCTTCGGCTGCGAATCAACTGATCCGGCACGGCCATGCCGTAGTAGTGGAAAAAAATGCGGGTACCGGCTCCGGTTACCCGGACGAGGAATACCTCAAGGCGGGCTCCGAAATCGTCGATCAAACAAAAGAGGTTTTCGCGCGCGGCGACCTGATAGTGAAAGTGAAGGAACCACTGAAATCAGAATTTCCGCTGTTGCATAGGGGTCAGATTCTCTTCACCTACCTGCATCTGGCTGCGAGTAAATCGCTCACGGAAGCACTGCTCAAATCAGACGTGACAGCGGTAGCGTATGAAACGATCCAGATCGACCACCGTCTGCCGCTGCTGGAGCCGATGAGCGAGATTGCAGGCCGCATGTCGGTCGTAATGGGCGCAAATTTTCTCGCCAAATACAATGGCGGCAGCGGGGTATTGCTTGGCGGGGTGCCCGGAGTTTTGCCAGGACGCGTGGTGGTGCTTGGCGGCGGCACATCAGGTGAAAACGCAGCTCGCATGGCGAGCGGGCTCGGCGCGGACGTCACAATTCTCGATATCGATCTGGATCGATTGCGCTATCTCGATCTTGCGATGGGAAACACCAACACGCTTTATTCCAGCGAAGCAAACTTGCAGGAGTTGATGACCGATTGCGATTTGTTGATCGGCGCGGTCCTATTGCCCGGAGCGAAAGCCCCCAAGCTGATCACGCGTACGATGTTAAGAAAGATGAAGCCGGGTAGTGTGCTGGTGGACATCTCGATTGATCAAGGCGGTTGCGCGGAGACATCGCGGCCGACGACTCATTTGGATCCGGTGTATGTCGAGGAAGGGGTGATACACTATTGCGTAGCAAACATGCCTGCGGCTTACGCACGCACGGCGACGCAGGCGCTGACCAACGTCACTTTCCGCTACATAGAATTGCTCGCGGATTTGGGCTTGGAGGCTGCGTGCAAAAAACAACCCGCGCTCATCGGCGGAATCAATACGCGCGATGGACGGCTCACATGCCGGGCGGTGGCGGAGGCGCATGGCCTCAGATACGAATCGCCGCTTTAGTGCGCGGCTATTGAGCCATTTGTTGCGCAAAAACAGTTCTACGCACGGCCAAAAACCGCCTTGCCCCGATTGATCAATTAAAGCAATATGCCCTCTTCAACTATGAAAAATTACATCTGCATCCTAGCCAGTGCCGCGCTTCTCGCGGCGTGCGAGCAAAAGACCGAAACTACCGCTCCGGAGGCGGCAAGCCCAACCGCAACGACAACTCCGGCTGAAACAACTCCGGCCACCACTCCGGCGGAAGCAACCACTACCACCAGTCCAACTGGCGCTTACCCCGGGGCACCAGCCGAGTCTCCTACTGAGGCGCCCACGCCTTGATCACCCACCACAACTTCTTCGCCTAGCCTTTAACTGTTCGGTTGGCTTCGTTTGCAGAGTCTTCCCCGAAAACACTTTGTGGGAAGACTTTTGCTGTACGAAAAGCGCGAAGACGGGGTCGCGCGGTGTTAGGTCGACCCTGATATGCCAGAGGCACGTTCGCTTTTCTTCCCGAAGACGCGCCGCCTGGTGCGCGATTCCGATTTCGAGCGCGTGAAACGCGAAGGCTGGACCAAACGCGGCAAATTGATCATGCTTGGCGCTCTCGAGGTTAAAGGTTCTGGCGTACCGCGCGCCGGTTTTGTGGTCAGCCGGCGTTTGCGCAGCGCAGTTGTTCGCAATCGTGTTCGGCGCCGACTGCGGGAAATTGTGCGGACACACCAGCTCAATCTGCGAGATGACATTTGGATTGTGCTCATTGCAAGGGGTGCTGCGGCGACTGCCGGTTATCGTGCGCTGGAAGATGAATGGTTGCGTCTGGCAAAGCGCGCTTCTATCCTCCTCTGATGCTCGCTTTTGTTCGTTTTTTTGTTCGTGTTTATCAATACACGCTCTCGCCGGTTCTCTCTTTGATTTGCGGCCCTGACACCGGCTGCCGATTTATGCCGACTTGTTCCGCGTATTTTCTGGAAGCGGTCGAGACGCATGGCCTCCGCCGTGGAGGGTGGCTGGGGCTAAAGCGTCTGGCCCGCTGCCAGCCATGGGGCGGAGCAGGACACGATCCGGTTCCTAAAACAATGCGCGACTCCGAGCCGATTTGTGAATAGCGGCTTCCACAAGAGTTATGGATCGCACTGCCTGGATTGTCGTTACCCTTTGCGTAATCGGGCTCATCGCGTGGTACATTTACGTCGGGAAACAGATGCCGCCGGCGCGTCCATCGACAGCCACGGCGTCACCCACTCCGCCGCCTGTTGCGGAAGCTAGCGCTTCAGCCAGGCCATATCTTTCGCCAAGTCCCGTTCCGACGCCAACACCGGTCCAACCTGGCCCTACTTTTCCCGAAAAAATAGAGACGCTGCGCAATGCAGATGTCGAGCTTCACCTCACTAATCGCGGCGGCGGGATCAAAGAGGTGATATTGCTCAATCAAATCGCCAAAGACGACAAACGCGTGATTTTGAATTCGGCGCAAGAGATGCCGATTGGCGCGATTGTCGATCAACCGGCGCCGCCGGCGCTTCCGGAATTTGCCTTGTCGCGTGAGCCTGATGGCAGCGTGCGTTGCGAGCGCGCGATGCAGGACGGGGTCACAATGCGGAAGAAGTTTTTCTTTCAAAAGACTAACCCGCCGAAGGATAATTTTCTGCTCGAGTTCGATGTCGATCTTGCGAACGGCGGCGCGCAGCCATACGCGAGCAGCGGTTATTTCGTTGCGCTCGGTTCGGCTGCGCCGATTCATCCTAGAGATTATCCGTATTACACACGACTGGTTTGGTGCGTCCCTACACACGGGTGGTTTGGTGAATCAACGGTAAAAGCTCGCGACCGAAACGTCAGCTCATTTCAGGGCGGCGGTGGCTTTCTCGGTTTAGGTCAGCGCGCGCCGCAACCGTTTTTCCAGCAGGACTTCACCGGAGGGGAGTGGACAGCGGTGACGAATCAATTCTTCGCGACGATCATCGCCCCTCTTAACGCGACGCTAGCAGGCAAAGGTTTCGATTCTTGGAAGGCCAACGGGATCTGGGGCCGTTCGTTCGAAGTTTCAACGGAGCAGCACATGGTCGGAATCGAAGGCGCAATGCACATGCCCGGTTTTCAATTGCAACCCGGACAGAGTTATACCGCGCGCTTTCAGATTTATGTCGGGCCGAAAATTTATCATCAGCTTGGGCAGCTCGAACACAACGAAGCAGAGATCATGAATTTCGGCGTATTCAAGGTCGTTAGCCAGTTTCTGTTAAATTTCCTGAACACGATCCACAGCGTGGTGAAGGATTACGGCGTCGCCATTCTTATTTTGACTGCGATCATTCGCCTGGTGCTCTGGCCGCTCCAAAGCAAGGCCAACCGGTCGATGCGTCAGATGGCTGCGCTATCGCCGAAAATGCAAGAGCTGCGGGGAAAATACAAAGATGATCCTACCCGGATGAACCAGGAGGTCATGAAGCTCTACAAGCAATACGGCATCAATCCAGTGGGCGGATGTTTGCCGATGATGATTCAGATTCCGATCTTTTTCGGGCTCTACCAAATGCTTGCGCAGGCGGTGGAATTGCGAAACGCGCGATTTCTTTGGGTGCAGGATCTTTCACAACCGGACACGGTGGCGCATTTGCCAGTGCTCGGCTGGCCGGTCAATATCATCCCGCTCTGCATGGCCGCGACGCAAATTTGGCTCATGGCGATGACACCAAAGACCGGTGATCCAACGCAGCGGCGGGTGATGATGTTTACGCCGCTGATCTTTTTATTTATCTGCTACAATTTTGCCGCAGCTCTGGCATTGTATTACACCGCTCAGAATCTTTTCAGCATCTTGCAATTTTATCAGAACAAACGACAACCCATGCCGAAGCTCGAAAAAGTTGCGCCTGCCGGGAAACGGAAACGATGATGACCCCGAAGGAATTACTCGACACCATGCTGGGTTACCTCGGTTTCGTCGTGCAAATCGAGGAAACCAGGAATGAAGGCGGCAACCCGACACTGCAAATTTATACCGAGGAAAGCCGGCGCCTGATCGGGCGCAACGGCGAGACGCTCGAGGCCATTCAGTTTTTGCTTAACCGTTTGCTGCAAGCCAAAGACAAAGATGCTGAGAAAGCAATCGTCGATTGCGAGCACTACCGCTCCATGCGCGAAGATCGTATCGTGCAGCGGGTGCGAGAATTGGCCGATCGTGTGCGCATCACCGGCCGTTCTCTTCAACTCGAGCCAATGAATTCCTACGAGCGGCGTCTCGTCCACAATGCCTTTAAAGACGATCCCGACGTGGCCACGTGGAGCCCCTCGGACTCCGCGCGCATCAAGCAAATCACGCTAATTAAACGCCAGCCCAAAAAAGAGGCGGTAGAAAAAGGGTAGGGCGGGACCGCCGGACGCGCCGAATCTGTTGTTACGGCGCCCTATTACCACCGAAATTTGAGTTCGCCTGCACGCACCCTCGCCGGTCATCCCGACACGATCGGGACTACGGATTTCCTTTAGACCGCGCTACATCTGTCCCGCTTCCCGCGACCATTTCCGGTCGCCAGCGGAACTTTTGTAGAATCGGATTGAGTTTTCCTTCCACGGCATCAGCAATCATTTTGCCAAGCACCGGAGCAAACTTAAATCCATGCCCACAATCACCCGCAGCAATTACTAATCCTTGGCGCTCCGGATCGCGTGCGATCCAAAAATGCCCATCGTGTGTATCGCAATACATGCATACGCGGGAGTAAACAATCGGCGCGTCCGCCAGCGCCGGAAACGTATATGATAAAAACTTGCGCAGGCTTTCGTGCTCTTCAGGGGTCACCACGCGTTCCGGAGAGTCAGGCGACATTTCCCGGCCAGGACCGTGGTTCGCGACTTTGACAATGCCATCGCGGTTAACCGGGAACCCGTAATAGCCTGTCGTCGAGATGTCCGCGCCGAAAACAGGAAAACATTCAGGCGCGAAGAGTTCGGGTTGCCGGGGTTTCAGGTGAAACACCGGCTGGCCGGTGGCGCGAAAGAACTTTTTCGTAAAAGGCAGCAGATACGGCGTCCACGCGCCAGTTGTCATCACAACGAGATCACCAGCGATCCGTTGCCCATCGTCCAGCACAACTCCTTTCACGCCATCGGCGCCTTCATCCAACCGGAAGAACCGGACGCCATCGCGCAGTCGAATGCCCACGGATTCGGCGCGCTCGATTAATGTTCCAACGACGCGACCGCTTTCCGCGTAGCCGGCCTCCAACTCCAGAACCCCATCTCGATAAAGTTCCGGATTCCATGCTGGAAAACGCTTCCACGCTCGCGCCGAATTCATGCGCTCAATCTTGTGTCCGCGGCGCTCAAATATTTTGAAACTTTCATGCTCGAAATCGCCCGGCTTCATTTCCCGCCGGCGAACGAACATCACGCCAACCTCGTGATACAACTCGACACCGAATTCCTCATTCCACTTGCGCCAGAGTCTGATCGAGCGTTCAGCTAACGCCGTGTAATCTTCATCCGCGCCATATGCTGCCCGAACTGCTTTACTGATATCGGTCGATGCCGCCAGCGGATGCGGCAATGGCCCCGGATCGATGAGCGTTACCTTATGACCGCGTCCTCTTAATTCAATCGCAGCAGTAACGCCGTTAATTCCCGCGCCGACGACAACGACTCTCGACATGTTAGAAAAGCGCACGTTGTAGCGGCGTTTGTGTCAAGCGCCGATGTTGTTTATTTGGCAAGGCGCGAAGTACACATGCTTCCACTTCCGGCTTCCCCGCAACCTCGCCACGGGACGAGTCCGTCCGACTGGTGGACCGGAGTCTCGCGCTAAGCCGCTATTCGCAGCGCGCGTTCCCGTTCGAGCAGGGTCGGGTGCGAATAATAAAACCCGCTGTAGAGCGGGTGCGGGGTGAGATTGCTTAAGTTTTTTTCGTTCAATTTGCGCAGCGCTTGAATGAGTGATTGCGCCTCTCCCATTGTCGCGCGCGCGAATGCATCCGCCTCGTATTCGAAACGGCGCGACCAGATGTGAACGAGCGGCGAAAGCCAGAAACTTATCGTCCCGGCCAGCAGCGCAAACAGGAGCATCGCAGGGATGACGTTCGCGGCGGCGAAGCCTCCCTGATGCTCGAAACCAAAAGCGCGATAAAACCGTTCCTGACTCGCCAGCCACGCGATCACGGCGAACGCCATAAACACGCCAGTGATGGAAACGCCGATCAATTTCAGTACGTGGCGCTTTTTGTAATGGCCAATTTCATGTGCGAGCACGGATTCCAGTTCCGGCTCGGTGAGCTGCGCAATGA
>WNGR01009591.1_pt1 | contig 19635 bp, 19 predicted proteins | sample 5407581 | NCBI WGS metagenome assembly WNGR01 (sample SAMN13153383, study PRJNA577476) | soil metagenome | isolation source: 80 cm soil or saprolite under Garry oak tree replicate 2 | place: USA:California | collected 2016-06-15 | reverse complement strand
CATCGTCGCCCCGCGCCACCCGCCCCATGAGTCTCTTGTCGTGCTCCATGGTGGTTACTCACCGAGGTATACGGCGAAAGGAGACAGAGCGGGTGGAATCACGATGACTAGGAAGGCCAGAAAAGTCAGGACACGTCAGGGAGGTGGCGGGGCCGGGGGGTGCCGCCCTGAACCCCACAAACATGGTCCCTGGGGTGAAGGGTGGCACCCCCGGCTCCGCCACCTCCCGGCGCAGACCAGAGATGCAAGAGGGAAAGAAACTAGATCTTGGCGCCCGACTTGTTCCAGTCGTCCAGGAACTTCTTGAGCCCGATATCCGTCAACGGATGCTTCATGAGCATCTCGAGGACCGAGAAAGGCATGGTCGCCACGTGCGCGCCCGCCTTGGCTGCGTCGACGACGTGGAGAGGGTTGCGGATCGACGCCGCCAGCACCTGCGTCTTGAAACCGTAGACGCGGTAGATCTCACAGATATCGCGCACCAAGTCCATGCCGACCGCCGCGATGTCATCGAGACGGCCCAGAAATGGGCTGATGTACGTCGCCCCCGCCTTCGCGGAGAGGAGGGCCTGGGTTGCCGAGAAGCAGAGCGTCTGGTTGACCCGTATCCCCTCGCTCGACAGATGCTTGACCGCCTTGAGCCCATCCTTGGTCAGGGGGCACTTGACCACGGCGTTCGGGGCGACCTGGGCCAGCTCTTTGCCCTCTTTGACCATGCCGTCGAAGTCTGTCGCCACCACCTCGAGGCTCACGTCTCCAGGGGCGACGATGGAGCAGATCTCCTCCACGAGCGGCCGGAAGGGGCGCTTCTCCTTGGCGATGAGCGAGGGGTTGGTGGTGCAGCCGTCCACCAGGCCCATGGCCACGCCCTCGCGAAGCTCCGTCACATTGGCGGTGTCGAGAAAGATCTTCATGAAAACCTCCTCTTAGGGTCCGTGCCCTACCTGGGAGCTTCACCCGCGGGCTGGGCCCGCTCGACCTGAACCCGAGTGCCGGCTCGCACCGTCTTGAAAACGGTGGCGTCGCCGACGACCTTGCCGAACACGTTCACGGGGCTGGCCGGCCGGATCTCGTCCCCCCGGCTCGACGGCGTGGGGCCGAAGAAGATGCAGAAGGCCGAGCCTGGCGGCCAGTATCCGAGATCACCCATGTCCACCGTCTCGCGAGGCCTCTCGGGTTTGGCCTTGACGGGAATCGAGAAGTAGATCTCGTCGCCCCAGGTCTCGCCGGCCACGGAGAGCGGCAGGGCCTTCCAGATCAGGTCGGCCGTGTCGGAGTCATCGAGGAGCGCGTCGGCCCTGACCGCCCCCGCCGTGATCCGGATTCGCCGATCAGCCATCAGGTCTCAGTGTAGTCGCGCCGCCATCAGCGGGCAAGCGGACCGCTGCTCACCCCGCCAGGCGTCCCTGATACGCGGCGAGGCGCGCGGCGAGTCCGGCGCGGTCGAGCAGCGCCGCCGCGCCGGTGCCCTCCACGGTCGCCGCGCCCGCGCAGGCTGCCGCCGCCGCCGCTTCCCAGGCGTCGCCCACACGCTGGTATTCGATCAGGAGCGTGGTGGCGAACACGTCTCCCGCTCCCGTGGGATCCGTCTCTGCCGCCCGATCAGGAGCCACGTGATAGGGCTCGCCGTTGACATAGAGGGTGGCGCCGCGACGGGCACGCGTGATGGCGCCGAGCGGCACCTGGTCGAACCACTTCACGGCCGTCTCCTCCGAGCCCGGCACGTCTTCCTCGCTCAGCACGAGGAGCTGGGTCAGGGGCAAGACATCGTCGGCGTCTTCCCAGGGCTGCGGACCCATGACCCCGTCCTTGCCCCGGGTGCGCATCCAGCCCTGAGGAAGGACGGCCAGCGAGGCATCGTCGAACGCGCTGACGAGGGCGGGGTCGACCTCGCCGACGACAGGGCAGAGGACGGCGAGCGGCGCCCTCTTCCATCCCTCCGGAAGATGCTCGATCTCGATGTCCTCGGCGCGCGAGAGCAGGGTCAGGGTGCGCGAGCCACCCGCCTCGCCGACCCGGTAGCGGGTCGTCCGCGGGGAGCTGACGGTGGCGACGGTGATCCCGGCCGGGATCACGTCGGAGGGGAAATCGGGAGCGACCGAGGTGAGCAGGCCGACCTCGAGCCCGAGCCGCCGAGCGGCGAGCGCAACATAGTAGGCGGAGCCGCCGGGCCTGACGCCGGAGGGCGTCTCGTCGAAGGTGACGTGGCCTATGGCCACCAGATCCATGATGGGTCCCCTCTCCTCGGGCCGGAGCGAGCGTGGCCGGGGAGGGCCGCTGAGCTACAGCTCCATCTGCTTGGCGATGATCTCCTTCATGATCTCGGAGGTGCCGCCGCCGATGGTCATGAGGCGCATGTCCCGGAAGAACCGCTCCACCGGATACTCTCGCATGTAGCCATAGCCGCCGTGCAGCTGGACGCAGTCATACGCGACCTTCTGGGCCATGTCCGCCGTGAAGAGCTTGACCATCGAGATCTCCTTGACCACGTCCTCGCCCGCCCCGAACTTCAGGCACGCCGCATAGGTCAGCCACCGGCCCGCCTCGATCAGAGTGGCGAGGTCCGCCACCTTGTGGCGAATCACCTGCTTCTCCGAGAGCGGGCCGTCGAAGGCGTGGCGCTCCTGCACGTACGCGATGGTGTCCTCGAGGGCCCGCGCGCAGCCCGCGACGGCGTGAAGCCCCGCCACCAGCCGCTCGCGCTGGAACACGCGCATCACCTCGTAGAACCCGACGCCCTCCCGCCCCAGGAGATTCTCGACGGGCACGCGCATGTCCTGGAAGGCCAGCTCCGCGGTGTCGGAGGCGCGCATGCCCATCTTGTCGAGCTTCCGGCTGACCGTGAGGCCGTGGGTATGGCGCTCCACGAGGAACATCGAGATGCCCCGATGGCGCTGCGTGCTGCTGCCCTGCTCGATCCGCGCGGCGATGAAGTAGAGGTCGGCGAGGGCGCCGTTGGTGATGAACATCTTCGCGCCGTTGAGGACGTAGTGGTCCCCGTCGCGAACGGCCCGCGTCTTGATGGCCGCCACGTCCGACCCCCCGCCCGCCTCCGTCACCGCGATGCAGCACAGGGCCCGGCCCCGGCAGATGTCGGGCAGGTATTTCTCCTTGAGCGCCTCGCTGCCCGTCCAGTACAGATGCGGGGAGGCCATGTCGGTGTGTACGCCCACGGCCATGGCGAGGGAGCCGGAGCGCGAGCGCACCATCTCCTCGCAGAGGACCATGGTCGTCTGGATGTCGGCGCCCCCGCCCCCGTACTTCTCGTCGTACTCCACGCCCAGGAAACCCAGCTCCCCCATGCGCGGCCAGATCGACTTCGGGATCTGCCCCGCCTCCTCCCATTCGTCAACATGAGGCTCGACTTCCTTCTCCACGAAGGTCCGCACGGCCCGCCGGAACATCTCGTGCTGCTCGTTGAAGATCTTCACGCCGCTCCCCTGCACAGGCCCGGGCGCGCCGTTCGACGCCTGTTCGAGCGCCGGCTTTGCCGGCGCAATCCTACGATTCCGGGGGAGGGCCTGGGAGGGGGCCGTCGAGGCCCCCTCCCACTCAACATCTCGTGCTGGTCGTTGAAGACGTTCACGTTCCCGCGCCCCATTTCGACTTGACGGCTTCCCGATCGACACCGCCGTCGGCCGCGCGCGCGAGGGCGTCGGCGAAGACCACCACGTGGGGGCGCTTGAAGCGGGCGATCTTGGAGGCCACGAAGTCGCTGACCTGCTGGGCCGTATACTGTCCGGGCGTCTTCACCTCGACCACGGCCTTGATCGCCTCGCCCCATCTGGCATCCGGGATCCCGTACACGCAGACCCCGCTCACGCCCTCCATCTGCATGATGACGGTCTCGACCTCCGCCGGGTACACGTTCTCCCCGCCCGGCTTGATCAGCTCCTTCTCGGGCTTGCGCCTGACGTAGTGAAGGTAGCCGTCGGCGTCGAACCGTCCCACGTCGCCCGTGTGGTGCCAGCCATTGCGGAAGGTGTAGGCGGTCACCTCCGGCTGGTCGAAATATCCCTGGAAGACGAGGGGGCCGCGCACGACGATCTCCCCGGGCGTGCCCACGGGAACGTCGCGGTCATAGTCGTCCACCACCTTGACCTGAGCCAGGGGCACCGGCTTGCCCGCGGCGCCCGGACGGTCCAGCACGCGCTGGAAGCTCACGAACCCGCTCGTCTCCGATTGCCCGAAGCCGGTCCAGAACTGCGCGCCGGTGCTCTCGTGCAGCCGCTGGATGGTGGGCGGAGCGTCCAGACCGGAGACGTGCTTCAGGCTCTGGAGCCCGCTCCCGAGCTTCTCGGCGGCATCCAGGAGGCTGGACAGCACGGGGGGAAAGTCCGAGACATGCGTGACGCGGTGGCGGTCGATGAGCCGCACCGCGTCCTCGGGATCGAACCGCGGCACCACCACGTTGGTGCCGCCGGCGTGCATGTGAGCCAGGGCCATGCCGAGCCCGGTGACGTGGAAGAGAGGCAGGGCGAGAAGATAGTGATCGGTCGCGGACAGGCCGAGGCAGGCCATGACCATCGTGTTGGCCGCGATCACGTTGGCGTGGGTCAGCACGGCCCCGCGGGGGATCACGTCCACGGCCGCCGTCGAGATGACGGCGAAGGGGTCGGTGGACGATACCTCGGCGGCCGCCGCGCCCCCCGTCGCCCCGTAGAGTGAGTCGAACGGCTTCAGCCCTGCGCCCGGCGACCCGCCGAGCTGGTACCAGTGGGCTATCGCCCGCTTGGTCTCGGGCCAGCCCGCGATCACGCCGACCGTCGAGGCATCGACCACCATCATCCTGGGGGCCGCGCGCTCCACCACGCGCTCAACCTCCTGCGCGGTCAGTCGCCAGTTGATGGGATAGGCGATGATGCCCTGGCGCGCGCAGGCACCATACAGCACGACGTAGTCGACGTCGTTCTGGGCGAGGACGCAGACGCGGTCGCCCTTGCCGATGCCCAAGTCCGCCAGCCCTGCGGCCAGCGCCTCCACCCGGCGCGGGAGCTCCCGGAAGGTCAGCGAACGCTCGCCCTGGATGAACGCGGGCGCCTCGCCATACAGCGCCGCGCCCCGCTCGATCAGGCCGTGGATCGTGAGTCCGTGGACGTCCATGTCAGGGGGAGAGCTCCAGCCTCACTGCCCCACGATGTCCTTCTTCATGGCCCCAAGGGCGCCCAGGAGCTCCTGCTGCTCCTTCTGTCCCACCTTGAACTTGTTGAGCGCCTTGACCAGATCCTCGACGGTGGCGGTCCACTCCGCCTCCGTGATGCCCATCCCCGTGTGCGTCGTCTTCATGTCGCGGCCGAGATAGGCGCAGGGTCCCCCCGCGGCGTCGCAGATCTGGTCGGCCAGGTTGGTCTGGAGCTTGGCCACGCGGGCGGCGTCCAGGCCCTTGAAGCGTCCGTTGACGCGCGGATCCGCCGCCATGTTCGCCACGAAGTCGTCCACCACCAGCTTGATTGCCTCGCGACCGCCCAGGCGCTGATACAGCGTGGGCTCCGGCGGGGCGGAGGCGCACGCGGCACACCACAGGGTGACCATTGCCATCAGCATGGCGCGGCTCATCAATCGCATTCGGCTCCTCCTCGTTGAGGGATCTCTCTAGCTCAGCCAGCGCTTGCGGCGCTTGTAGTGCTTCACGTCGCGATACGATTTCCGAGCGCCCACCTCGGTCAGCCCGAGGTAGAACTCCTTGATGTCCGCGTTGTCGCGGAGCTGCTCCGCGCTGCCTTCGAGCACGATGCGCCCGGTCTCCATCACGTAGCCGTGGTCGGCGATGGCGAGGGCCTGCGCCGCGTTCTGCTCGACGAGGAGCACGGTGAGCTGCTGCTCGCGGTTGAGCCGCTGGACGATCTGGAAGATCTCCTCCACCAGCATGGGAGCGAGCCCCAGCGATGGCTCGTCGAGCAGGATGACCCGGGGAGCGGACATGAGGGCGCGCCCGATCACGAGCATCTGCTGCTCCCCGCCCGAGAGGTAGCCCGCCTGGACGGAGCGCCGCTCCTTGAGGCGGGGAAAATACTGGTACACGCGCTCGATGCCCGTGGCCACGAGCTGGCGATCGGACTGGATGTGGGCGCCCGCGATGAGGTTCTCCTCGGTGGTGAGATGCTCGAAGACACGGCGGCCTTCGAAGACCTGGACCACCCCGCGTCGCACCACCTCGTAGGCGGGCAGCCGGTCGATCCGCTGGCCGGCGAGCTCGATGTGCCCCTTGGTCACCTCGCCGCGCTCGGTGCGGAGCAGGCCGGAGACAGCCTTGAGGGTGGTGGTCTTGCCCGCGCCATTGGCCCCGAGAAGGGTGGTGATGCCCGCATCGCGGACTTCGAGCGACACCCCCTTGAGCACCAGGATGACGCCGTCGTAGATGACCTCGACGTTGTTCAGGCTCAGCATGTCGTGTCGCATCGGAGGGGGCTTCTCGCCCCCTCCGATGCCTGTCCTCCGATCAGGTGTGACTGCACCATCCGGGCGATTACTTGGCGGCGGCCGCCTTGATGTGCTTGGCCACCACGTCGGGGTAGGCCGCGTACCAGTCGGTGACCTTCTCGAACTTGCCGCCCTTCACCTGCCAGATCTGGACGAGACCGCCGCCCTCGTGATCCGTGGGCGTGATCTTGAGCGGCGGCACCAGCCCACCCAGGGTGAAGTTGGAGATCTTCTCGAAGCCGGCCTTGGTGTCGACCCCGGTGATCTTCCCGCCCGCCTTGGCCTTGAGGGCGTTGCGGATGGCCTCGACGTGGAGAGCGGCGATGAGCACGCCGCGATTGTAGAAGACGGTCGAGGCCATCTCCTTCGGGGCGGGCTTGCCTTCCTTCTTGTACATGTCGCGGATCTCGTTCAGCACCGGGTAGTCCGAGCCCACGCCGGCGAACTGCATCGTGTAGTAGCCCTCGGCCACCGCGAAGCCGCCGGCGGCGTCGATGTTCGCTTCCGCGGAGCCCCACACGAACGACACGAACTTGCGGAGCGGATAGCCCACGCGCTTGAACTCCTTGATGGACACGGCGGGGGCGCCGCCGAAGAGATGCCCGATCACGAAGTCCGCGCGGAAGCGCTGAGCGATGTCGAGCACCTGGGCGCCCATCTCCACTCCCGGGGGCGGCACGGCGAAGATCTTGAGCTGGAAGCCTTCCAGGGTCGCGAGATCCTCCAGGACCTCGATCGGCTCCCGCCCGGCGGGGTTGTCGTAGAAGATGAACGCGATCTTCTTGCCCTTGAGGTTCCCGCCGAGCTGCTTCTTCACGAAGTCCACCGCGGCCGTCGCCTGCGACCAGTAGGTGGCGGCGATGGGGAAGATGTAGGGATAGCGGATGCCGTCGGCAGCGGCGGCGCTGCCAAAGCCCGGGGACGTCCCGGGGATCCGATCTTCCGTCAGCTTCGCCGCGAGCGCATAGATGTGCGGCGTGCCGTAGACGGCGATGGTCACCGCGCCTTCCTTCTTGTGGCGCTCGTAGGACTCCACGCCCGGCGGCACCTTGTACTCGTGGTCGATCTCCAGCGCCTTGATCTTGTGGCCCTCGACCCCGCCCTTGGAGTTGATCAGCGCGATGTAGTCGTGGAAGCCCGGGCAGAGGACCGTCCCCACGATCTGGGTCGCCCCCGTCCGATCGCACTGCATGCCGATGACGATGTCGGCCTTCGCCTGGGCGTGGGAGGGCGGGGCGCCCACGAGGCTGCCCGCAGCCACCAGGAGTGCTGTCAGAATGGCAAGGTAGAAGCGCATTGTTGTTCTCCTTTCTTCGCGCACTTCAGTACGCGAATGGCCAGATCCGGAAATAGTTGCGGATATTCCGCCACAGGCGGTTCAGCCCCTCGGGCTCGACGACGAGGAAGAAGATGATGAGGGCGCCGAACATCATGAGGCGGAGGTTGGGGATGAGGTTGAGCACGGTTTGGGGGGCGAGGAAGACGCCACCGAACGCCTCCATGGCGAGGCGGATGACGATGGGAAGGAGGGTGACGAAGATGGCGCCCAACACGGAGCCCAGAACCGACCCGAGCCCGCCGATGATGATCATGGCGAGGTAGTCGATGGACACGTTGATCTGGAACTGCTCGTAGTTGGCGATGCCGAGAAAATACGTGTACAGCACACCGGTGACGCCGGCATAGAAAGAGGATATGGCAAAGGCCAGCAGCTTGTAGCGGAAGATGTTGATGCCGATGATCTCGGCCGCGATGTCCTGGTCGCGGATGGCGATGAAGGCGCGGCCCACCCGGCTGCGCACGAGATTGAGGGCCCCCACGATGGCCAGGACCACGAACACGAGCAGGAAATAGTACATATCACGCTGGGTCGACAGCACCATGGAGCCGAGCCGGGGCCGCGGCACCTCGATGGAGGCCTGCACCCCGCCGCTGATGAAGGTGACGTGGTTGATGGTCCACTCGATGATGAGCTGGCCGGCCAGGGTGGCGATGGCGAGGTAGAGGCCCTTGATGCGCAGCGACGGGATACCCACCACCGCTCCCACCAGGGCCGCCATGAGGCCGCCCGCGAGCAGGGTGACGGGCCACGGAGCGCCGAGCCGAATGGCCAGGTTCGCCGCCGTGTAGGCGCCCACCGACATGAAGGCGCCGTGGCCGATGGAGACCTGGCCCGTGTAGCCCACCAGGATGTTCAGACCGATGGCGCCGATGACGGCGATCCACACGAGGTTGGCCACGGACAGGTAGTACTCGTGGAGCGTCAGCGGGATGAGCAGGAAGAAGATCGCGCCGAGGACCGCCATCGTCCAGCGGGCGATGGGCAGTGGGTACAGCGCCATGTCCGCCTCGTAGCTCGTCTTGAACACGCCAGACTCACGATGGATCATCGCCCTAGACCCTCTCGATGATTTTCTTGCCGAAGATTCCGTACGGTCGGATCATGAGGGCGAGGATCATGAGGACGTAGGGCGCGAAGTCCTTGGTGCCGCCGCCCACGTAGGGATCGACGTAGCCCGCCGCGATGTTCTCCACGATGCCCACGATGAGCCCGCCCACGATGGCGCCCGGGATGGAGTCGAGCCCGCCCAGGATCACCACCGGGAAGACCTTGAATCCGACCAGGGACAGGTTCACGTCCACGCCGAGCAGGTTGCCCCAGATGATGCCACCCAGCGCCGACACGACACCGGTCATGGCCCAGGCGAGGCCGAAGTAACGCTCGACGTTGATGCCCATGGCCATGGCGACCTGCTGGTTGTCGGCCACCGCGCGCATGGCGATACCCTTGCGCGACATGAGAAAGAACCAGCCGAACGCGCTGAGGAAGACGATGCTCACCACGGCGCCCAGCACCTGGATGGGCGGGATGAAGAGCGGGCCGAGCACGAACGGCTCGTCGCTGATGGGCAAAGGCAGTGTCTTGGTGCCCGCGCCGAAGAAGGTCGGGCCCACCCCGCGCAGGATCGAGGCGAGCCCGATGGTGGCCATCACCACCGCGATCACGGGCCGCCCGATGAGCTTGCGCAGGACCACCCGCTCCAGGGCGAAGCCGAAGCGAAGTTGACGGCGTCGGTCGCCTTGTAGACGAGCACGAAGCCGAGCGCGATGAGCGAGTACATGAGCCCGATCAGCACCCCGTTCGACATGAGCAGGAAGAAGAAGCCGAGGGTGTCAGACATGAGCGGGCGTCCCTTCCACGTCCTCGATCCGGACCTTCGACTGGATGACCGCCTGCCGGCCGTCCTCGTAGGTGATGGCCGTGGTCAGGTCCACCTCGTTCCCGCCGGAGTAGAACGTGTCGATGACCGTCGCGTATTTCTCGGCGACGAAACGCCGCCGTACCTTGCGGGTGCGTGTCATCTCGGCGTCGTCGGCTTCCAGGTCCTTGTTCAGGAGAAGGAAGCGCCGGATCTTCGTGGAGTCGGGAAGCGTCTGATTCCCCTTCCTGATCTCCTCTGCGATGAGTTCCCGCACCTCGGTCTTCTGGGACAGGTCCATGTAGCTCGTGTAGGTCAGCCCCCGCCGCTCGGCCCAGTTGCCCACCGTGTTGAGGTCGATGGCGATCATGGCGGCCACGAAGTGACGCTCATGGCCGAAGGCGACGGCCTCGCGGATGAACGGGCTGTACTTGAGCTTGTTCTCGAAGAATTGCGGCGCGAAGGGCGTGCCGTCGGCGAGGGCGCCCACGTCCTTGGAGCGGTCGATGATCACGAGATGGCCACGCGGATCGATGAAGCCGGCGTCCCCGGTGTGGAACCAGCCGTCGGGGTCGATGACCTCGCGGGTCGCCTCCTCGTTCTTGAGGTAGCCCTTGAAGATCGCGCGTCCACGCACGAGCACCTCGCCGCGCTCGGCGATCTTGATCTCGACGCCCGGGACGGGGCGCCCGGCGCTCGTGGGATTCGCCTCGGCGTCCGGCTGCAGGGACACGAGCCCGCTCGTCTCCGTCGATCCGTACACCTGCTTGAGGTTGACCCCGATGGAGCGAAAGAATCGGAAGGTGTCGGGCCCGAGGGGCGCGCCCCCGGTGAGCGCCCACTTGGCCTGCCGGAGGCCGAGCTGGTCGCGCACGGGGCCGTAGACGAAGAACTCGCCGAGGGCGGTGGCCAAGCGCAGGCCCGCCGGCACGGCCTTGCCCTCTGAGCGCAGGATCTCCGCGCGCTCGGCGGCCGAGCGAAAGTATTCGAAGGTCCGGCGCTTGAGCGGAGTGGCATCGGCCGCCCGCACTTGGAGCCCCGTGAGCATGTTCTCCCAGATTCGCGGGGGCGCCAGGATCGTCGATGGCCCCAGCTCTCTCAGGTCTCGCTGCACCGTCTCCGGGCTCTCGGGGCAGTTTGCGCAGAAGCCGACCATGAGGCTGGCGAAGAGCGTGTAGACGGAGTCCCCCGCCCACGCCATGGGCAAGTACGCCAGCGACGTGTCATCCGGCACCACCCGGGCCTCCCGGCAGAAGATCTCCGCCACGCCGATGGCGTTCGCGTGGGTGAGCATGGCGCCCTTGGGGTTGCCCGTGGTGCCGGAGGTGTACGAGATGATGGCGACGTCCTCGGGCTTGCCCTTGTCGATCTCGGTTTCGAAGTAGCCGGGATGCTCGGCGCCGAACTTCCGCCCCAGCTCCTGGACATCCTGGTAGGACTTGAGCCACTCCTGCTTGGACCCGCTCAAGCCGCGCGGGTCGTCGTAGATCACGAGGCGCAGGGCGGGCAGCTCGGCCTTTAGGGCGACGATCTTGTCGACCTGCTCCTGGTCCTCGGCCACGATCACGCTCACCTCGGCGTGGTTCCAGACGTAGGCGAGCTCCTTGGCGATGGAGTCCTGGTAGACGGGCACGGGCACGCCGCCCAGGCACTGGGCGGCGACCTGGGCCCAGTACAGGCGCGGCCGGTTGTCGCCGATCACGGAGAGCCGGTCGCCGCGGGCGAACCCGAGCGCGACCAGTCCGAGCGCGAAATCCCGCACCTGCTCCTGATACTCGCGCCACGTCCAGGACTGCCAGATTCCGCGGTCCTTCTCACGGATGGCCGGACGGTCTCCCAGGTCCCGTGCATTGCGCTGAAGCAGGCGGGGAAGCGTCGTCAGGTCAGCCACGTTGCCCTCCAGGGGTTGCGCTCTTGGTGTCTCCGAGATAGGCCTTGATGACCTGGGGGTTGGCCCGGACGTCGTCGGGGGTGCCCTCGGCGATCTTCTGGCCCATGTCGAGCACGGCCACCCGGTCCGAGATGTCCATGACCACTCCCATGTCGTGCTCGATCAAGATGATGGTCGTGCCCCATTCCTGATTGACGTCGAGGACGAAGCGGGCCATGTCTTCCTTCTCCTCGTGGTTGCACCCTCCCATGGGCTCGTCCAGGAGCAGGACCTTGGGGTCGAGGGCGAGGGCGCGCCCGAGCTCCACGCGCTTCTGCAGCCCGTAGGCCAGGGAGCCGCAGGGGCGGCGGCGCAGGTCCTGGATCTTCAGGAAGTCGATGATGTCCTCGACCCGGCGCCGGTGGGCAACTTCCTCCCTCTGGGCCATCCCCCAGTAGATGAAGGACGCGAGGACGCCCGACCTCATTCGAACGTGTCGACCCAGCATGAGGTTGTCGAGCACGGTCATCCCGCGGAAGAGCGCGATGTTCTGAAAGGTGCGCGCCACGCCCAGCTCGGCCACGTGGCTCGGCTTGTCGTGGGTGATGTCGGCCCCCTCGAGGAGGATGCGCCCCGAGTCCGGATGGTAGAAGCCGCTGATCATGTTGAGGAGGGTGGTCTTGCCCGCGCCATTGGGGCCAATGACGGACATGATCTCGCCCTGCCGCACGTCCAGGCTCACGCGGGTCACGGCCTGGACGCCTCCGAACGACTTGGACACCTCGGCGATGCTGAGCTGGTCGCTCACGACAGCCACCGCTTGCGACGCTTGTAGTGCTTGACGTTCCGGTAGCTCTTGCGCTGCCCCACGCCCGAGAGGCCCAGGTAGAACTCCTTGATGTCCTCGTTCTCGCTGATGGTCTTCCGATCGCCGTCGAGCACGACCCGGCCGTTCTCCATCACGTACGCGTAGTCGGCGAAGCGGAGGGCGATGGACGCGTTCTGCTCGGCAAGGAGCACGGCCACGCCCTCCTCGTGGTTCAAGCGGCTCACGATCTCGAAGATCTCCTGCACGAGCATGGGGGCGAGGCCCATGGACGGCTCGTCCAGGAGCATGAGCTTGGGGTGGGCCATGAGGGCCCGCCCGATGGCCACCATCTGCTGCTCGCCTCCGGAGACGTAGCCCGCCCGGACCCCGCGCCGCTCGCGGAGGCGCGGGAAGTACTGGTACACCCTCTCGAGATCCCGCTTGAGCGAGTGTCCGTCACGCGTGTAGGCGCCCGTCAAGAGGTTCTCCTCCACGGTCAGGTGCTCGAAGACGTGCCGGCCTTCCATCACCTGCACGATGCCCCGCCGGACGACCTCCGACGGGTCTTTTCGCTTGATGGGCTCCCCGAGAAACTCGATGCTGCCCTTGCTCACGTCTCCCCTCTCCGTCCGCAGCAGTCCCGAGATGGCCTTGAGGGTGGTGCTCTTGCCGGCCCCGTTGGCCCCGAGGAGGGCGACGATGCCTCCCTCGGGGACGGCGAGCGACACCCCCTTCAACACGAGGATGACGTGATCATAGATCACCTCGATGTTGTTGACCGAGAGCAGCGGCGGTCGCGTGTCGCTCACGGATTTCTCATCTCGTTCTCTGCACTGTTCCCCGTTCCGATCGTTGCGCCACGTGAGGTTTCATCGCTTCTTTTGTGCAGGCGCGGGCCCTGATGACATCTCCTTCTGACAGTCGCGCTGCGTATAGTCGAGCTTCTTCCCCTCCTCGATGGCGGCCGCCTCGATCTTCGGGCGCACCACGTCCCGCATCGGCTGGACCCACTCGGAGACGACCTGCCACTTCTGGCCGTTCCACTGCTGGATCAGCACGGGACCATTGCCCTCGTGGTCTTCGCAGGAGACCTTGATCGGCCTCGTGAAGCCCTTCATGCCGAGCTGGTCGAGCCGCTGTTCCGTCAGGTTGAAGTTCTCGAACCCCCACCGGACCTGCTCGCCCGTGAGCACCTTGTTGCCGTATTTCCCCATCGCGGTGCGGATGGCCTCGACGGAGAACATGGCGTTGGCGACGCCGCGGTTGTAGAGAGGCGCGCCCATGTCCTCTTTCTTTCCGGCGCCCTTACCCTTGTCGTAGACGTGCTTGACGATGTCCTGGAAGACCTTGAAGTTCGTGCCCGGAGCATGGAAGGTCGCGCCCTTGTAGGCCTTGGCGCCGTCACCGGCGGGAACCACGTCAGCGTCGCTCGCCGACCACCAGTTGCCGATGAGATGGTCCATCCTGAAGCCGACGGACGCGGCTTCCTTGACCGCGACCTGGTTCATCACGCCCCAGCCCGACATGAAGATCCAGTCGGGATTGAGCCGGCGGACCTGGAGCCACGTCGCCTTCTGCTCCTGGCCGGGACTGTCCACGGCAAGCAGCGTCAGCTCGAAGGCGTACTTCTTGGCCAGATCCTCGAGCGTGGGGTTGGCTTCCCTACCGTAGGGGCTGTTGTGATAGATGTGGGCGATCTTCTTGCCCTTGAGCTTGTCGAGACCACCCTCTTGCTGGCCGATGTAGCGAATGACGGCGGACGCCTGGCTCCAGTAGGTCGTCGGAAAGCTGAAAACCCAGGGGAACCAGCGCCCATCGGCGGCGGCGGTCATGCCGTAGCCCATGGAGAAGACGACGACTTTGTCCACCGCAGCCTTGGGGATCAGCTGGTATGTGATGCCCGTGCTGTACGGGTTGACCAGCACGGGGTTCCTCGCCTTCAGCCGCTCGTAGCACTCGACGCCCTGCTTGGTGTCGTACTGGGTCTCGCACTCCTCCCAGACGAGCTTGACGCCGTTGATGCCGCCGTCCCGCTCGTTGACGAGCGTGAAGTAATCCACGAACCCATTGGCGATGGGGATCCCGCTCGGCGCAAACGGACCAGTCCGGTAGACCAGCAGCGGAACGAAGATGCCCTGCGCCTGCTGCGCGGGCACGACGGAGGCCAAGGGCCCGAGCATGACCGCCAAGGCCAGCAGGCCGATCAACGCCGTTCTTGCTCTGGGCATACTCACGCTCCTTTGCGCTAGTGGGGAAACGGCCATAACCGAAGCTTCTCCTTCGTGATCTGCCACAGCCGCGCGAGCCCGTTCGGCTCGACGATCAGGAAGAAGATGATCAAGGCGCCGAAGACCATCAGCTCCATCTGCTTTTGCAGGGCCACCGGCAGCGACAGCCCGATCAAGTGGGGAACATTGGTCAGGAAGATCGGCACGAGGACGATAAAGCCCGCGCCGAGGAAGGACCCGAGCACGCTGCCCAGTCCGCCAATGATGACCATGAACAGCACCAGGAAAGACAGGTTGATGTCGAAGGCGAGCGTCTCCGCGCTGCCCAGGTAGAGGAACACGAACTCCGCCCCGGCCACCCCGCAGTAGAAGGAGCTGATGCCGAAGGCCAAGAGCTTGGTGCGCAGGGGCCGCACCCCGATGATCTCGGCGGCAATGTCCCGATCGCGGATGGCCATCCACGAGCGTCCCACGCGCCCCCGCACCAGGTTCTTGGCCACGAGGGCGAAGACGGCCACGAGTCCCAGGGCCACCACGTAGCGCGCCCCCGCCGAGGCCTCGGGTCCGGTCACCATCACCCCGAGCAGCGAACGCGGAGGCGCCGTGATGGTGCCCGAGGCAGCGTAGTTGACGAACCACGGGACCTTGTTGAAGAGCCAGACCAGGAAGAACTGGGCGGCCAGCGTGGCCACGGCCAGATAGAAGCCCTTGATCCGGAGGCTGGGCACGCCGAAGACGAGGCCGACGGCGGCCGCCATGAGGCCGGAGAGGAGGAAGACGAGGATGATATCGAGCTGGGGGAAGCTCGTGGCGAACTTGAAAGCGGAGTACGCCCCGACGGCCATGAAGCCGCCCGTGCCGAGCGACACCTGCCCCGCGTAGCCCGTAAGCAGGTTCAGTCCTATGGCGGCCAGCGCGTAGATCAAGAGCGGGATGAGGACGGCCTGCAGCCAGTACTCGTTGGCCAGGAGCGGGGGCACCACGAAGGCCGCGGCAATGCCGAGCAGCACGAGCACGCGATCCTGGACGATGGGAAAGATCGCCTGGTCGCTGGCGTAGCTGCTCTTGAACTGTCCCGTCTCGCGGTAGATCACCGAGTTTGCCCCGTCCATTTACCTGGCGCGTGTCTAGGGCAATGAGAAGGGTCCAGATGCGAGGCGCCGACCGACAGCCGCACGCGAGGCGTAGTCTCTCTACGTTGAGTGTGCGGCCGAGGGAGGCAACGAAGCAGATGGGCCCTTATCATTGTCCTAGACCCTTTCGATGATCCTTTCCCCGAATAGTCCCTGCGGGCGAACCAAGAGGAAGGCCAGGGCCAGGACATAGGCGAACCAGTTCTCGATGGCCCCACCCACGAGCGGCCCCCAGTACACCTCGCCGAGCTTCTCACCCACGCCGATGATGAGGCCGCCCGCGATGGCCCCCGGCACCGAGGTAAAGCCGCCCAGGATGAGCACGGGCAGCGACTTGAGGGCGATGAGGGAGAGGCTGAACTGCACGCCGCTCTTCGCCCCCCACATGATGCCCGCGACAAGAGCGACCAGCCCCGCCACCGACCAGACCACCACCCAGATGGTCTTGAGCGGGATGCCGATACTGAGGGCGGCCTCATGGTCGTCGGCCACCGCGCGCAGGGCGCGGCCGATCTTGGTCCGCTGGAAGAAGACGGCGAGGATGCCGACGAGAACCGCCGCCGTCAGCGCCGCCGTCAGCTCGAGCCGGTTCACCTGCACCCCGCGCACGATGAACGAGGTGTCGGGGATGCCGATGTCGAGCTTCTTCACATTGGCGCCCCAGGCCATCTCGCCAAAGCCCTCGAGGAAGAAGTTGAGCCCGATGGTCGCCATGAACAGGATAATCTGCGGCTGGTTCACGAGCGGACGGAGCACGATCCGTTCGATGGCGAAGGCCAGCGCGACCATGGTCAGGAAGGTCAGCCCAAGGGCCAGGGGCACCGGCACGCCCTTCTCCATGAGCCCCACCAGCGTGAGAGCCGAGAAGAGCACCATGACGCCCTGGGCGAAGTTGAACACGCCCGAGGCCTTGAAGATGAGGACGAAGCCGAGGGCGACCAGGGAGTACATGAGCCCGGCCGCGACGCCGCCGAAGAGCACCTCGGTGAGGAAGGTCAGGTTGCCCGCCATGTCCGCGAAGGGAGCGACGAACACCCCCCGGAGCAGCTCAATCATGGGCGAGCCCGAGATAGGCGTCGATGACGGCGCGGTCGGCGCGCACGGCATCGGGCGCACCCTCGGCGATCTTGCGGCCGTAGTCCAGGACCGCCACGCGATCGGAGATGTCCATCACCACGCTCATGTCGTGCTCGATCAGCGCGATGGTGGTGCCGAACTCGTCGTGCACGTCGAGCACGAAGCGGCACATGTCTTCCTTCTCCTCGACGTTCATCCCGGCCATGGGCTCGTCGAGAAGAAGGAGCTGGGGCTCGGCGGCGAGGGCACGGGCCAGCTCCACCCGCTTCTGGAGCCCGTAGGGTAGCCGGCCCGCCGGCGTCTTGCGAATGGCCTGGATCTCCAGGAAGTCGATGACGCGCTCGACAGCGGCGCGGTGCGCGAGCTCCTGGCGCCGGGCCGGGCCCCAGTAGATAGCGTCCAGCAGGAAGTGTCCCCGCATCTTGAGGAGCCGCCCCGTCATGATGTTGTCCAGCACCGTCATGCCCTTGAAGAGGGCGACGTTCTGGAAGGTGCGCGCCACTCCGAGCTCGGCGACTTCGAAAGGCTTGAGATCCGTCCGGTCCTCGCCGTCGAAGATGATCCGGCCCCGCTGGGGATGGTAGAAGCCGCTGATGACGTTCAGGAGCGTGGTCTTGCCCGCTCCGTTGGGCCCGATGATGGCGACGATCTCGCCCCGATGGATGTCGAGGCTGACGTCGCTGAGGGCCTGGACGGCCCCGAAGTGAACGCTGATGCCCTCGACGCGGAGGAGCGGCTCCGGGCGCGCGCCCGCCACCGTGCCCGGAGCCGAGATCTCCTCCTGCGCGGCCCCCGGCACCTAGTCTCCCTCCAGGTCCATGATGCGGATGTGGCGCCCCGTTTCGGAGGTCCGCCCGTCCTCGTACGTCACGGTGGCGCGGACCGCCACCGCGGTGGCGCCTCGGTCGTAGAGGGCGGCGATGATGGACGCATACTTCTCATTGATGAACCCGCGACGGACCTTCCGGGTTCTCGTGATCTCGGCGTCGTCGGGATCCAGCTCCTTGTGCAGGATGGCGAAGCGCCTGACGCGCTGCGAGGGCGCCAGGGTGTCATTGGCGCGACGGATCTCCTGGTGGATCAGCTCATAGGTGGCGGGATTCTGGGCAAGGTCCGTATAGCCCGTGTAGCCGATGCCGCGTCGCTCCGCCCAGTTGCCCACGACCTCCATGTCGATGTTGAGCATCGCGGCGATGTAGGGGCGCGCGTGGCCCACGGCCACCGCTTCCTTGACGTAGACGCTGAACTTGAGCTTGTTCTCGATGTACTGGGGGGCGAACACCGTGCCGTCCTCCAGCGTGGCCACGTCCTTCACGCGATCGATGATGACGAGCTGTCCGTCGGGATCGAAGAGGCCGGCATCGCCGGTATGGAGCCACCCATCGCGCAGCGCCGAGGCCGTCTGCTCCGGGCTCTTGTAGTAGCCCGTGAAGAGGCCCTCGGTGCGGATGAGCACCTCGCCCCGATCGGAGAGCTTGATGTCGACGCCGGGCAGCGGCGAGCCCACGGTCTCCAGCTTGACTCGACCGTCCCGGTGCAGGGTGGCCGGCGCGCAGCACTCGGTGGCGCCGTAGAGCTGCTTGAGGTTGACACCGATGGCCCGGAAGAACTGCATCATCTCGGGGCCGAGGGCGGCGCCCCCCGTGATGGCCGCGCGGATGCGCCGAAACCCGAGCTGATCGCGAAGGGGGTCGAAGACGAGCCAGCGTCCGAGCCAGGTCAGGGCGCGGAGCGGGGTGGACACCGGCTTGCCCTCGAGCTCGAGACGCGCCCTGAGCATCCCGCGGGGAAGAAAGAACTTCGCGAGGTGCCGCTGGAGCCAGTTGGCGTCCTCGATGCGCACCTGGGCCTGGGAGAGGATGTTCTCCCAGATGCGCGGCGGCGCAAAGGTCATGGTCGGGCCGATCTCCCGGAAGTCGTGACGGACGGTGGAGGCGTCTTCCGGGCAGTTGACCGTGCAGCCCGCGAGGAAGGCCACGGCGAGGGAGAAGAAGCTGTCCCCGATCCAAGCCATGGGCAGGTAGGCCATGATCTCGTCGCCGCGGCCCATGGGCTCCACCTCGAGGAACTGCCGTGCCGTGGCGAGGAGGGCGCCGTGGGAGATCATCACACCCTTGGGAAACCCCGTCGTCCCCGACGTGTAGTTGATGATGGCGAGATCCGTCGCGAGTCCCCTGGCCACCTCGGTGTCCCAGTGCGCGGGATGGTCGCGGGCGAACTCGACACCCCGCGCCTGGACCTGATCCAGGCTCAGCAGCCACGGCTGGTCGTAGTGCCGCATGCCCTTGGGGTCGTCGTAGATGATGACCTCGACGAGGGGCAGCTTGTCCTTCATCTCCAGGATCTTGTCGACCTGCTCCTGGTCCTCGCACACGACCATCCGGGATTCCGAGTGATCGATGACGTAGTGGATCTCCGCGGCGATTCCATCCTGGTAGATGGGCACGGGCACGCCACCGAGGGCCTGCGCCGCGACGATGGTCCAGTAGAGCTGGGGGCGGTTGTCGCCGATGACGGCGATCTTGTCACCGCGGCGGAAGCCGAGGCTGGCGAGGCCGAGGGCGATGCGCCGCACGTGCTCGACGTAATCCTTCCACGTATGTGCCTGCCAGATCCCGAACTCCTTCTCGCGGATGGCCACGGCCGCAGCGAGGCGCTGGGAATTGTCGAGCGCGAGCTTCGGGAGGGTGTCGAGGCCGGGGGCAGGCATCAGGAATGCGTCATCCGGAGGGTTGGATGGCTGGCACACTCACACTGTCTGCGCCCGCGCGCCTTTGCGCGGATCACATGGGATCCGTGAAGCAACACTCGCCTGCGCCAATGGAGAGAGTTTCCACAATCGTCCGAGCCTTGCCCCGGGCACCGGCCTGGGGGGTAGCCACGCCGGGGGTGCTGGAGT
>WNGR01002634.1_pt1 | contig 19640 bp, 17 predicted proteins | sample 5407581 | NCBI WGS metagenome assembly WNGR01 (sample SAMN13153383, study PRJNA577476) | soil metagenome | isolation source: 80 cm soil or saprolite under Garry oak tree replicate 2 | place: USA:California | collected 2016-06-15 | reverse complement strand
CACCGCAAAGCTAGTCGCGCTGAGGCGGGCAACTGCTAACTGACACGCAAAGCTGTACCGGCGGAAACCTCAATAACCGGCAAATATGCACTCCCGGCACAGCTCGAGGCCAACCGCAGCGGGGCACGCCGAGTCGGCGATCTGTTCCAACCTCGCATTCTGGCAAGGCCGCTCGTGGTCACCTCTCGTAACAGCCGGAATCCGGCTTGATCTCGGAATTAGGGGTGTACCGTCACAAGCCAGGTTTCCGGCGGTCTGGGATGTCTCGGCCATCGTTCAACGCGGAACAGCTCATCCGGGGCCGCCTGCACCGGGGCAGGGCGGGGTGGTCGAGGCTCGCGATCACTGGATCCCTAAGGTGCCCTGGCGCACCGACCGTCATCGCATCAGCCCTCCGCTGATGATCTTGCTGTTTGCTCGTTGTTTGCTCGTCTGCCCCGGTACCACCCGTCAGCGCCCGGCACAACACGGCAGGAAACCGAGACGAAGTCCGCACGGACCGGCACACACCGGCATTGAGAGCACTGATCTGATACCAGAGCAGCGGGCTCTTAATCCGCGGGTTCGGGGTTCAAATCCCTGGCGGCGCACCCGTTCTGACCTGGGCTTATGCCCGTTCCGGGTCCCCTTGTGAAGGCCGTTTCGGGGCCATGGTTGCTCCACGTTTGCTCGGCAGTCCGGACCTAGTCCCGCAGGGCGCGCTGGCCGGCCTCGCAACCGCCCGTTTCCGCCCGCCTAGTAGTACTTTGTTGGGTTCCGGCGAGAGCAGCGGCGAGGCGATCGAGGGTGACGGGCTGGGTGCAGAGGGGGCAGGCGCCGAGGATGAGGGCGAGCACGATCTGCAGTTCGTGCGGGACCTGGTAGAGGGTCATCCCGGCGCAGGGGCTTTTGAGCCGGTGCGGATCATGGTGATGAAGGCCTGGGCGAGGGCGGCGAGGGTGACGTGGCGGTGCCAGCCGAGGTAGGAGCGGCCTTCGAAGTGGCCCAGGCCGAGGCCGGTTTTGAGTTCGCGGTAGTCGTGCTCGATCCGCCACCGGATCTTCGCCAGGCGCACGAGCTCGGCGATGGGGGTACCGGTGGGCAGGTCAGACAGCCAGTAGTCAGCGGGCTCGTCTGCTCCGGGCGGCCATTCGGCCAGCAGCCAGCATTCTGGCAGGCTGCCGTCATCGCCGCGGGGAATGTCGCGGTTGGCGGGACGGACCCGGATCGCCAGGAACCAGCTGGTCATTGAGGCGGCAGGGTTGCCCTTGGCTGCCCTGGTGCCCTGCCAGGTCACCGGCTGGATCTGGTCCGCGCTGGCGATCGCGAGCTGGCGCAGGTTCGCCGCCGGCTGCGGGGAGGCGGACACGGGCGGGCGACCGATCCGGCCGCGCCGGGCGGGTGTCACCGGCTGCGCCTCGCCGGCCTGCGCGCTGGTGGGCCCTTTGACTGCCAGCACGTACCGCAGGCCGCGGCAGGCCACCTCCAGCCGGAAGATGGTGTTGTCGCCATAGCCGGCATCAGCCACCACCACTGGCAGGCCACGGCCGGCGGCGGCCTGCTCCAGCAGGCCCCACCCTCCAGGGCCGGCCATCTCATCGATCATCTCCAGCGCCAGCCGCCACTTCTCCGCATGGCGCACCTCATCCGGGATGCCGGCCCGCTCCCGGCGGCGGGCGGCCCGGGCCGCCGCGACCGGGTCCTCCAGCGCGGCGTCATCCCAGGCCTGCGGGCAGAACAGCCGCCAGTCCGCCGCGCACGACGCCCGCTCGTTCACCAGGTGCACGCTCACCCCGATCTGGCAGTTGCCCACCTTGCCCAGCGTGCCGGAATACTGCCGGGCCACGCACGGCGACGCGGTCCCGTCCTTGGCAAACCCGGTGTCATCGACCACCAGCGCATCCACCGGCTGGGCCGAAGCGAACCACCGCGCCACATTCCGCCGCACCGCCACGTAATCCCACGTCGAGGACGTGATGAACTGCTGCAGCCGCTGATGATCGACCCCCAGCCGCGCCGCCATCGGCTGCATCGACTTACGCCGCCCGTCAGTCAGCAGCCCGCGGACATACAGCTCCCCAGCGGCCCGCTGGTCGCTGCGCGCCAGTCCGCCTAGCATCCCGGCCGTGAACTCCGCCAGCCGGGGCCGGACCTCCGCGATCTCCTCAGGGGTCATCACGGCATGACAGTACGAGGAACCGCGTAACCGCAGAGGACAAGTTCCATACTTAACAAAGTACTACTAGGGGGATTCGTATGGTGAAGGTGGTTCCCTGGCCTTCGTGGGAGGTGAGGGTGATGTCGCCGCCGTGGTTGGTGACGATGGAGCGGACGATGGCCAGTCCCAGGCCGGTGCCGGGGATGGACTGCTGGACGGCGTTGCTGGCCCGGAAGAACCGGGTGAACAGGTCCTGCTGGTCTTTGGCGGGGATGCCGATGCCGGTGTCGGTGACGGTCATGACGGCTGAGCCGTCGGTGGCGGTGGCGGTGATGGTGATGCGGCCGCCTTCGGGGGTGAATTTGACCGCGTTGGACAGCAGGTTGACCAGCACCTGGCCGAGCTGCCCGGCGTCACCCTGGACGGTCAGGCCGTCGCTGGGGTAGTCGCTGGTGAGGGTCAGCCCGCGGCGGGCCACGTCGGGCTGGATCTCGCTGGTGGCGGCGGAGATGACCTCGGCCACTTCCACTGGCCGCATGACCGTGGTGAACGCGTCCGATTCGAGCTTGGACAGGGTGAGCACGTCCTCGATCAGGTTCCGCAGCCGCACCGCGCTGTGGTCCACGATGTCGAGCATCTTGCGCTGCTCGCCGGTGACCGGGCCGCCTTCGCCTTCGGCGAGCATCTCGACGTATCCCTCGATGCTGGTCAGCGGGGCGCGCAGTTCATGGGAGACGGTCGCGAAGAAGTCCGATTTGGCCTGGTCAAGCGATTTCAGGTCCTCGACCAGGCGGTTTTCCGCCTCATAGAGCCGGGCGTGATGCAGTCCCCGGCCGATATCAGCTGCGATCGACTCCACCGCACCGACCTCGGCCGCGCTCCACGGCCGGGCCGGGCCGAGCCGGTCAGCGGTGACGAACCCGAGCATCTGCTCACCCACCCCGAACGGGGCCAGCAGATGAGACCCGACACCCGCCGCGCGCAGCCCGTCAGCGACCCACGGCGGGAGCTCCCCGTCCGACGCGGCCAGATCCTGGACCAGTTCATTGGCGTGGCTGCGGAACAGCTCCCGCAGCACGGGGAGGGACCCGGCGGTCTTGGCGGCATACAAGCTGCCGGTGAGCAGCCACGCATCCTGCTGTGCGACCGCGGGCTCCGAACCGCGGTTGTAGGTCGCCGCGGTGGCCGAAGACGGTGGCTCCCCCGGTCCGGGATGCCTGCGTCGGGCAAAGCGTACTGACGCGCCGCGCTGGGCGCATGATCACTGAGTGACCGGCCGCGCACGCAAGGTTGACCGGTTCAGCGCAAGGCGGCGCTGCCACTGGTGACGGACTTCGGTCAGCAGGTCACGCCGTCCGGAATGGTCAAGCAACGACGTCCGAGACGGGTAAGACGGTCGGTGCCGCGAGGCGGTGTACTTTCTGCACGTTGATCGGGGAGGGGCCGCATAACTGGAGCGCCGAAGTCGGAGTTCTGGAAGGACCTCAAACCGCTTGAGAACGCGCAGAAGCCGGATGCCCTGCCGGAGGTCTACCTGTCCAAATTGGTACGACGCCGTCTAACTTCCGCCTTCACCGGCGCGAGACGGACCCATCTCGGAGGTGGCAGTGGACGTACAACGCGATCCCGCAGAGCTTGCAAACGCAGAGCTCGGCGGATCCTCACGCCGCGACTTCTTGCGCCTGGCCGGTGCCGGCGTCGCAGGGGTCGCGCTCGGCAGCCCTCTGCTGGCGGCCTGCAGCAGCAGCTCCACGTCGGATGCGAGCACCCTGAAGATCGGCTTTGTCAGCCCGCGCACTGGGCCGGCGGCCGGCTTCGGCGAGTCCGACGGGTATGTGCTGGGCCTGGCGAGGAAGGCGTTCGCGGGCGGCATCACGATCGGCGGCAAGAAGTACGACGTGACGATCATCGACAAGGACGGGCAGTCCGACCCGCAGCGCGGTGCCCAGGTCGCCAACGACCTGATCCAGAGCGACAACGTCGACCTGATGCTCACCACGTCGACGCCCGAGACCGTCAACCCCGTCTCTGACGCCTGCGAGGCGGCCGGCGTGCCCTGCGTCTCGACCGTCGTCCCGTGGGAGGCCTGGTACTTCGGTCGCGGTGCCAAGCCCGGCGCCCCGTCGCCCTTCAAGTTCACCTACCACTTCTGCTTCGGCGTCGCACAGTTCGCCGGCGCGTACATTTCGATGTGGCCACAGGTGCCGACCAACAAGAAGGTCGGCGTGATGTGGCCCAACGACTCGGACGGCAACGCGATCCGCGGAGCGCTCGGCCCGTTGCTCACCAAGGCGGGCTACAAGATCGTCGACCCCGGGGCGTACGCGGACGGGACGAACGACTACTCCTCGCAGATCGCCAAGTTCAAGGCGGAAAGCTGCGAGATCTTCAACACCTTCCCGCTTCCGCCCGACTTCGCGACGTTCTGGCAGCAGGCCGCGCAGCAGGGCTACAAGCCCAAGATCGCCCAGATCGCGAAGACCGGGCTGTTCCCCTCACAGGTCGAGGCGCTCGGAGCCATCGGCATCGGCATCGCCAGCGACCAGTACTGGGGACCGACCTGGCCCTACACATCCAGCCTGACGACGATCACCGCCCAGCAGCTCGCGGACGGCTACCAGACGTCGGCCGGCAAGCAGTGGAACCAGCAGCTCGGCCCGAGCCTGGCGTTGTTCGACGTCGCCAACGCCGCACTCAAGGCCACGGCCGACCCGAAGAGCAAGGCCGGCCTGGCCGCGTCCATCGCGAGACTGTCGGTCGACACCGTGATGGGCGGGCTGAAGTGGGGCAAGGGTCCGGTGTCCAACGTGGTGACGACACCGATCATCGGCGCCCAGTGGGTCAAGAGCGCGAGCGGCAAGTACCCGCTCGACTTGGTGGTGTGCGAGCACGTCGGCGACCCCAACGTCCCCATCGCCTCGACGTTGAAGCCGTACACCGCATGACCTCTGCGCAGCCTGCTGCCATGGTCCTCGAGGGCCACGGGCTGGTCAAGGCGTTCGGCGAGCTCGTGGTCCTGTCGGGGGTCGAGATCTCCGTACGCGCCGGCGAGGCCGTCGGCGTGGTCGGGCCCAACGGGGCCGGCAAGACGACGCTGCTGAACGTCCTCGCCGGGTCGCTCGCCCCGAGCGAGGGGACAGTCAGCCTGGGTGGTGACGACATCAGCCGGCTCAAGCCGGCGGAGCGCTGCCGTCGCGGCGTCGGTCGCGCGTTCCAGATCCCGCGCCCGTTCAGCGGGATGACGGTGCTGGAGAACGTCCTGGTGGGTGGCTCGGCGGGGGCTGGGCTCAGCCGCGGCCGGCTCTACGACCGCACGATCGAGGTGTTGGAGCTGTGCGGCCTGGCCGAGCTTGCGAACCGGCGGGCGGCCAGCCTCGGACTGCTGCACCGCAAGCGGCTCGAGGTCGCCCGCTCGCTGGCCACCGACCCGCGGATCCTACTGCTCGACGAGATCGGCGGTGGGCTGACCGATGCGGAGACCGACGGTCTGGTCGTGCTGATCCGTGCGATCAGGGACAGAGGCGTGGCCATCGTGTGGATCGAGCACATCGTGCACGTGCTGCTCCAGGCCGTCGAGCGCCTAATCTGCATGGATGCGGGCCGCGTCATCGCCGACGGGCTCCCGGACCAGGTGTTGCGCGACGCTGCGGTCATCGACGCGTACCTCGGCAGGAACGACTCGTGAGCCTGCTCGAGGTCGAGCGGCTTGAGGCCCGCTACGGGCTGCTCGCAGCGGTGCGCCAGGTCAGCTTCTCGATCGAAGACGGCGAGCGCGTCGCTCTGGTCGGGGCCAACGGCGCCGGCAAGACCACGCTCCTGCGCGCGATCGCCGGTGCGCATCCGCACGCCTCGGGCCGGGTGGCCTTCGACGGCGTGGACATCGGCGGCCTGCCGGCGCATCGGCGGGTGCCGCTGGGCATCGCCCTCGTACCCGAGGGCCGGCGGCTCTTCCCTGGCCTCACCGTCGAGGAAAACCTGCTGGTCGCTGCCGGACGCGGGAGGGTGGGGCGATGGACGGTGCCGGCCGTTACCGAGGCCTTCCCGATGCTCGACCCGCTGCTCGGGCAACGGGCGAGCACGTTGTCCGGCGGGCAGCAGCAGGCGGCGGCGATCGCCAGAGCGCTGGTCACCAACCCGCGCCTCCTGCTCCTCGACGAGGTCTCGCTGGGCCTCTCCCCCGTCGCCGTACAGGCGGTGTACGAGTCGTTGCGCAGCCTCGAAGGATCGGGAACGACGGTCGTCCTCGTCGAGCAGGACCTGACCAGGGCGCTGGCCTTCGCCGACCGCGTGCTGTGCGTCCTCGAGGGCCGCATCGTCCTCGAGGGCGCGGCCGGCACGCTCACCCGCGAACAGGTCACCGAGGCGTACTTCGGACTGCACCACGGCGGCGCAGCGGCCACGGGGGAGGCCGTATGACCTGGGTCAACGTGCTGATTCAGGGCGTCATGCTGGGCGGCGTCTACGCGCTGCTCGCCTGCGGGCTCTCCCTGATGTTCGGGGTCATGCGCATCATCAACCTCGCGCACGGCGACATCGCCGTGGTCGGCGCCTACCTGGTCTGGGAGACGTCGACCAAATGGGGGATATCGCCGTTCCTCACGATCCTGATCGCGCTGCCGCTGATGATGGCGTTGGGCTATCTCCTCCAGATCACCCTGCTCAGCCGCAGCCTGCGCGGGGGCCAGCTGGTGCCGCTGCTGACGACGTTCGGGCTGGCCGTCGTCATCCAGAACCTGCTGCAACAGCTCTTCTCCCCCGACGTGCACTCGATCGCGCCGCAGACCGGGTCGATCGCCACGGCCGCATGGCACCTGACCGGCCAGGTGTCGATCCCGGTCATCGGCCTTATCTCCCTCGCGCTCGCAGTTGCGGTGCTCGGCGGCCTCCAGCTCGTCCTGCGGACCACGCGCTTCGGCCGCGAGATGCGGGCCACGGCTGAGGACCCGGACACAGCGGCGCTGATGGGCGTCAACGCCGGGGCGGTGTACGCGCGCGCCACGGCGATCGCCGTGGCCACGGCCACGCTTGCGGGCGCGATCTTCGCGATCCGCTCCACCTTCGGCCCGACCAGCGGGTCGACCCAGCTGATCTTCGCCTTCGAAGCCGTCGTAATCGGCGGCCTCGGCTCGCTGTGGGGCACGTTGTGGGGCGGCATAGTCCTCGGCGTCGCCCAGGCCATCGGCGGCCACATCGATCCGCAGTACGCCGTCCTCGCCGGCAACCTCGTATTCCTGGTGGTGCTCGCCAGCCCGCGCGGACGGGCCATCGCCGCGGAGGTCGCTCGATGACCGCGGAGACCGGTGTGCCCTCGACCGGCTGGCGGGTGGGCCGCTGGACGCTGACCTCGCGCATCTCCATAGGCGTGGTCGCCGTCGTGCTCGTCCTGCTGGCGATCGTCCCCCTGACTCTGAACGACAACGCGGTGGAGCAGCTGACCTCGCTGCTCATCTTCGTGATCCTGGCGGGAATGTGGAACGCCCTCGCCGGCTACGGCGGGATGGTGTCGGTCGGCCAGCAGGGATTCATCGGCCTCGGGGCCTACGGCACGATCTTCTTCACGCACCGTGGCGTCCCGCCGTACCTCGCGATGGTCCTCGGCGCCCTCACCGCCGCCGCGCTGTCGCTCCCGCTCTCGCTGGTGGTGCTGCGCCTGCGCGGCGGCCAGTTCGCCATCGGCACCTGGGTCGTGGCCGCGACCCTCGCGATCCTGGTCAGCCTGGACAGCGACTTCGGCGGCGGTACCGGCACCTCGCTCACAGGCCTCAACGTCTACGACCAGACGATGCGCGAGGGCTACACGTACTGGCTCACGCTCGGCTTCGCAGTCCTCGTCCTCGGCCTGTCGCTGCTGCTCCTGCGCAGCCGGCACGGTACCGCCCTCCAGGCGATCCGCGACGACGGGGGCGCCGCCGCCTCGCTCGGGGTGCGCGTCCTGCCGCTCAAGCTCGTCCTCTTCGTCCTCGCCGCGTTCGGCTGCGGCGCGGCCGGCGCGATGATCCTGGCCAACACCTTGTTCATCCAGCCGCAGTCCATCTTCGGCGTGCAATGGACCGCGTACATGATCTTCATGGTCCTCGTCGGCGGGCTCGGCACGTTCGAGGGCCCGATCGTGGGGGCGCTGATCTTCTTCGGCATCCAGTACGAGTTCGCCAACGGCGGTACCTGGTACCTGATCGGGCTGGGCGCCGTCGCGGTGTTCTTCGCCCTCGTCCTCCCGCGCGGTTTGTGGAGCCTGGTCGAGGAGCGGGCCCAGGTCCAGCTCCTGCCCGTCGGTTACCGTCTCCTCAGGCTTCGAAGCCGGTCATCACCTGACCCGGACACCTCCGGGTCGCCCCCCAGCGGCTGACCGACCCAGCAGGAGGCAGCCATGTCGCAGCAACGAGTCGAGACCGGCCCGGCCACGTTCGGGCAGTTCATCGGCGGGACCTGGCGTGCCGCCGAAAGCGGCCGGGGCTTCGACGACATGGACCTGTGGAGCGGCGACGTGGTCGCCCAGTTCGCCGCGGGCAGCGGGGCCGAGCGGTCGCGGCCAGCATCAGCGCGCACGGGGGGGTTCCGCACTTGGGCTCACGCCTCACCGGGGCTGCGCCAGGACATCTTCGTCAAGGTCGCCGAGATCCTGGCCCGCCGCCGGCCCGAGATCTTGCACTGGCTCGCCGTGGAGACGGGGTGGGGCAGGGACTTCGGCGCCATCCAGCTCGACTTCGCCCAGTCCCTGCTCAGCGGGCCGCTGACTCCCCGTACGCCGCCGTCGGTCAGGTGATGCCGTCGGACTTCGACGGCTCGACCGCGATGGCCGTACGCGGACCGGTGGGCGTGGTCGCGGCGATCGCCCCGTGGAACACCGCCCTGATCCTGTCCGGACGCGCCATCGCCGACCCCCTCGTCCTCGGGAACACCGTCGTCCTGAAGCCATCCGAGGAGTCGCCGTGGTCCGGCGGCCTAGTGTGGGCCGAGATCTTCGATGAGGCCGGCCTGCCACCCGGGGTGCTCCACGTGGTGACCCACGCCCCGGGCGATGCCAGCTCCATCAGCTCCGAGCTGGTGGCGCACCCGTGGGTCCGGCGGATCAACTTCACCGGTTCCACGGCCACCGGTCGTCGCCGCCTCGCCGAAGCCGCCGGGCGCCACCTCAAGCGCGTCGTGCTCGAGCTCCGTGGGCAGAACCCGTTCATCATCTTGGCCGACGCCGATCTCGACTACGCGGTCGACGCGGCGGCCTACGGCGCGTTCCTCCACCAGGGCAAGATCTGCATGTGTGCCAGGCGGCCGATCGCCGAGGAGTTCCTCGTCCGGTTCGCCGAGAAGGCCGCGGGGCTCGCGAAGGCCCCCTTACCTTGTTCATCAGGCCCAGGCAAGCATGATCTGGGTCTGGGAAGTCCGGCGGTGCCGGTATGGCTCATTGCCCCCTGCAGCAGGTATGGCCTGGGGGGTGTTGCCGCCGGCGCGGTCGGTGCGTGGACCTCTGATGGGGGACATGCGGCTTGATCGCTGATTCGTAAGGTAGATGACGGCGAGCGCACCATGGACGGCCTTCCCGGACGGTTGACCGAGACGATCGAGGAGCGGCACGGGTGGCCAGACCGGAGCAGGTGGACGTGTGGGTGGGGCTCGACCCGCGCGTCTATCGAGCCGCGCTGCGCGCATGATCAGTGAGTGGACGCCGCGCGAGCAAGGTTGGCCGGTTCAGCGCACGCCGGCGCTGCCACCCGCTGACGGACTTCCGTCAGCAGGTCACGGCGTCCGGAATTGGCAAGCTACGACGTCCGGGACGGGTAAGACGGTCTCAGCCTCGGGGCGGTTCACTGGCAGCACGTCGACCGAGGAGGTGGCGGCATGGCTAGCATGCCGAAGTCGGAGTTCTGGAAGGACCTCAAGGCGCTCGAGAACTCGCAGAAGCCGGATGCCCTGCCGGAGCTGTACCTGTCCAAGGTCGCCACGGATGACGACCGCTACTACGTACCGTTCACCGAAACCGTCGGATCGCGCCCGCTGTGGATCAACGTGAAGGACAACAGTTGGGCCGACATCCTCCGCGCCAAGGAGGCGGGCCTGGTCAACCGGCACTACCACCCGCATGAGGTGTTCGCCTACACGATCTCCGGCAAGTGGGGCTACCTGGAGCGGCCGTGGACAGCAACTGCGGGCGACTTCGTCTACGAGGCCCCGGGCGAGGGTCACACGCTGGTCGCCTACGACTGCGGCGAGCCGATGAAGACGTTCTTCATCGTCAAGGGTCCCCTCGCATGGCTCGACGAGAACGGCGATGTCACAGGGATATTCGACGTCCACGACTACATCGCCATGTGCCGGGAGCACTACGAGTCGGTCGGCATCGGAGCGGACTACGTCAACTCGCTGTTCCGCTGATCGCGGCACGTGCCGGGTGAGGAGACACATTGACCGACAGGCCCGAAGGGCGCCTGCGGGTGTCGCGCGGACCTGACCGACGCGGCCGATCTCGGTGTCGTTGATGCCTTCCAGCAGATCGAGATCCCCACGGTCCGCGCGGCGGTCACCCAGTACGACCAGCACGCGGTCCGCTGCGGGCGCGGCAAGGTGCACATCGCCGCCCGCCCCGAGGGCGGCGGGACCGGCAAGGTCGAGTACGGACCCGTCCTCTAGGCGTGGGCGGTGTTCCTGATGGTCGTCCACCACCTGCCGGTCCATCGATGCCGGCAGGTGCTGACCGCCCTGACCGGCGCCGAGCCGAGCGTCGGGTTCGTTCACGGCCTGCTCGCCCGCACCTCCAAGGCGCTGCACACCGCCTACTCGCGGATCCGGACCCTGATCACCCAGGTCCGGGTGCTGTGCATGGGCGAGTCCCCGCTGCGAGTCGGCCCGGAGGCCCTGCGGCCGGGCCGCAAGAAGGCCGACAAGTATCTCCTGATCGCCTGCACGACGCTGTACACGCTCTTCCTGCTCGGCGACCGGGACCTGGACACCTTCAAGGCGAGCGTGCTGGCCGACGTCGCCGCCCGCACCGTCGTAGTGCACGACTGGTACACCGTCCACGACAACAAGGCGTTCGCCCACATCACCCGCCAGTTGTGCGCCCAGCACTTGCTGCGCGACTTGGCCGTCGCGGGCGGGACCTGATTCGATGGGTCTCGTGGCCAATACAACTCTCATGCCGAGCACCGAGCGATTCGAGCTTTGGTCGCAGGTGCTCAATAGCGAGTTCGGCCCCTCCGCTATCGAGTCCGCTCGCGCGCGCTCATTCTCCGGCTTGCTGTGGCGCTATGAACTCGGCGGCTTGTGTGTTCACCGAATTGTTGCCGACGCCTCTATATACCGTCGGCCCTCCAGGCGTCGCGGCTCTGACCCCCCCGCAGCCCTGCAGTTGGTGCTTGCGAGGCGGGGATGCTGCATCGTCTCTCAAAATGGAGCCAACTCGTACATCCGAGAAGGCCAGTTGACGAGCTACACGACATGGCAGCCGCTTAAGGTCGAGTCTCCTACAGCGTTCGAGCTGGTGATAGTAACGCTGCCCGAGCTGCTGATGTGGCGGCAGTTCGGGCGGCATACCCCTCAGACCGCCCTATGCCTTGGCGGTACTGAGGGGATCGGCGGGCTTGTGCGTTCACACGTGCTGCAGGTGCTTCGATGCCTCGAGCATGGATCGATCGGTTCAGTTGTTGCGACGGATGTCGCGGAGAGCACTGTTGCCATGGTGCGGGGCCTGCATGGCCAACAAGATCTCCGCCCGGGCGCTGACAGCCGCACCTCGGCGGTACTGAGACAACAGATTCGCACATACATAAATCTCCACCTCGGCGATCCAGGCTTGAACAGGGAGTCGATCGCACGACACCACTGCATCTCCGTGAGTTACCTCGACAAGCTATTTGAAGGCACCGGCAGAAGTGTTTGGCAGACGATACGCACGCAGCGCCTTGATCGGTGTCGCCGTGATCTAGCCGATACGCGACTCGGGGGTGTCCGCGTCCGCGACATTGCGGCCCGTTGGGGATTCCGGACCGCATCGCATTTCACTCGGTCCTTTGAGGCAGCGTACGGTCAGTCGCCAGTGGCGTTCCGCCGCGCGAGTCCAGGCATTCTCGGCGACGAGACAGATTCGTAGGTGACGTGACACGAGCATGATCGCGCATTGCGCGTGACTTACCTGAAGGCCCGCCCTTCACCTCGTCAGTTACCCGCAGCCGCACGGCCGATCGCGTCGTCTCCGCACGCTGATCGTGATTTTGCACCCGCCTCTCATCGTCCCGGCTTCGACGCTCGGTTGTAGGGAAGCGCGTCTTCGACCCTGATTCTTAGCGGGTCTGATCTTGGGTTGCTGCCCGACGGCCTGCATCAAGCGATGAGGTCTACCGCGATGGTGACGGCGGCGCACCACGCCTTGTTCACTGTCCAGGACTTCGAGGGCAGCCCGACCACCCTGCCATCGCCACCGCATCATCGGCGTCGGCCGTCACCCACAGATCCCGGGACCATCCGGTAACCTCACGCACGTCGGAAGTGCTCCTCGCACGGGACTCTGGTAGATGTCGCAATCACCATTTTCCCTTACGCAGCAGGCACTTTCGTCTATCTGGACCTCATGAAACAGTCACAAGATCACACCCGCGTGAATATCAGGGTCGAGGTGACACCCGGGGGAAGTGTTGCACACCGGTGTCGGCTTGATGGCTGCTTGAGCGCCGCAACGCTCGGCCGCAGCTCTGGGCGCGTTGGGTTGGAGACGCTGACGCCGGTTTGGCCCGGCGACTTGTCGATCCTCGCAGACTTCGTTGTCCGGTCTCTCACTACAGCCGCCTGGGCATGGTCTGGTCGAGTGCGACAGGGATACGTTGCGCCCGGGCTAAGCGCCGCCAATACGCGCGTCCGTGCTGCACCGGCGCACGCTTCAGGACGAGGAAGAGGATGGCAATGCTGTCTACGATTGGTCGATCCAAGTGCCGGCTGCTGCTGCTCGCCGGCCTGACGCTCGCACTGGGCCTGACTGTCGCGCCGAGCGGTGCTTATGCCCAGGGGCCCGGGGCCGCAGCGGCGGCGATGTCATCGCCACTGGTCGTGCAGACCGACAAGGGCGCGGTGCGAGGGACGCTTAGCGGCGGCGTCCGCGAGTTCCTCGGCATTCCGTATGCCGCTCCACCAGTTGGGGCGCTGCGCTGGCGCGCGCCACGCCCCGCCGCCCCGTGGGCGGGGGTCAGGGATGCGACGTCGCCCGGCAAGTTGTGCGCGCAGTTCGGCAGCCCCGGCAGCGGCAACCCGAACACGAGCACCAACGAGGACTGCCTCTACCTGAACGTGGACACCCCGCGCACGGTGCGCGGTCGGCTTCCCGTCATGGTGTGGATCCACGGCGGCGGCTTTACGGGCGGCGCGGGCAGCATCTATGACGGCAAAGTGATCGCGGAACAGGGCAACGTGATCGTGGTCACGATCAACTACCGGCTTGGTGCGTTCGGCTTCCTCGCGCTGCCGTCGCTCGACGCGGAAAGCCCAGGCTTGAGCGGCGACTACGGCCTCGAAGACCAGCAGGCGGCGCTGCGTTGGGTGCAGCGCAACTCGGTGGCGTTCGGGGGCAACCCGCGCAATGTGACGATCTTCGGCGAGTCGGCCGGCGGCGCCGCGGTGTGCGAAAACATGACCTCACCCACCGCCGCGGGCCTCTTCCAGCGCGTGATCGCCGAGAGCGGATGTTTGGGCGAGACCTCCGGGCGGCCTGCGGCAGAGCAGAACGGCGCGGCGTTCGCCGGCCGGCTCGGATGCAATGACGCGGCCACCGCAGCGGCGTGCTTGCGTGGCAAATCGGCCTCCGATGTGCTCACCGCGGGGGCAAGCGGCGCGTGGTCGCCGGTTGTGGGCGGAGCGGTGCTGCCGTTGCCGCCGGCCCAAGCGCTGGCGTCGGGACGGTATGACCACGTGCCTCTGTTGCAGGGCACCAATCACGACGAGGGCCGGCTCTTCGCCGGGCTTAGATTCGATGCGAGCGGCGCCCCCCTGACCGCGGCGCATTACCCCGCGGTGATCCAGGCGCAGGTCGGCGCCGCAAACGCGCCGATGGTGCTGGACGCATACCCGCTGTCCGCCTACCCGTCACCCGATCTCGCTTACGCGGCGGAGTTTACCGACTCGGCGTTCAGTTGCCCAGCGCTGCAGGCCGACCAGCTCGCGGCGCGCAGCAGGGTCTACGGCTACGAGTTCAGCGACCCGAACGCGGTGAACGACATTGGGCTGCAGTTCAGCTTCCCGCTCGGCGCAGCGCACAGCACCGAGCTTGCCTATGTCTTCCAGAGAATGGTGTTCCTCGACACGATCCCGCCGTTCACCCCGGCGCAGCTCCACTTGTCGAACCAGATCATCCGATACTGGACCAACTTCGCCGCCACAGGCAATCCGAACGGCGGCAGCGCCGCCGCCGGCCCGCATTGGCCGCGGTACAGGCAAGGGAACGCGCAGATCCAGGAGCTAGTCCCCGACAACACGGCGCCGGAGTCCGCCGCAAAGTTCGCCGCCTTCCACCACTGCGCGCTCTGGGCCTCGCTCGCCGGATCGCCATGACCGCTGGGTCGCCCGCAGAGGTTGTGAACGGTTGAGGTTCATCCGGCCCTCCTTTGAGTGCATATCGGTCCGCCGAGACCTGCGCTCAAGGGAGGGCCGTGATGGTGCTTGCGGCTAACGCCAAGCTCGGATGTCGGGTCGGCTCGCGCTCGTTCGTACGATCGAGGAGGAGTTTCGTTGAAGGCGGCCGCCTTCAACGCCTCGCGGGTTGCGCGCGAGTTGGTCCTCGGTGCGGGACTGCGAGATGTTAACCAACGCCGACAGCTGCGAGGCTCCCCGGTCCGTCGCGAAGACCTCACGGTCGCGGTACATCGCCCGACCCGTTGTCCCGGTCACGCCCCTCGGCGGCGACCTGGTCACCGGCTCCGACAGCACACCAGATGTCGATGACGTCCCGCTGCTGCGCGAGGGCCTTGCTGCCGACCGGGTCACGCTCGGGGCGTTGACGACGACCACGGGCAACGCCCAAACGCGCCAGCAGCAGCGCGGCCGTCTGCCCGGCCGGGCAGACGCCGACGACGAGCACCGGCACAGCCGGGGACTGCCATGTCGGGGAGGCGGGTCGGGTAGCGCGTCGTCCACGTTGCTCCTGTCAGCGATCTCCACGTCCTTCCGCGTCCCGTCGGCTCAGGCGTGCGGGGCGACATCGCCCCGGTCGCCGCCGAGCGGTAGCGTGAGACGGTCCGGGAAGGTGACGTCCGGCCACGTGAGACCGGGCATGGAGTCCGGCTCTTTTGAACAGCCGCGGCATCCGGCCGAACTGATGACCGCCGCGACCGATGTCGCCGTGCGCTTGCAGTGAGCCGCGCCCGTGCTGACCATCCCCGCAGACGCGGCTCCGCCAGAAGGCTTCCCCAGCAGCGAACCCCTGACGTATGATCCGCGAAATAGTCAGAAGCTTGTACTTCCTTTGGCAGGTAGCGGCGAGGAGATCGCGCAATGGCCGCCAAGACCGCCTCGGTGATCTCGTCTGCGACGACCAGGAACATTGCGCCCGCGGAACGTATCGAGTTCTGGGAGGCGTACAACCGCGAGGTTCTGGTGGGTCTGTCCTGTAGGTCATACGCGGACCAGGGCCTGCTCGCCACCGAGACGAACATCCGTCTCAACGACGTCTTGCTCGCGGATATCGCCGGCAACGCACATGTGATCGAGCGGACACCCAAGATGGCCAGGTCCGCCCCCAAAGATTCCGTGTTCGCCAGCCTGCTGATCGACGGCGATGCGGCGTTCCTGCATGAGAACGGCTGCGTGTCGGCCACTGCCGGGAATCTGGTGGTCTACGAGACGCGGCAGCCGTACCTCTTCGGCTTCTCGTCTCCGATGCGGCAGATCCTGGTCGACATCCCGCGGGAGGCGTTCACCGAGGCGTGCCTGCCAGGCGGCGTTCCGGTGCCGATGCTGTTCGGCAGGAAAAGCGCCCACGAGGGAGCACTCCTGTCGAGCCTGCACGCGCTGCTCGGTGATCTGGTCAGGATGCGCGCCGGCGGGCTTGGCCCAGAGGAGGCCGAGCGAGCGGTGCTCGAGCTGATCCGCCTGCTCACGGTCGAGCAGTGCGGCGGCTCGACCTCCGCGACCACCTATGTCGTCGTCGCCAAAGAGCACATCAAGAGGCGCCTGCACGATCCCCGACTCGACGCCGCCGAGGTCGCCGGCGTCCTCGGGATCTCCCTCCGTCAACTCGCCCGGGTGTTCCAGACGGCCGGGACCACACCGAGCCGCTACATCCTCGAGCAAAGACTACAGCGGGCGAACGCAGAACTCGGCGAGCCACGCGCCGAGAAGACGACGATCGCTGACGTCGCCTACCGTTGGGGTTTCTCCAGCCAGTCCCATTTCACCCGGGCCTTCCGCAAGCGCTTCGGTCGCACTCCAGGCGAGGCCCGTGCGGAGCAGAGCCGATGAGCTGGTCTGCCGCCTGACGCGAACGGCCACAGGCACATGTAGCCCCCGTTCACCGGAAGGATCGCGCCGGTGACGTAGGACGCGGCCGGCGAGCACAGGAAGGCGATCACTGTGGCGATGTCGTGTGGCTTGCCGAACCGTATCTTCGCCGTCGCGAGATCGATGATTCAGCTGGGAGCGATCTCTTCAGCGCCCGCACGGGAGAGTGCACCGCACCGGAGGTACTCCCTAACACCGGTCACTTCCGGCTTACCCACTGAGCGACTCTCGGACACGAACCGCGACGCCCCTGACGGACAGCCAGGAGACACAAGGATGAGCGCCAGCGAACTCGACACCCTGGCCAGGGCGGCAGCACAGACCCTGGTTGCAGCCGCCACCACAGATGCATGGGGCAAGGCCAAGTAGGCAATCGCCAAGCTGCTAGGAAAAGGGAACGCCGCGACGACCAAGAAGGTCGAGGAGCGGCTGGACGAATCGCTCCTCGAGCTGACAACCGCCACCGATACCGGGCAATCGCATGCGAGGACAGCACAACAAGACGCGTGGCACCTGTGGGTGCCGATAACCTAAGCCACCAGGCGATATTCGTGGATGACGCCACCGGCGCGGTCATGCCGCCGGACCCGGAAATGATCCAGGTCGGTGATGCGATCTGGCAGCGGCCGCAGTGGCGCGGCCTGGTCCAGGGTGCGGTGCGGCCGGTGGGAGTTGTAGAAGTCCTCGTACTCCCGCAGCACCATCATCAGGTGACGCAGGTTCCAGATCAGGGTCCGGTCCAGCACCTCACGCCGGCAGCTTCCGATCCACCGCTCCATGATTGAATTCATCCGCGGCGCCTGAACGGCGGAGCGGATCACCCAGATCCCGGCCGCCTGGAACACGGCATCGAACGCCTGCGTGAAGCTGGCGTCCCGGTCATGCAGGACGAACTTCACTCGTGTCCCGGCGTCCTCCAGGTCCATGAGCAGGTTCCGGGCCTGCTGGACGACCCAGGACTGGACCGGGTGCTCCGTGGCGCCCAGGATCCGGACGCGCCGGCTGCCGTTCTCGATCACCGCAAGGACGTACACCTTGGTGCCGTTGAGCAGGTCGGCGGTGAACAAGTCCAGCGCCAGGATCCCCTGCGCCTGCGACTGCAGGAACTCGGCCCACCCAGGGCCGTCCCGGCGGGGTGCCGGGTCGATCCCGGCGTCCTTGAGGATCTGCCAGACCGTCGACGGCGCGACCATGATGCCGAGCCCGGCGAGCTCACCGTGGATCCGCCGGTACCCCCATGACTCGTTTTCCCGCGCCATCCTCAGCACCACCGACCGCACGGCGCGGCGCACCGGCGGCCGCCCCGAGCGGCCGTGCCGTGACAGCCGTGCCCAGCGGCGGCGGACGATGTCGCGGTGCCAGCGCAAGATCGTGGCCGGGGTCACGATCAGCCGCAACCTGGCCAGGCGCCCGGCCGGCAGCGTCCCGGCGAGCAGCGCCAGCCACGCCCGGTCGGGCCACGTCAACCGCGAATGAGCCCTCGGCCGCTCGCGCAGGGCGAACGCGAGCTGATGGCGCAGCATCAGGATCTCGGCGTCCTTCCACCACGACTCCCGCCGCGACAGGCCCAGCGCCGACACGGCCCGGGTGACCACGAGGAAGATCAGCTTCAAGCCCACAAGCCGAAGATCATCGCACGTCAGCCCGAACCAGAGATGCCCGCCAGGCGCCGTTCCCGTGACGGAGCCGACGGCGTCCCCAAAGACATCTGCCCAGGTGGCGCAGGTTTTCGGCACTCACAGGTACTCTCGCGGACTTATTTCGCCGGCGGGGTTGCCTCGAACCGGCGCGGCTCCCACGCCTCGTCGTTTTCGATCTTCTCCAGCTCGGTCAGCATGCGGTCGCGAGGTGGGCCTGAGTGGCACCGTGTGTGAAGGGTGCGGCAAGCCCTTCACCATGAACGAAGTGATGAGTGAACTCAGCGCGGCCTTCGCACGGGAACACGAGGACAGGAGCACAGCCGCCAGGCGGGATGCCGAAACCCGCCCTACCTGACCTCCCCGTTTCGCTTGGGGATGGCTGACTCTGGACGGAATTGCGGAAGTGCCTTCCTGGCCTGGGACGATGAGCCTTGCTGAGGGGTTGTCGGTCCAGGCGGAGGGCACTTTCTCCGGGCAGGCTCTGCGGCTACGCACCTGTCGGCAGCCAGGTCGCCGCAGGCGTACGCGGATCCGGCGAGCCAGCCAGTGCTCGGCGTGATCCCGATGCCAACGACAACGACATCGAGGGTAGTGCCGTCATCGAGTTCGACCCTCTCGACGGCGGTGTGACCATAGGCGGTGACCACGGCCCGGCCGAGGAGGTGCGGTCCGGCTTCGACGAGGCCCCGGGCTTGCGCATTCATGATATTACGATCATACTATGAATCACCGAGCGTGCCAGCCCTCCGATGCTCCGGAGGGTCGTCAAGTTCATCACGCGGGTGAAGCTCCCGCGACTGGGGTTCTCCGCAGTCGATTCCGCCATGGGGCGGGGGAACCGGCGATACCTGCAACAGCAGCTGAGCAACGACAGAAAGGAACGTGAACATGAGTGAGTCAGCAGACGTGCACAACAACAACTTGAAGAGATCGTGGAAGGACGCCCCTACGCGCACACTCTCCGCGGGCGGGGTGGAGTTCGCCTACCGTCAGCTCGGCCCGGGCACGGGGGTGCCGGTGGTCTTCCTCACGCACCTGGCCGCGGTCCTGGACAACTGGGACCCCCGGGTCGTGGACGGCATCGCCGCCAAGCACCCGGTCATCACCTTCGACAACCGGGGTGTCGGTGCCTCCAGCGGGTCCACGCCGGCGACCATCGAGGAGATGGCCAGGGACGCCGTCACCTTCATCCGTGCCCTCGGCTTGGATCGGGTCGACCTGTTCGGGTTCTCCATGGGCGGCATGATCGCCCAGGTGATCGCGCAGCAGGAGCCGCAGCTCGTGCGCAAGATGATCCTCGCCGGAACCGGCCCCGCGGGGGGCCAGGGCATCGACAAGGTGACCCGCATCACCTACCTCGACACCGCGCGAGGACTGCTCACCCGCCAGGA
>WNGR01002633.1_pt1 | contig 19644 bp, 16 predicted proteins | sample 5407581 | NCBI WGS metagenome assembly WNGR01 (sample SAMN13153383, study PRJNA577476) | soil metagenome | isolation source: 80 cm soil or saprolite under Garry oak tree replicate 2 | place: USA:California | collected 2016-06-15 | reverse complement strand
GGTTGCGGCGCGCGGGCGCCTGACCCCAAATCCGGGAGAGCAATCGATGACGGTCAGCTTCACGGTCAACAACAAGGCGGCAAGATCCGATGCGCCGCCGCACACGCCGCTCCTTTGGGTGATCCGCGAAGAGCTAAACCTCACGGGCACCAAGTTCGGCTGCGGCACCGGGCTCTGCGGAGCCTGCATGGTGCACATCGACGGCAGGCGGGAGTTCTCCTGCCAAATCCAGATGTCGGAGGTCGCGGGCCGCGCAGTGACGACGATCGAGGGCCTGTCGCCGGATTCCTCGCATCCGGTGCAGAAGGCCTGGCTCGCCGAAAGGGTGCCGCAATGCGGCTATTGCCAGTCGGGCCAGATCATGAGCGCGGCCGCGCTCCTGAAGGAAAATCCCAAGCCCTCGCGCGACGAGATCGTCGAGCACATGAACGCCAATATCTGCCGCTGCGGAACCTATCAGCGGATCGTGCGCGCGGTCGAGCGCGCCGCGCGGGAGGGCTGAGCCATGACACCGGACATCACGCAAGAGATCGCGCTTGAGAAATTGAACCCACCCCTGTCCCGCCGCCAGGTGATGATCGGCGCCGCCGGAATGACATTCGCGCTGGCGTTCGGGCGCGCCGGCGCCGCAGGCGCCGCGGTTCCGGCCGCCGAGATGGGCGGCAAGGCGCTGAGCCCCTGGGTGAGCATCGCCGCCGACGGAACGATCTCGATCATGTCGCCGGCGACCGAGATGGGGCAAGGATCGATGACCTCGCTCCCGCGCATCATCGCCGAAGAGCTCGACGCCGACTGGGCCAAGGTCCGCATCGTGCCGGCGCCGCCGATCGATGCCATCTATGCCAATCCAGGCTTCGGGATGATGTACACCGCGGGCAGCAACGCGGTGACGAACTACTTCAAGCCGCTGCGCACCTTCGGAGCGCAAGTCCGCCGGGTGCTCATCGACAATGCCGCGCGGAAATGGGGCGTGCCGCTCGCCGAGCTTGCGACCGAGCCGAGCGTAGTGGTCCATGCCAAATCGGGGCGGCGGCTGAGCTATGGCGAGATCGCAGCCTTCGCGGAGATTCCTGCCCAGGCGCCCGAGGTCAAGCCGGAGGAGCTCAAGAAGACCAGCGAGTTCCGCCTCATCGGCAAGGACACGTTGCGGGTCGAGCTGCCGAACAAGGTCAACGGCACCGCCAAATACTCGATCGATGTCCAGATACCGGGCATGATCTATGGCACTGTGCTGCGCACGCCGGTCGAGGGCGGGGCGCCCGACAAGGTGGAGGACGCAGCCGCGCGCGCGGTTCCCGGTGTGATGCGGATCGTGCGGCTCCCCTATGGGGTCGGCGTGCTCGCGGAGACCCCCTGGGCCGCATTCGAGGCCCGCCGGGCGCTCCTCGACAAGGTCACCTGGACCCGGACCGGCGCCGCTTGGGGCTTCGACAGCGATAAGGGCATGGTCGATTTCGCCGCCGCCGCCCGCGACCTCAATGCCCCGGCATCGAACTGGGACAAGCAGGGCGATGCGCCCGCCGCGCTCGCCAAGGCGGCAACCGTGATCGAGGCCGACTATATCTGCGATTACGCCTATCACGCCCAGATGGAGCCGCTGAATGCGGTCGCCGCGGTCGCCGCGGCGGGCGACAGCGCGGAAATCTGGTGCGGCACCCAGAGCCAGAGCATGGCCCAGGAGGCGGTGGCCAAGGTGCTCGGAATCGGGCGCGAGAAGGTCAAGCTCAACGACCTCTTGATGGGCGGCGGCTTCGGCCGGCGCGGCCATCGCGACGAGGAGTTCATCGTTGACGCGGTCCTCATGGCGAAGGAGGCCGGGCGGCCGGTGAAGGTGCTGTGGACGCGCGAGGACGACGTCCACAACGGCCGCTTCCGCCCGCTCTCCGCCCATTACCTGCGCGCCGGCCTCGATGCCACGGGCAAGCTCGTCGCCTGGCACCACCGCATCGCCGGCGATCGGGTGCTGCCGTTCGCCGACCCGGTCCGCTACGCCAGGGGGAACCGGCGCGACGGCATCCTGATGCGCGGCGTCGAGCTCAAGAGCTACGACATCCCCGATCAGCTCAGCGAGCAGCTCTACCGCGACACCGGCATCCGCACCTCGCCGCTCCGTGGCATCGGCTTCACCGCCAACAAATTCGTGACCGAGGCCTTCCTCGACGAGATCGCGCAAAAGCGCGGCATCGATCCGGTCGCCTTCCGGCTCGAGCTCCTGAAGAATTTTCCGCGCGGAAGCAAGGTGGTGGAGCGGGTCGCGCAGATGGCCAATTGGGGGCAGAGGCGCGCGGATAGGGGCCTCGGCTTCGCCTTCATCGACTATTCCGACACGCTCACCGCCGGCATCGCCGAGGTCTCGCTCGATCGCGGCAACGGCGAGATCAAGGTGCATAACTTCTGGTGCACGATCGACTGCGGCATTGCGGTGCATCCGGACAACGTCATCGCGCAAACCGAGAGCAGCATCGTCTATGGCCTCGGGATGACGCTGACCGAGCGCATTACCGTCAAGGACGGAGCGGTCGAGCAGTCCAACTTCTATGACTACCGGGTGCCGCGCATGAAGGACGTGCCGGCGATGCACATCGAGCTGATCGCGACCGACAACCACCCGACCGGGGTCGGCCAGATGGCAACCCCGCTGGTGGCGCCCGCGATCGCAGGCGCGGTCGCGCAGCTCACCGGGGTGAGATTGCGCCAGACCCCGATGATGCCCGAACGGGTCAAGAAGGCGCTGGGCTGAACGCCGCCCAGGCCGATCGGCCTGGTATTGACCTTGTGTCCCGGGCGCAGCGCAGCACGAAGCGAAGCGGAGTGGTGCGCTGCAGACCCGGGACCGCCACAGGCTCGGTGTTCGCGGCGGTCACGGATCAGCGGGCTGCGCGTAAGTAGTGGCATCACTCGGTTACGGCAGGTTTCGGATGCACTGCCGACGAGCTATGCTCGCTCTGAGCCTTTCAGCCCTTGACCCATAAGCCATAAGCGACATCGACGCTAATTGATCACCTCGTCGGCGAGGGCGAGCAGCGAGCTTTCAATGCCTTGCCAGAACCCTCCAAAATGCGCGAGCGGATAGTGAGCCAGTGCGGCAGTGTCGCCGCAAGCTACGGGGTACGTCCGCGCGGAGGGCATCATGACGCAAAGTTATATGGCCCCTAGTGTTCCCGTCGCGCAATGCAAACTCGAAAAGCGATTTTCGCGAAAGAAACGCGGAAATTTTCGGACCCTCTCTGTGATCCGTTCACGTCACCCGAAAGTGCCGAGCAACAGTGAGGATGAGAGCGCGCCAAAAAGCCGGCATGTGAACCCCGAACGTGAGGGGCTTTGCCTTGCACAATTCCTGCACTAGGTTGTACACCGAAAACACGCCGCCAGCATCACGCGCTTGGACTCGCACTCCTTCAATCAAAAACAGAGCCGGAAGCGGCACGCTATACATGATACTCCGCGCCAGCGCCCAACACTCAGCGTTGGTCATCACTTGCGTCGGCAGTTGCAGTTGCATGGGCACTTCGTGCGACGGCTTGGCGCCGCCCTGATCTCGCATGATAAGTGCAATGTGCACGTCGTCATCTAGTATCATTTGATTTTCTCCATTGAACGAACGATAGCATGAGTCGCCAAGAAATTCGATTGCCTGCAATGCGGTCTGTGGATTGTTCGGCCGACCGCGCGCCACCAACGAAACGGCCCGGTGCGATTGGCTAAATCGGTGTCTTGCGCGGCTTTGGCTCGGGCGCAGGTACCGGCGTAACGTTGCGCTGCGCGCGTATCTTGACGATTTCAAGAAGAAGATGTTGAACAAGCACGTTCTCCATCGCCTTAATTGTCCCTTCATTCCAATCATCGTTGTAGCGTCGGTGAACCTCGAAAATGGCCCTACGTTCTGTCGGACAAGAGGAAAGAGATGCTTGGGCAACTATATCTGCGGTTTCATCTGAGGCGAGCGCAAGTATTTTCGCGTGACGTTCAAGGCACAAAAAATAATCCGCGCCAGCTTGGTCCTCGTCAGCCCTTTCAGCCTTAGCCCTTGGTGCAGCTTTCTCTATTTGCGCTGCTACCTCGCGCTTGGCCTGCGTCATCCATGCTTCCCGCTGTGGCCCGGTGAGTGCATCAATAGCAGCCCGTAGGATGCAAGACGACAGGACTTCATCAACAATACGTTTTTTGTCTACTTCCCCGTCTTTCCTTCGTAAAACCCACAGAGCCATATCGCTTGTGCAGCGGTGGAAAGCGTCTCCTTTTTGATCCGCAGCCTGTTGCGTCTGCGCCGGTCCCGCTATCAACGCGCTTGCAGCTAGAAGTATCGCTGCGATTGGTATTCTCATGGTGATCCCTCGACCCTTGGGAGCGCAGTTTATCACACAGCTTTGACACCGCCCAACAACGAAACGATCCGACGCGACACTTGCCGTTGCGCTGCTCGCATCCCCTGCCCGTTCGCCAAGATCATCTTGGACACATATCTGCAACGCCCCGCGCCGCCAGCGGCCAAGCCGCCGCGCCGCCAAACGTGGCCATAAATTCTTTGGTGCCGTCATCTGACCATCCATGGGATCATTGCTAACCAAACGATAGCGCGCCGGGTACCCGCGATCTGTGACCTAATTTCAATTTCACCTTCCAAGAGGTGGTCAGGGCCGCTTGGCCCATGTCGGATTGCCGCGGTGCAGCAATTCGGCGGCAATGGGAGGTGCAGCGGACCTGTCACGCAGGAAATGCCCTTTCGCAATCCCGCTTCCAGAGCATGGCGACTACAGAAGGGAGAAAGTCCTGAGCGCAGCGATCGGCGGCACGACATCCGGGGCACACGCGAAGTGTTGGCGGGAGCTGGTATCAGCGCTGCACCGGCCGGAATCTCGGCACGGTGTAGTCCGGCGTGAGTTCGACGAAATGCGCTTCGACGGCCAAGCCCACGCGGGCCTCGTGCGGCGCGACGTCGATGCCGCAGGGAATAAGCGGCCCCTCCGCCGTCTTCACCAATCCATAGACGAACGGCGCCTGGAACTGCGGATGGAAGGTCCGGCGCGCGACGATGAAGGCGAAGATCTCGGCTTTGCCGCTCGCCTCCTCCCACTGCATGTTGGCCAGGAACGGCTCGTTGTCGCAGGCGGTGCAGGCCGAGGCGGGCCAATACCAGCGCCGGCATTTGCGGCAGCGGTGGAGCGCAAGAACCTTGCGCCTGGCGGCTTCGAAGAAACCTCGGGTTTCCTCGGTCACGCTCGGCATGGGTCCGTCATAAGCCATCATTCGATCCGTTTGCATCCGCTTGCGCGGGGCGCCGGGTCAGAGTCCGAGAACAAGCGAGGAGTGGATGGAGCACATCTGGCCCGAGAGGATTTCGCCGCCATGTCCGGTCGCGAGCGCGATCCTGGCATCTTTGACTTGCCGCGCGCCGCCCTCGCCGCGGAGTTGGCGAACGGCTTCGCCGAAGCCGGTGAGATTGCCGAGATGGTAGGCCGAAAGGAGCCCGCCCCCGGTGTTGATCGGGAGATCGCCGTCGGGGCCGAGATGACGTTCGGCGAGGAAGCATCCGCCCTCGCCTTTCTCGCACCAGCCGTAATCCTCGATCTGGAACAGCACCTCGGCGGTGAAGCAATCGTAGAGCTGGGCAACGTCGATATCCGCAAGCGAAATGCCGGCCTGCGAAAATGCCTGGTCGCGCGCGCTTCGAACCGCAAGCCGCGTGAGCTGCTGTTGACTTTCCAGATAACCGTCCATGTGCTCGCCAAAGCCGACGCCGAGGATCTTCACCGGCGGGCGGCGCAAATCCTTGGCCCGTTCCGTGGTCGTGACGATGAAGGCGAGCGCCCCGTCCGACTGCTGGCAGATGTCGAGCAGCCGGTAGGGCTCCACGACCATGGGGGAATTGAGGTAGTCGTCGATGGTGATCGGGCTGCCATGCATGGTCGCCTCGGGATTGAGGCAGGCCCATTGGCGTTGCGCGACCGCGATCTCGCCCATCTGCTCGGGGGTGGTCCCGTATTCGCTCATGTGGCGCGAGGCGAGCAGGCCGTGGAAGACCGCGGCCGTGGTCGATCCATAGAACTGGCCCCAGCGGCCCAGGCGGGGCGCCATGCCGGTGCCGCGCTCGCCGCGCGCCTTGATGTTGCGGCTGCGCGTCCAGTCGTCGCGCGCGCCTGACACCACCACGTAGTTGGCGATGCCGAGCTCGATGAGCTGCATTGCGATGATGATGGCCATGGCCGCATATTCGCCGCCGCGCCCGACGTTCTCGAAATAGACCTTGACCGGCAGGCCCATGACCCGCGGGAAGGCATCATCGTGGCGCTGGCGCATGCCGCCGCCGGGGTCGCTGAAGGCTTGCAGCGCAGCGTCGATGTCGCGGGCCTTGAGCCCCGCGTCTTCGATCGCGAGCCGCGCGGCTTCGGCCTCGTTCCAAAGCAGCGAATGGCCGGTGACCCGGCCGACCGGGGTCACGCCGAGGCCGGCGATCGCATGGCGGCCGCTCTGTGCGTGCTTCGGCATATTTGCTTGCGCGTCCTCGCCCGGGAGTTCGATCGTGTCAGAGCGAGGGGTGGCGCGTCAAATGCAACGCCTTGAGCCTCGCAGTCAGCTTCGCACACGAGGATTTGACCTCCCCGATGCAAGAGGCAAGGGTGGTGCTCGCGGACAAAGTCCAGGCCGAGTTGCGCCGGGAACGCACATGGTCAGGCCTTCCGTTCCGCTTACCGTTCGAGGCTCCGCTTCATTGATATCCGTCAACAAACGGTGCGATTTTCAGGAACCCCCTCTAACGCTCCGCCGTTAGACCACCAACCGGAACCGATTGAATTGATCCGGAGCGTCCGACGCCCCGGGAAGTGGGAGGATTGATGTCCACCGACCATTCTCGATCCTCAAATGGGGGCGTGCGCTCCAGCACCAGCCGGAGGAGCTTTCTGATGGCGACCGCATCCTCCGCCGCAGCTCCCGTCTTCGCCCGAACCCTGACCGCGGAGGCGGCGCCCGCAGGCCGGCAGGCGCGCAGCCCGCGCGATCCGGCCAACATCACGCTCGACATCAATGGCCACGAGCATCGTCTGGCGCTCGATGTGCGCACCACGCTGCTCGATGCGCTGCGCGAGCATCTCGGCCTCACCGGCGCGAAGAAGGGCTGCGACCATGGCCAATGCGGGGCCTGTACCGTGCTGCTCGACGGCCGCCGCGTCCTCTCCTGCCTGACCCTTGCGGCGACTGCGCAAGGGCGCCCCGTCACCACCATCGAAGGCCTCGTGCAGGCCGACGGCACGCTGCACCCGATGCAGCAGGCCTTCATCGACAACGACGCGTTCCAGTGCGGCTATTGCACGCCCGGGCAGATCCTCTCCGCGATCGCCTGCGTGAACGAGGGCCATGCGGACACCAGCGCCGACATCCGCGAATACATGAGCGGCAATCTGTGCCGCTGCGCCGCCTACCCCAACATCGTCGCCGCAGTGGACCAGTACAAGGCCGCGATGAACATGGGCACCAAGGAGTAACGCCATGCGGCCATTCGCCTATGAGCGCGTGAGCACCGCGGCGGCTGCCGTCGAGGCGGCCGCGGCGGCGCGCGCTGCATCCGTCCTGCAGAGCCCGGCCCACTACCTCGCCGGCGGCACCACGCTGATCGATCTCATGAAGCTCGACGTGATGCGGCCCGAGACCGTGGTCGACATCAATGCGCTCGAGCACGGCGCCATGGGCCGCGTCGAGGCGGATGGCAACGGGCTCCGGCTCGGCGCCTTGGTGCGGATGGCGGACGCGGCCGAGCATCCCGCGGTGCTTCGCAATTATCCGGTGATCTCGCAATCGCTCAAGCTCGCGGCCAGCCAGCAGCTTCGCAACATGGCGAGCCTCGGCGGTAACGTGCTGCAGCGCACCCGCTGCCCCTATTTCCGCGACGTCTCCTATGCGGCCTGCAACAAGCGCAATCCCGGCTCGGGCTGCGCGGCAATGGACGGTTTCAATCGCATGCACGCCGTTCTCGGCACCAGCGATCGTTGCATCGCCACCTATCCCGGCGACTTCGCTCAGGCCCTGATCGCGCTCGACGCCGCAGTGGAGATCGCCGGTAGGAGCGGGAGCCGCACCGTTCCCTTCGCGACACTGCATCGCCAGCCGGGCGATGCGCCGGACATCGAGACCACGTTGCAGCCCGGAGACATGATCGCATCATTCTTCGTCGCCGGCGCGCCCTGGATGCGCCGCTCGCTCTATCTCAAGGTGCGCGACCGGGAATCCTACGAGTTCGCGCTGGCCTCGGCCGCGGTGGCGCTCGACGTTCAGAACGGCAGGGTGCGCGAAGCGCGCGTCGCGCTCGGCGGGGTCGCGACGGTGCCGTGGCGGGCGAGGCAGGCGGAGGCGGCGCTCACCGGCAAGGCCATCACCGAAGAGAGCACGAAAGCCGCGGCCGAGGCCGCGTTCGCCGGCGCGCACAGCCACGACCACAACGCATTCAAGGTCGCGCTCGGCAAGCGCACGCTGATGCGCGCGCTCGCGCAAGCCGCGGCGATGGAGATCTGAGATGACGATCGCGGCACCCGCTCCCAAGGCCAATATGGGCGAGCCCGCGCCCCGGCTCGATGCGCGGCTCAAGGTCACCGGCGAGGCGCGCTATGGCGCCGACTTTCCCCTCAACAACCCCGCTTATGCCTTTCTCGTCACCAGCGCGATCGCCAAGGGGCGGATCAGGAGCCTCGACCTTTCGCAGGCGCGGGCGGTGCCGGGCGTGCTCGAGATTCTGACGCGCGAGAACACGACCGAGTTGAAGGATATCCCGTTCAGCCCGGGCGGCGGTGGCGCCTCGACCTCGATCCAGAAGCTCGGGCCCGAGATCGCGCACGACGGTCAGATCATCGCCATGGTGCTCGCGGACAGCTACGAAGCAGCGCGGGAGGCGGGCTACAAGGTCAAGGTCGATTATGAAGTCGCGCCGGCGAGCGCAAGTTTCGATTCACCCGGCGTCACGCAGGAAGATGCGACCAAGGTTTCCGAGCGGCACAAGGAGGTGCCCAAGGCCGGCGACGCCAATGCCGCGCTCGCCTCGGCCGAGGTCGTGATCGACGTCGAATACGAGACCCCGACCCAGCATCACAATCCGATCGAGCTGTTCACCACGAGCTGCGTCTGGCTCGATGATCAGCTCACGATCTACGAGCCGAGCCAGTTCGTCTATGGTCTCAAGAACGCAGTCGCGCAGAGGCTCGGCATCGCGCCCGACAAGGTGCGCGTGATCAGCAGCTATGTGGGCGGCGCCTTCGGCTCGAAGGGGCAAATGACGCCACGCACCGCGCTGGTCGCGCTGGCGGCAAGAAAGCTCAATCGGCCGGTCAAGCTCGTCCCCACCCGCGCCCAAGGCTTCAGGATCGCGACCTATCGCGCCGAGACGCGCCACCACATCCGGCTCGGCGCCGGCAAGGATGGCAAGCTCGTCGGCTACATGCACGAAGGCTGGGAGGTCAGCTCGCGCCCCGATCCCTATGTGGTGGCCGGGGTCGAGGACAGCGCCCACATCTACCCGTTCGGCGCGGTCGACACCAAGGTCCATATCGTCCATGCCGACCGCAACACCCCGGGCTTCATGCGCTCGCCGCCGGTCGTGCCTTACATCTATGCGCTCGAGAGCGCGATGGACGAGATGGCGGTCAAGCTCGGGATCGACCCGGTCGAATTCCGCCGCATCAACGACTCGATGACCGACGCGATGGGCAAGTCCTATTCGAGCCGCTCGCTGATGAAATGTTACGACGAGGCGGCGGCTGCCTTCGGCTGGCAACGGCGCGATCCGCGGCCGGGCTCGATGCGCGATGGCGATTGGCTGATCGGCTGGGGCTGCGCCAGCGCGGTCTATCCAACCCATGTCGGCACCGCGACCGCGCGCGTGCGGCTCCTGGCGAACGGCGAGGTGCGGGTCCAGACCGCCGCGCATGAGATCGGCAACGGCGCCTATACGGTGATCGGGCAGATGGCGGCCGAGCGGCTTGGCGTGCCGCTCTCGGCGGTGACGGTCGAGCTCGGCGACACCAACCTGCCGCCGGCGCCGGTCGCGGGCGGCTCGAACACGACTGCGAGCACCTGCAATGCCGTGCGCAAGGCCTGCGACGCCATTCGCGGCAAGCTGTTCCACGCCGCGACCACGGCAAATGATGGCCCGCTCGCCGGGCGCACAGTCGACGAGCTGACCCTCACCGAGGGACGGGCGGTGGCGAATGACGGCGCCCAGGAGAAGCTCGAAGACGCCTTCAAGCGCCTGGGCGCGAGCGCGATCGAGGAATATGCCGAGTTCGTTCCGCCGGGGATCAAGCCGGAAGCGATCGGGCAGCTTTACGCCGGCAAGGGCGCCCTCACCGGCGGCTCGCACGGCGAGAAGCTGATGTACGCGATGGGTGCCGAATTCGTCGAGCTGCGCATCCACGCCCTCACCCGCGAAATCCGCGTGCCCCGCATCGTCGGCGCCTTCGCCGCCGGACACATTATGAATACGCGCACGACCCGGAGCCAATACATGGGCGGCATGATCTGGGGCATCAGCTCGGCGCTCCACGAGGCGACCGAGATCGACCGGCGCCGCGGCCGTTACATCAATGACAACCTCGCCGACTATCTCGTACCGGTGAACGCCGACATCGATCAGCTCGAAGTGATCCTGGTGCCGGAAGAAGACAGGGACGTGAATCCCGCCGGCATCAAGGGACTCGGCGAGCTCGCCAATGTCGGCACGGCGGCGGCCATCGCGAACGCGGTCTACCATGCCACCGGCCGGCGCATCCGCAAGCTGCCGATCCGCGTCGACGATCTCCTGGCGGCATAGCATCCGGCGCGCCCCATGGCCGAAAGCCCGATCAGGTCACCCGATCGCTCCAGCTGGTGGAATCTGCTGTTGCTGGTGCCGTTCGTGGCGCTGCTCTGGGTGCCCTTCTACAACTCGGTCGAGCCGGCGATGGCGGGCATCCCCTTTTTCTATTGGTACCAGTTCTTGTGGGTGATCCTCACCTCGGCATTGATCGTCTGGGTTCACCACAAGACGAGCTGAAGATTGGACGCGCGCGAGCGACGAGCGCGCAGGAGTGAACGCAGGTGAATTGGACTGCCATCATCGTCTTCGTTGCGCTGTTTGGACTGGTGACGGTCCTCGGCTTCCTCGCCGCCCATTGGCGCCGTGGCGATCTCGACCAGTTGAACGAGTGGGGCCTGGCAGGCCGGCGTCTCGGAACCGTCATCACCTGGTTCCTGCTCGGAGGCGATGTCTACACCGCTTATACGTTCATCGCCGTACCGGCGCTGGTGTTCGGGACCGGGGCGATGGGCTTCTTCGCGCTGCCCTACACCATCATCGTCTATCCGCTCGTGTTCCTGATCCTGCCGCGGATGTGGTCGGTGGCCCACAAGCACCACTACATCACCGCCGCCGATTTCGTGCAGGGTCGCTATGGCGACCGCTGGCTCGCGCTGGCGATCGCGATCACCGGCATCATCGCGACCATGCCCTATATCGCGCTCCAGCTTCTCGGGCTGCAGGTGGTGATCGGCGCGATGGGGATCGGCACCGGCGGGTTTTTTGGCGACCTGCCGCTTGTCATCGCCTTCGTCATCCTCGCCGCCTTCACCTATACCAGCGGATTGCGCGCGCCGGCGATGATCGCGGTCGTCAAGGACATCCTGATCTACATCACCGTGCTGGCCATGGTGATCGAGGTCCCGATCGAGCTCGGCGGCTACGGCAAGATGTTCGAGGCGATCCCGGCCTCGAAGCTGTTGCTGGCGCCGCCCGGTGAGGGCACGCTCGGGCAATACTCGGCCTATGCGACCCTGGCGCTCGGCTCGGCCTTCGCGCTCTTCCTCTACCCGCACACGATGACCGGCGTGTTCAGCGCGACGAGCCGGGACGTCATCCGCCGCAACGCGGCCTATCTGCCGGCCTATTCGTTCCTGCTCGGGCTCCTCGCCTTGACCGGCTTCATGGCGCTGGTCGCCGGCGTCGACAAGCTGCCGGAATTCGCCCCGCAATTTTCGCAATACAAGTCGAATTTCGCCGTGCCGGCGCTCATCCTGCATTCCTTTCCGGACTGGTTCGCGGGCGTCGCCTTCGCCGCGATCGGAATCGGCGGGCTCGTTCCCGCCGCGATCATGTCGATCGCCGCCGCGAACCTGTTCACGCGCAACATCTACCTGCGCTTCATCAATCCGGATTGCACCTCGAAGCAGGAGGCGCAGAACGCCAAGATCGTCTCGTTGATCGTCAAATTCGGCGCCCTCGTCTTCATCATCTTCCTGCCACTCGAATACGCCATCCAGCTGCAGCTCCTTGGGGGAATTTGGATCAGCCAGACCATCCCCGCCGTCATCGTCGGCCTCTATACGCGCTGGCTCAATCCGTGGGCGCTTCTCATCGGCTGGGCTGCGGGCCTTGCCACCGGCACCTGGATGGCGGCCTCGACCCATTTCCAGTCGGCGGTGTACCCGCTCGCGATCGACGGCCTCACGGTGCCCGGTTACGCCGCCCTCTACGCGCTGGCGCTCAATCTTGCCATCAGCATCGTGCTCTCGCCGTTGCTCAATCTGGTGCCGGCGACCAAAGGCACTGACGAAACGGCTTCCCGCGACTACCGTTTCGATGTCGTCGAACCCGCGAGCGCAACGGTTCGCTAGCACGCAGCACGCAGAGGAGGAGGCCAAAATGCGAGATCGCTTCAGACGGCTGGCGCTCGGCGGAGCTTTGATTTTGCTCGCCGCTCTTGTTGCTCAACCCTATATCGACCGCGCTTTCTTCTCGAGCAGACCACACGTGGTCGAGCCGCGCGGCAGCTTGGCTGACGGGGAGCGCACCGCCATCGAGATTTTCGAGCGGGTCGCGCCTTCGGTCGTTCAGGTGGTCGCGCGCTCCGCGCAGCCGAGCGCGGCGCGCGCCGACGAGGAGAGCGGCGGAGTGCAGTCCGGCACCGGCTTCATGTGGGATGCATCCGGACACGTAGTGACCAACAGCCATGTGGTGGCGGGAACGAGTGAAGTCGTAGTTCGCTTGGCGTCCGGCGCAGTGGTGCGGGCGCAGCCGGTCGGCGTAACCGAAAACTACGATCTTGCGGTCCTCGATCTCGACGGCGCGGGACAATTGCCGCCTGCCCTTAACATCGGGACCTCGGCCGATTTGAAGGTCGGCCAGTGGGCTTTCGCGATCGGCAATCCGTTCGGACTCGATCAGTCCCTGACCACGGGCGTGATCAGCGCGCTCAAGCGGCGGCTGCCGACGAGCGCGGGCCGCGAGATCGGCAATGTGATTCAGACCGACGCGGCCATCAACCCGGGGAATTCGGGCGGCCCCCTGCTCGATTCGGCCGGACGGCTGATCGGCGTCAACACCGCGATCTTTTCGCCTTCGGGCGCCAATGCCGGGATAGGTTTCGCCATCCCGGTCGATGTCGTCAATCGGATCGTGCCCGAGCTCATCCGCAACGGCCGGGTGCCGACGCCCGGCATCGGGATCGTCGCCGCCAACGAAGCGATCGCCGCCCGCCTCGGAGCGGAGGGGGTCGTCGTCGTGCGCACCATGCCCGGCTCGCCGGCCGAAAAGGCCGGCCTGCGCGGAGTCGATGCAAGGAGCGGAACCCTCGGCGATGTCATTGTCGCGGTCGACGGCCAACCGGTCCGCCGCCTGGCCGATCTGACCGATCAGCTCGAGCAGTCGGGCGTCGGCAAGACCGTGGAGGTTTCCGTCAAACGCAATGGCGGAACGACCGCGGTCAAGATGCAGGTGGCCGACATCAGCCGGCAGCCGTCTTAGGCTTGGACCGCATCGGCAGGTCGTAGGATGGGTTGAGCGAAGCGAAACCCATCACCTCTCGGCAAACGAATGCGATGGGTTTCGCTAACGCTCAACCCATCCTACCCGCTTACAGCGGCGCGTCTGGATTGATCATCGTCCGCCACATGTGGGCGACGGGCGTATTGTCGTTGCCGAGGCCTTCCTTGGGCTCTCTGAAATGGCGGCCGATGATGTCGGTGAACTCGTCGATCGAGACCTGCGCGTTGGGATCGAACGCATAGAGGTCGTTGGTGGTCACCAGCCGGGCGTCCATGTACCACTTGTGACTCCGCGCGTACTCGTAGGCGGCCTTGATGTGCGGCGCAGGCACGTAGTCCTCGCCGAAGGTCTGGTAATAGCCCTCGGGATATTCGTAGCCGACCGACGAATCCGGATAAAAACGCAAGGCTTGGTGATAGCGCACCGCGAAGGCGACCCGTTCGGACACGTAGGGCTCGATGAGCTGGGCGCCCCAGTATCCGTGGTCGGCCTTCATCAGGCTCTGGCCGGCATCGTGGAGCAGGCAGGCAAGGACGACCTCCTCGGATGCGCCCTTCCGCTTCGCGAGCGCCGCGCTCTGCAGCAAATGGGCCGCGGGCGCGAAACGGTAGGCGAGGAAATCGACCAACGTCGGCTCCGCCGGCATCGGCGGCAGTCGCGGGACGGTGAGCCCGCGCGTATCCTGGTGGGGCGTCCTGTTGCTGTGTTCATGCAGGAACAGCCGGCCCACGCCTCGCCGGTAACCTCGCTTGTCGATCTCCTTCTCGTGATCGGCGACGGTCGGATATTTTTTCGCGCCCGGCCGCGCGGCAACGGCCGCATCGAGCTTGGCCGAAAGGTGGTCCTCGATCGCATCCGCCCGCGCCTCGTGATCCATGCGCTGGACCGCGGCCTCGCCGCCGAGGCTCGCAATCAATTCCTTGCGATCGATTTCCATGGGATCCTCCTTCATTGGGCCCAGTCAGTCCGGGAAGCCGTGCAGGCGCGCCGGATTGTCGACCAGAATCTTCTGCAACAGATCCCGGTCGTTGTCGACATAACGATAGAGCAACTCGACCGCTTCGGCATCGTTCATCATTCGTTTCTTGCGCCAATTCACGTGCGGCCAATCGCTGCCCCAGATCATCCGATCGGGCGCCGCCGCGACGAAAGCCTTGCCTGGAACGCTTGAGATCGCGCCGATCATGTTGGGCGTCGATGGCTCGCCTTGTCAATGCATTCCGATATTGCTTCCGTCGATGGTATAAAGCTTCAGCACAGGTGCCATAGCCCGGATGGAGCGCAGCGCAATCCGGGATCGGGCGACAAACTCCGACAGTTGAGCATGCGGCGAGATCCCGCATTGTGCTTCGCTCCATGCGGGCTACGGACTCCATGCGGGCCACGGACTAGGGTAGTGAAGCGATGCACAAGGTCGAGATCAGGCCCGACGTATGGATGGCCTACGAAGACCAATGGTTCGGCGAACCGTGGACGGAGCCCGAGGCGGTGGTGATGGTCCATGGCAACTGCGAGTCCTCGCGCGCCTGGACCTGTTGGGTTCCCCATCTCGCCGGCAAGTACCGCGTCATTCGTCCGGACTTGCCGGGCTTCGGCGCGTCAACCGAGCCGCCCGGCTATGGCTGGAGCGCGAGCGAGCTCGCCGTCGACATCGGACGCTTCCTCGACGCGCTCGACATCGAAAAATGCCATCTGATCGGTGCCAAATATGGCGGGTCGGCCTGCATGCTGTTCGCAAGCGAAGAGCCGCACCGCCTGCTCTCGTTGTGCCTGTTCGGCTCGCCCGTGCGCGGCAGCGGCAGCGCGAATGCGGACAGCATCCGCTCCAAGGGGGTCCGGCAATGGGCCGCGGAGACCATGCGGGCGCGGCTCGGCAGTTCCGCCTCCGAGGCGCAGGCGCGGTGGTGGGCCGACGAGCTCATGGGCAAGTCCAGTCAGCGTGCCGCCCTGGGCGCCTCCTCGGCGCGCGTCGGCATGGAGCTCGAGGAACGGCTCGCGCGGATCACTGCGCCGACGCTGATCGTGACGACGCAGGAAAGCGGTCTGCAATCGGTCGAGGCGGTCGAGCGCTACGCCCGGCGCATTCCGCATTCGCAGCTGATCATCCTCCCCGGCGACAGCTATCACATTGCGGCCGTGGAGCCGGAATTGTGTGCACAGCACGCGCTGCGGTTCATGCAGGAGGCGACGGGACGCGAATCGCGCTTGTCGAGAGCAGCAGAGTGAGCGAATTCAGGCGTCGCAACCCCACACGCGTCGCCCCCGGGCTTGACCCGGGGGTCCATGTTCTTCGCAAGGAATCTTCGCAAGGAGATGGATTGCATCGGAACTCGGGCTTGCCCGAGTTCCGCATTATTGAATGCCGCAAGTCGGGTAAACCCGACTCGCGGTGTCAAGCCCGGCAATGACGGCTAACGGAGAATGCTCCAGTCAATGCGGCAGCCATAACGTGCTGTCCGTCCATGAGCGAGGAGGAGTGCGATGTTGAACTGGTACAACAGCAATCCGACCAAACGCGCAGCAGCGGCCGCAGGCGGTCGCGATCCGGGTAAGTCCCCGGCTGACAGGGCGTCACGCCGCGCGTTTCTCAAGTCGAGCGCGGGCCTCCTGGCCGGCGGGGTCGCGGCGGAGGTGCTGCCCATCAGGGCAATGGCCCAGAATGCCGGCGGAGCGGATGCCGATGCCGAGCTCGCCCGCGTGCTGGGGCAGCGCCGCATCCTGCTCAAGGGCGGCGTCGTGTTGACCCTCGACCGGCAGGTCGGCGACTTCGCGCAGGCGGATGTGTTGATCGAGGACGGCAAGATCCGCGAGGTCCGACCGAACATCGCGGTCGAGGGCGAGGCGGCGGCGGTGGTCGATGCCTCGAACCGGATCGTCATCCCGGGCTTCATCGACACCCACCACCACTTCTATCAGGGTATTCTCCGCAATATCCTCACCAACGGCCTGCTCAACCCGGACTATACTCGCGACATCAGCACTGCGCTCACGTCGGTCTATCAGCCCGCGGATGTCTATGCCGGGGTGCTGGTGACGGCGCTGGGCCTGATCGACATCGGCACGACCACGGCCGTCGACACCTCGCAGGTCCAGCATACCCCCGAGCACACCGACGCCGGCATTCGCGCACTCGAGGAGTCCGGCCTCCGCGTGGTCTACGCCTATTCGAGGGGTGCGGGAGCAGGCGCTCAATACCCGCAGGACATCGTCCGGCTGCAGCGGACGACTTTCAGCTCGAAGGACCAGTTGCTGACGCTTGCCTTGGGTGCAAACCTCGATGCGAGGATTTTCGCGTTCGCGCGCGAGGTCGGCGTGCCGACCGTCTCGCATGGCATCAACAACAACACCGAGCGGACGCTCCTGGAGCTCGGTCGCGCCGGGTTGTTGCGGCCGGGCGACGAATACATCCACTGCAATCACCTCAGCGACGCGGCGTGGCGGCTGATCAAGGATACCGGTGGTCATGTCTCGCTTGCGGTCCCGATCGAGATGGCGATGGGGCACGGAGTGCCGCCGATCCAGGACGCCCTCGACCACGGCATCCTTCCGTCACTGAGTTCCGACGTGGACGTGACGATGGCGCAGGACCTCTTTACGATCATGCGGTCGACCTTCACCCTGCAGCGCCTGCTCGTCCTCCAACGCGCGCGCAACGGCGAGCAGAACCTGCCGCCGCTGCTGACCTGTCGGGACGTGCTCGAGTTCGCGACCATCGCTGGCGCCCGCTGCGCGAGCCTCGAGAGCAAGGTCGGCACGCTCACCCCCGGGAAGGAAGCCGACATCGTCATGCTCAAGGCCGACCGGCTCAATGTCTGGCCGCTCAACAATGCGCCGGGCGCGGTCGTGAACCTCATGAACCCGGGAAATGTCGACAGCGTGTTCATTGCCGGCAAGGCGAGGAAGTGGCGGGGCAACCTCATAGGTGTCGACGCGCCTCGCGTCCTCCGGTTGGCGCAGGAGGCGCGCGACGCCGTGGTGCGCCGGGCCGGCTTTCAGATGAACCTCCTCGGTTGACAGGAACGCGCGGGCCATAGGTACTTACGGGCGTGTGAACGATCCATGCTCGATCGGTTCCGGAGGTAAAACATGGTTGTTGCTGCAACGCGCCGCGCATTCGTTTGCGGGGTGGGGTCGAGCGCCCTCGCCGGCATCGCGGCATTGTCCCCCCGATTGGGCTTCGCGCAGGCCGACTATCCGTCAAGGCCGGTGCGCATCCTGGTCCCCTTCGCGCCTGGCGGCGGGGCCGACCTGATGGCGCGCATGCTCTCGCCGCATCTGCAGCAGGCGCTCGGCGGGTCGTTCTACATCGAGAACCGGGCAGGCGCGGCCGGCCGGATCGGGACCGGTGTCGCGGCGAAATCGGAGCCCGATGGCTACACGCTGCTGATGACAACCGAATCCTCGATCGTCATGGCGCCGCATATCGGCGTGCCCTTGAACTACGACCCGCTCAAGGATTTCGCGCCGATCTCGCTGCTCACGCGCAACATCGTGATCCTCGCCGTGCATCCGTCCGTCCCCGCCAACACGCTGCCCGACTACATGGCGCTCGCCCGCGCAAGACCCGGGCAGCTGTTCTATGCCTCGTCCGGGGTCGGCGGTCCGAACCATCTCGCCGGCGAAATCTTCAAGCAGATGACCGGGCTCGACATTGTGCACGTGCCCTTCCCCGGCACCGGCGCGGCCATCCCGGCGGTCATCTCCAACCAAGTCGGCGCCATGTGGGGATTCTTGGCCGGGTTGATCCCGCATATCCGCAGCGGGGCGCTGAAGGTTCTGGCTGTCGGGGGCAAAGAGCGTTCGCCGGCCTTGCCCGACGTTCCGACGGTGGCGGAATCCGGCGTGCCCGGCTACGAGGCATCGTCCTGGATCGGGCTCTTGACGCCGGCTGCAACGCCGCGGCCGATCGTGGACAAGCTCTGGAACGCTGCCACCACGGCCATGCAGGAGCCGGCGGTCAGGGACGTGCTTCTGCGCGACGGCTCGGACATCGTCGCGAGCAAGCCCGGCGAATTTCGTCAGGTGATTGAAAGCGATTACGCGAAGTACGGCAAGCTCGGGGATCTCTTGCGCACGGCCCAGTGAGGCCCCAGTAGGGCGGGTTAGTTAGCCGAAGGCGTAACCCGCCGTTCTCCCGAGGGATGGCGGATTATGCTAATCCGCCCTCCGTTCTGTCATGAGAGCAATTGAAGATGCATCAACCCCAGCCAACCCGGGCGTTGGCCGCTTTTGCGGCTCATCTCGACCCAGCGACGCTGCCGGCCGACCTCCGGCAAAAAGTCGGCTGGCTGCTGCTCGACTATCTGCGGGTCGCATCGATCGGCGCCCGGCTGCCCTGGAGCGACTGGGCGCGCAATTATGTCGGCCTCGTCGGCGGGACAGGCTCCTCGCATGTGTTGTTCTCGTCGCAAACGCTCAACCCGCAGCACGCGACCTTCCTGAATGTCACCTTTGGCTCGAGCTTCGATGCCGACGACACCCACGTCGGGGCGATGCTGCATCCGGGCGTGGCGGTGTGGTCGGCGGCACTCGCAATCGGCGAGCATGTCGGCGCAGCCGGGCCGGAGGTCCTGGCCGCGGTGGTGGCGGGCTATGAGACGATCATCCGGATCGGCCTCTCCATGCAGCCGAGCCATTTCCGGCGCGGCTTCCAGAGCACCGGCACCTGCGTCCTCTTTGGCACCGCTGCGAGCGCGGGCCGGCTTCTGTTCCGGGGCCATGATGGCGAGCGGCGAATCCAGGACGCGATCGGGCTCGCCGGCAGCTACGCCAGCGGGGTCGCCCAATTCTATTATTCCGGCTCGTCCGGGAAACGCATCCAGGCGGCGCATTCGGCCCAGAGCGGTGTCGCGGCGGCGCTTCTG
>WNGR01018403.1_pt1 | contig 19647 bp, 13 predicted proteins | sample 5407581 | NCBI WGS metagenome assembly WNGR01 (sample SAMN13153383, study PRJNA577476) | soil metagenome | isolation source: 80 cm soil or saprolite under Garry oak tree replicate 2 | place: USA:California | collected 2016-06-15 | reverse complement strand
TGCGGCCCGCGGTGCGGCTCGCGGCCCTGATGGGGCTGCCCGTGACGTTCGTGTGGACCCACGACTCGATCGGCCTCGGCGAGGACGGGCCGACCCACCAGCCGGTCGAGCACCTGTGGGCGCTGCGGGCCATCCCGGGCCTGGACGTGGTCCGGCCCGGGGACGCCAACGAGACCGTGGTGGCCTGGCGCACCATCCTCGAGCACACCGGCCGGCCGGCCGGGCTGTGCCTGAGCCGGCAGAACCTGCCCGTGCTCGACCGCGGCGCCAGCGAGGCGGACGCCCTCGCCGGTACCGGGTTCGCCAGCGCGGAAGGCACCGCCCGGGGCGGGTACGTGCTGGCCGAGGCGGCGGGCGGGGATCCGGCGGTGATCCTCATCGCCACCGGCAGCGAGGTGCAGATCGCCCTCGCCGCACGGGAGCAGCTGGCGGCCGAGGGCATCGCCGCGCGGGTGGTCTCCATGCCGTGCGTGGAATGGTTCACCGCGCAGGACGCTTCCTACCAGCGGGAGGTGCTGCCGCCCCGGGTGCGGGCACGCGTGAGCGTCGAGGCGGGCATCGCGCTCGGCTGGCGGGCGTTCACCGGTGACGCGGGCGAGTGCGTGAGCCTGGAGCACTTCGGCGCCTCCGCGAGTTACCAGGACCTCTACCAGCACTTCGGGCTGACCGCGGAGAACGTGGTGGCCGCGGCGATGTCTAGCCTGGCCAAGGCGGGAAGGGATACCGGTACGGCAGGTACGCACGCCGGTTAGCAAGGGAGCAACAGTCATGACCACACATTCCGACGCACTCGCCGAACTGTCCGCCGCCGGGGTGGCCATCTGGCTCGACGACATCAACCGGGTCCGGCTGACCAGCGGCAACCTGGCAGCCCTGGCCCGTGACCGGCACGTGGTCGGGGTCACCTCCAACCCGACGATCTTCGACCATGCCCTCAGCCACGGCGATGCCTACAACGACCAGCTCGCCCAGCTGGCGCTGCGCGGCGTGTCGGTGGCGGAGGCGTCCCGTGCCATCACCACCTACGACGTCCGGTGGGCCTGCGACGTTCTCCGGCCCGCCTACGACGCCTCGGGCGGGGTGGACGGCCGGGTCTCGCTTGAGGTGGACCCGCGGCTGGCGGGCGACACGGACAAGACCATCGCCGAGGCCCGCGCCCTGTGGTGGCTGGTGGACCGGCCGAACCTGTTCATCAAGATCCCCGCCACCCGCGCCGGGCTGCCCGCGATCGCGCAGTGCCTGGCCGAGGGGATCAGCATCAACGTGACGCTGATCTTCTCGCTGGAGCGCTACGGCGAGGTGATCGACGCGTTCTTCGCCGGGCTGGAGCGGGCCGCCGAGGCAGGCCATGACCTGTCCTCGATGGCGTCGGTGGCGTCGTTCTTCGTCAGCCGGGTGGACACCGAGGTGGACAGCAGGCTGGACAAGATCGGCACGCCGGAGGCCGCCGCGCTGCGCGGCAAGGCGGCCCTGGCGAACGCCCGGCTGGCCTACGAGCTCTTCGAGGAGCGGTTCGCGGAATCCTCGCCGCGCTGGGCCGCGCTGCACGGCAAGGGCGCGCGCATCCAGCGGCCGCTGTGGGCCTCGACCAGCACCAAGGACCCGGCCTACCCGGACACCATGTACGTGGTAGAACTTGTCGCGCCGGACACGGTGAACACGATGCCGGAGGCCACCATCCTGGCCGTGGCCGACCACGGCGTGCTGCACGGCGACGCCGTCCGTGGCACCTACGAGCAGTCCAGGAAGGTGTTCGAGGAGCTGGCGGACCTCGGCATCGGTTACGACGACGTGGTCACGGTCCTCGAGGAAGAGGGCGTGTCGAAGTTCGCCGCGTCCTGGCAGGAGCTGCTGGACACGATTCAAGCGGAGCTGGAGCGCAGATGACACAGCCCGGTGAAGAGGAGCGGCCGCCCGGCGGGGATCCCGGCGTCTCGGTAGCGTGGCGCAGCGCCGCGGTCCGGGAGGTCGCCGGCCCGGCCGCGGCCAAGCTCGCGGCCGACGGCCTGCCGTCCGCCCTGGCGGCCAAGGACCCGGGGCTCTGGGGCCCGGACGCGGCCGCGGAGGCGGCGATCAGGCTGGGCTGGCTCGACGCGCCCCGGGCGTCCCGGGCGCTGCTCGGCTCGCTGGCCGTGCTCGCCAGCGACGCGCGCGAGCAGGGCCTCGATCACATCGTGCTGTGCGGCATGGGCGGCTCGTCGCTGGCCCCCGAGGTGATCAGCCGGGCCGCGAAGGTGCCGCTCACCCTGCTGGACACCACCGACCCGCACCCGGTGCTCCGGGCGCTGGCCGACCGGCTGGACCGGACGCTGGTGGTGGTCTCCAGCAAGAGCGGCTCGACCATCGAGACCGACAGCCACCGCCGGGTGTACGAGCGGGCGTTCGCCGACCTGGGCCTGCGCCCCGAGGAGATCGCCCGCCGGTTCGTGGTGGTCACCGACCCCGGCTCGCCGCTGGAGGCCACCGCCCGCCAGGCCGGGTACCAGGTGGTGCTCGCCGATCCCAACGTGGGCGGCCGCTACAGCGCGCTGACCGCCTTCGGCCTGGTGCCCACCGCGCTCGCGGGCGCGGACGCCGCGCGGCTGCTTAACGAGGCCGACGCGATGCTGCCCGCGCTGGCCTCGGGCGACGGCAACCCCGGCCTGGAGCTGGGTGCCGCGCTCGGCGGATACGCGCTGGCCGGCCACGACAAGGTGGTGCTCGCCGACTGCGGATCCGGGCTGCCCGGCTTCGGTGACTGGGCGGAGCAGCTCATCGCCGAGTCCACCGGCAAGCAGGGCCGGGGCATCCTGCCGGTGGCGGTCGGCGGGGAGCACGCGCCCGGCTTCTCCCCCGGCCCCGACCTGCACCTGGTCGCCCTGGGCACGCCCGCCTCCCCCGCCGACACCTCGGTGGCGGGCCCGCTCGGCGCACAGTTCCTGGTCTGGGAGTACGCGGTCGCGGTGGCCGGGCAGATGCTCGGCATCAACCCGTTCGACCAGCCCAATGTGGCCGAGTCCAAGGAAAACACCGCGCGCCTGCTGGCCGAGGCCGGCACCGGCCCGCTGCCGGCCGGCGAGCCGGTGCTCACCGACGGCGCGGTCGAGGTCTACGCGGAGCCCGGCCTGCTGCCCGCCGCCGGCGGGCTGGCCGGGGTGCTCGACTCGCTGCTGCTGGCGCTGCCGGACCGGGGCTACCTGGCGATCATGGCTTACCTGGACCGGGACGGTGACGCGGCCGCCGCCGGGCTCAGGGACGCGCTGGCCGGCCGGACCACCCACCCGGTCACCTTCGGCTGGGGGCCGCGGTTCCTGCACTCGACTGGCCAGTACCACAAGGGCGGCCCGCAGAACGGAGTGTTCTTGCAGCTCACCGGCGCGGTCCAGGGCGACGTGCAGGTTCCGGGGCGGGACTTCACGCTGGGCAGGCTCCAGCTTGCCCAGGCGCTCGGCGACATCGGCGCGCTGCACCAGCGCGGCCGGCCAGCCGCCCGGCTGCACCTGCGGGACCGCGCGGCGGGGCTGGCCCAGTTGCTCGACGCGGCCCGTGCGACGGGATCGAGCCGGTGACCGCGGTGAACCCGCTGCGCGACCCGCGGGACCGGCGGATCCCCCGGGTGGCCGGGCCGTGCGTCCTTGTGCTGTTCGGCGTCACCGGCGACCTGTCCCGCAAAAAGCTCATGCCGGCCGTCTACGACCTGGCCAACCGGGGGCTGCTGCCGCCCGGGTTCTCCCTGGTCGGCTTCGCCCGCCGGGACTGGGAGGACGAGGATTTCGCGCAGGTCACCCACGACGCGGTGAAGGAGCACGCGCGCACCCCGTTCAACGACACCGTCTGGCAGCAGCTGGCGGAGGGGATCCGGTTCGTGCCCGGCGAGTTCGCCGACGACGCGGCGTTCGACCGGCTCGCCCAGACCGTGGCGCAGCTGGACACCGAGCGCGGCACCGGCGGCAACTACGCGTTCTACCTGTCCGTGCCGCCGAAGTTCTTCCCCGACGTCGTGGCGCAGCTCAAGCGCTCCGGTCTGTCCGCGCCGCCGGCCGGCCCGGACGGGCACCGGCCGTGGCGCCGGGTGGTGATCGAGAAACCGTTCGGCCACGACCTGGCCAGCGCGCGGCAGCTCAACGAGGTCGTGAACTCCGTGTTCGGCTCGGACTCCGTGTTCCGCATCGACCATTACCTGGGCAAGGAGACGGTCCAGAACATCCTGGCGCTGCGGTTCGCCAACACGATGTACGAGCCGATCTGGAACCGCGGTTACGTGGACCACGTCCAGATCACCATGGCCGAGGACATCGGCATCGGCGGCCGGGCCGGCTACTACGACGGGATCGGCGCCGCCCGGGACGTGATCCAGAACCACCTGCTGCAGTTGCTGGCGCTGACCGCGATGGAGGAGCCGGTCTCCTTTGACGCCGCGTCGCTGCGGGCCGAGAAGGAAAAGGTGCTGTCGGCGGTCCGGCTGCCCGAAGACCTGGCCACCGGGACGGCCCGCGGCCAGTACGCGGCGGGCTGGCAGGGCGGCGTCGAGGTGCCCGGCTTCCTGGAGGAGGACGGGATCGCCCCGGACAGCCATACCGAGACCTACGCCGCGGTGAAGGTGGGCGTGGACACCAGGCGCTGGGCCGGCGTCCCGTTCTACCTGCGCACCGGCAAACGGCTGCCGCGCCGGATGACCGAGATCGCGCTGATGTTCCAGCGGGCGCCGCATCTGCCGTTCAGCGCCACCGACACCAAGGAACTCGGGCACAACGCGCTGGTGATCCGGGTGCAGCCGGACGAGGGCGTGACGGTCAGGTTCGGCTCCAAGGTCCCCGGCTCCGCGATGGAGGTCAGGGACGTGAACATGGACTTCGCCTACGGCGAGTCGTTCACCGAGAACAGCCCCGAGGCGTACGAGCGGCTGCTGCTCGACGTGCTCATCGGCGACCCGCCGCTGTTCCCCCGGCACCAGGAGGTGGAGCTGGCCTGGGAGGTGCTCGACCCCATCGAGCAGTTCTGGGCGGAGCACGGCAAGCCGGACCAGTACCCGGCCGGGTCGACCGGGCCGGCGAGCGCGGACGCGCTCATGGCCAGGGACGGCCGGGCATGGCGGAGGCTGTGACATGACCATCGACCTCACCGACACCACCACCGGCGGGATCCACGACGCGCTCCGCCAGGCGCGGCTGCGCCTCGGCGGCGTGGCCAGCGGCATGGTGCTCACGCTGGTCATCGTGACCGACGAGGGCGCGCAGTACGACGCGGTCCGGGCCGCGAGCGCGGCCGGGCGCCAGCACCCGTGCCGCATCATCGTGGTGATCATCCGGCGGCCCGAGCAGCGGTCCCGGCTGGACGCCGAGATCCGGGTGGGCGAGACCAGCTCCGGTGAGACGGTGCTGCTGCGCATGTACGGGCCGCTCGGCCAGCACGCGGACTCGGTGGTGGCCCCGCTGCTGCTGCCAGACACGCCCGTGGTCACCTGGTGGCCGGACATCGTGCCGCCGATCCCGGCGCAGGACCCGATGGGCGCGCTCGCCCAGCGGCGCATCACCGACGCCGCGGCCGCCGGCTCGCCCCGGGACGCGCTGGCCATGCTCGCCAAGGGGTATCAGCCCGGGGACACCGACCTGTCCTGGACCCGGGCGACGCCATGGCGGTCGCTGCTGGCGGCGACGATGGACCAGCCGTCCGGTGACGTCACCGGCGGCACGGTCAGCGCCGAGGCGGGCAACCCGACCGCCGACCTGATCGCGTCCTGGCTGTCCCGCGCCTACGGTGTCGAGATCGCCAGCTCGCCCTCTGCCGGGCCGGGCATCACCGAGGTCAGCTTCACCACCGGCGACGGGGAGATCGTGATCACCAGGCCGGACGGCCGGGTCGCGCACCTGCGCCGCCCCGGGCAGCCCGAGCGCCGGGTCGCCCTGCACCGCAGGGAGACGACCGAGCTGCTCGAGGAGGAACTGCGCCGGCTCGACCCCGACGAGGTCTACGCCGGCGCACTTTCCGGTTTCCGCGATGGCGGGGCTCCGAATCCGTGAGCCCGCCCGAGGTCATCGTCCACCACGACGCGGGCCTGCTGGCCAAGGCGGTCGCGGCGCGGCTGGTCACCAGCCTGGTGGATGTCCAGGCCGCGACCGGGCACGCGTCGCTGGTGCTCACCGGCGGCGGGATCGGCACCGCCGTGCTGACCGAGCTGGCCGCCGCACCGGCCAGGGACGCGGTCGACTGGCGCCACCTGGACATCTGGTGGGGTGACGAGCGGTTCCTGCCCGGCGGCCACCCGGACCGCAACGAGGCCGGGGCGGAGCAGGCCCTGCTGCGCCACCTCGACGACGCCGACCCGGCGCGGGTGCACCGGATGCCCGGCACCGACGGCCCCGACGGGCCCGACCCGGAGGCCGCGGCGGCCCGGTACGCCGCCGAGCTGCGCGCCGCCGCCCGCCCGGAGGACCACGGGCCCGTCCCCGGGTTCGACGTGCTGCTGCTCGGCATCGGCCCCGAGGGCCATGTCGCGTCCCTGTTCCCCGGCATGCCGGCGCTGTATGACGACCGGAGTGTGGTCGCCGTCCGCGGCTCGCCGAAACCGCCGCCGATCAGGCTGACGCTCACCCTGCCGTCGATCCGCGTCGCACGGGAGGTGTGGGTCCTCGCCGCGGGCCAGGAGAAGGCGGGGGCGGTCCGGCTGGCGCTGTCGGACGTCGGCCCGGTCCAGGTGCCGGCGGCGGGCGCGCGGGGCAGGCTGCGGACCCTGTTCCTGCTCGACCGCGGGGCCGCGAGCCGGCTGCCGCCCCAGCTTGGCCGGATCGCCTCGCCCTGAACGGGGCGGGCCTGCGCTGATCCTGATCCGATTCGCCCCGGTCCGGCCCGGTACGACACGGTCCTGCTGCGGTCCCGGGAGCTGGGCCAGGGACCGCGCATCGCCCGCCTGCCCAAGGTGCGGGTCATCGAGCGGGCGGAGCTTGACGCCGGCGCCTTCACCGCCGCCGGGGTGCAGTCGGCCCGGTCGCTGGCCCTGCTGCGCCAGGACGACCTGGGCAACTTCCACGCGGCGCTGCGCGCCCAGGAGCTCAACCCGGACCTGCGCCTGGTGGTGGCCATCTTCAACACCAGCCTGGGCGAGCGCATCCGCACGTTCTTCCGTGACTGCGCGGTTCTGTCCGGCTCCTCGATGTCCGCGCCGTCGTTCGTGGCCGCGGCGCTCGGCGAGCCCGCGCCCAGCCACATCAGGGTGGCCGGGCGCACGCTGTATGTGGCCCGCCAGACCGACGCCCATGCCCGGCGCGTGGTCTGCGGGCTGGCGATGTCACGGGACCCGCAGTCTCCTGGCCTGCTGCCGCCCGACGCGGGCCGCGCGGACCTGGTGCTCGCCGTGGCGGACGGCGCGCCCCGCAACCCGTTCGCCCGGCCGCGCAGGCACCCGCTGCGCGCGGCCGCCGACATGGTCAGGCACCTGCTGTGGAACAAGGTCGGGCTGGCCTTCGGTGCCTTGTTCGCCATCATGGTCATCGGCTTCGCGCTGCTCGCCACCGCGGGCGGCTTCTCGCTGGCCAACGCGGCGTACCTGACCGGCCTGGACGCCGCGGGAGCCGCGGTCAGCGACCCGGCCTTGTCCGGGCCGGAGAAGGTCGCACAGGTGCTGCTCACCTTCGACGGGCTGGCGTTCCTGCCGGTGCTCACCGCCGTGGTGGTCGGTGCCAGGCTGACCGGGTCGCTGCGGCGCAAGGAGCGCCCGCTCAGCGATCACGTCATCGTGGTGGGCCTGGGGAACGTCGGCACCCGGGTCGTCGGCCAGCTCCATGACCTGGGCGTCAGCGTGGCCTGCGTGGACAAGAGCGAGACCGCGGCCGGGGTGGCCATGGCCCGGCGGCTGGGGATGCGGGTGGTGATCGGCGAGACGCACCGGGAGGACATCCTGCGCGCGGCCGGGGTCAGCACCTGCCAGGCCCTGGTCTCGGTGACCAACAGCGACAGCGTCAACCTGGAGACCGCGCTGCACGCCCGCGCCCTGGCCAGCGACATCCGGATCGTGCTCCGGCTGGGCGACGACGACCTGGCCGCGCGGGTGCAGCGCAGCATCGGCAACACGATCTCCCGCAGCGTGCCCTACCTGGCCGCCCCGTCCTTCGCCGCGTCGATGCTCGAGCACCAGGTGCTGCGCACCATCCCGGTGGGCAGGCACGTTCTGCTGATCGCCGACGTGGGGGTGGGCGCGGGCTCCGAGCTCGACGCCGCGGCGGTGGCGGCGGTGCACCAGAACGGCCTGGTGCGGCTGCTGGCCGTGGAGCCTGCCGGGGGCGGCCCGGTGAACTGGTCCCCCGCCGCCGACCTGCGGCTGGGCGCCCAGGACCGGCTTTACGTGATCGCCACCAGGGCGGGGCTGTCCGGGGTGCTCGCCCGGAGCCTGCCGCCCCGCTGAGCGCCCGCGCCGGGCGCCGGGCCGCGGCGAAAGGTTAGTAGAACGATATCGCTGTGGTAAACCTGGGCCTCCCCAACCACGGCCTTCGGCGTTACCCTCAGGGCAGGTCTTCCCCGTGGTTCCGCAGGGCCACATGTGAAGGCGGAGGAAGGTCTCCTTGGCCGTTCTGATCGCTCGAGTATCGGGTCGGGGCCACCGCGCGGCTTCCGTTCCATTCCAGCGTCCGCCTTGCCGCAATGCAGGTCTGCCCGCGACCTGGCGGAGGCACCCTCGACAGGAGGAAGCAGTTGACCGTCACCGACGAACAACGAACCATCGTCACGGCACCAGCGGCAGACCCAGCGCCTCTCGGCCTTGCCGCCTTCGCCCTCACCACATTCCTGCTATCGGCGGCCAACGCCAGCTGGATGACGAAGGCCACCGGCGATGCTTGGCTGGGCTACGCGTTCGCCTACGGCGGGCTGTGCCAGCTGCTGGCGGGCATGTGGGAGTTCCGTAACCGCAACGTGTTCGGTGCCACCGCGTTCTCCACCTACGGCGGTTTCTGGATCGGGCTCGGCCTGTGGGCCCTGCTGGTCGCGCCTGCCCCCGCAGGAGCGGGACCCTTGGCGGCGGCGGCGCATGCGGCCGCGGCGCAGAAGGACGTGGCCTGGATCCTGCTCGCCTTCGCCATCTTCAACACCTACATGCTGCTGTGGAGCTCGATGGTGAACGCTGCGGTGTTCGCGGTGTTCCTCACCCTCGAGGCGACCGAGATCGTCCTGTTCGTCGGCAACTTCGCGGCAAACAGCAACATCGTCAAGATCGGCGGCTACGTCGGCGTCCTGACCGCGCTGACGGCCTGGTACGCCTCGGCCGCGGGCGTGGCCAACGGCATGCGGGGCACGCCGCTCCTGCCGGTGGGCAAGCCGCTCATGAAGGCTTCCTGACGATAAGCCCGCAGGTGATCCCGGTGGCGCGCGGCGCCACCGGGATCACCTGTCTTTCCTGAGTAGCGTGAGAACGAGATCAGTCAGTCACCAGGGAAGGACCGCGGTGGACCTGCACGAGCAGCGCCAGCTCGACATGGCCAAGCAACTTGCTGAGGTCAAGGCGCGGGCCCGGCCCTGGCGCGCCATCATCGCGCTGGTGCTCGCGGCGGCGGCCGGAATTCTCGCGAGCACGGCCGGCCGTAACTTCGACACTTGGACCGGGCACGGCAATGTGACCAGCAAGATTGTCGCCGCCGTGGCCACGGCCGCGTTCTGCCTTTTCGGGATCGTCGGGATCCTGGCGCTGGCCCGCCGTACCCGCCAGGCCCTTCAGCCGGTGGCCGGCTCGGCGCACGCGGCCGTGGTCCGCTACTCGATCGTGCTGGCCGGGGTCATTTTCACGCTCGTTATCGCGCTGGCGCTGTTCAAGGTCCCGGTCGGCCAGCTTGTCGTCGGCGGCGCGCTCACCACCATCCTCATCGGGATCGCCGCACAACAGTCGCTGAGCAATGTCTTCGCCGGGCTCGTCCTGCTGCTTTCCCGGCCATTCAACGTGGGCGAGGCCATCCAGTTGCGCTCCGGCGCGATGGGTGGCCTGCTCGAAGGCACCGTGACCGAGATCGGCATTTCCTACCTGCGCCTGGACACCGCCGACGGCCTCATGTCGCTGCCGAACTCCCAGGTCCTGGCGGCCGCCGTCAGCCACCGCACCAAACCAGCCAGCACCACAACCCAGGCCCGGCCCGCCAGCACCCAGCCAGCCGGTACCCAGCCGGCGCCCCCGCCCGCGCACGGCGCGGCGCCCGACGGCCAGCAGACGCTCCCGCCGGCCTAACCAGCCCCGGCAGGCCCCGTAACCCCTCGGGCAGGGACGGCCCAGCCCGGGGCCGTCCCTCCCCAGGCTGGCACCGCGTCCTGACCGCAGCGCAACCATCAGCACCTAGCCCCGACAACAGATCGCGGCGCGCCCCACGGCGACCAGCACCCACGCCGCCACCGGGGGGCTCCGGGGGGTCGCCCCCCGGACTAGCACCGAGGCTGAGGCCCCGGCGAAGCTGCCAAAGGCAGCGAGCAGGGGCAACCACCTCAGCCGTGCGTCGCGTCGTACCTGCTGACAACGTCCGCAGGAATCCGCCCGCGCTCGCTGACCGTCGCCCGCGCTCGCTGACCGTGAGCCCATTCGCCTTGGCCCAAGCACGGACCTGTGCGCTGTGCTTACGGTGCGCAGCCGTTCTCCGCTTTGTCCGCGCCACTCGGCCCGATGCCTTACGGGCGTGTGACGCAAAGCGGCTGACGGCCTCGTCGAACCTTTCGCTGTGCTTCAGGCAAAGGTCGATCTCATAGTCCCGGCCGTCGATGCTGAACCTGCGCAGCCTGTGCTGGCCCTGCGGAATCTCTTTTGAGTCGTAGTCACACGCGTATGTAACCGAAACCTTCTGTGCCACTCCTGGCCCCCCCTTCCCCTTGTGCCAAATATATCCCCCCTGCGGCAGCTCAACCGTAACGACACCCAGGTCAACACTGCTGAGGGAACGGTGGAAGCCACGGTTGGCACACTCTGCGTGATGCTTTGAACGCCATTCGCGGCCGCCGACGGCCGCCGGCAGCAGCCGGCGAACTCTCCGGCGCACCGGGGAGCTGCCCGGCTGGCCTTCAACCCGTGCGATGGCCAATACGGCTGGGGTTTATCTCCCGCGCCCGCGTACTTCGGGCTCCTCGGCCGGCCGACCATAAGGGAAGGAATCGGGAGAAGGGTCGCTTTCCTCTCGGCCGGCGGGCCGGCGGCGCTGGCGCCGGCGACCTTCAGCGGCGCCTCCCGGACCACCGGGAAGTGGCGCGACGTAAGGCCGCGCGGGCGAATAGCCGGTATTGCCGGCCGGGGCGGCGTAGTCACCGCTGTCAATAGCCGGATCCCGCGGCCCGGTCGGGTAGTCGCCGGTGCCCGGGTCCGCACGATAGCGGTCCGTCATCGCCCCGCCGCTGTAGCCGCCGGTGCCCTGGTCCTCCGGGTAGGCACCGGTGAGCGGGTCGTCCGCGTAGTCTCCGCCGCCGTGCCGGTCCGCCCGGCGGCCGCCACGCGAGTCTTCCCGGTAACCGCCGCTAGGTGAGTCTGCCCGGTAACCGCCGCTGCGCGGGTCCTCCTGGTAGCCGCCGCCGAGCGGGTCTTCCTGGTAGCCGCCGCCCGGGCCCTCCCGGTAGCCGCCGCCCGGGCCCTCCCGGTAGCCGCCGCCCGGGCCCTCCCGGAAGCCGCCGCTAGGTGCGTCTTCGCGGTAGCCGCCGCTGCGCGGGTCCTCCTGGTGGCCGCCGCCGAGCGGGTCTTCCTGGTAATCGCCGCTGAGCGGGTCTTCCTGGTAGCCGCCGCCCGGGCCGTCCCGGTAGCCGCCGCTGCGGGAGTCCTCCCGGAAGCCGCCGCTAGGTGCGTCTTCGCGGTAGCCGCCGCTAGGTGAGTCTGCCCGGTAACCGCCGCTGGGCGAGTCCTCCCGGTAACCGCCGAGCGGGTCTTCGCGGTAGCCGCCGCTGCGCGAGTCCTCCTGGTAATCGCCGCTGCGCGGGTCGCCTTGGTAATCGCCGCTGCGCGTGTCGTCCTGGTAGCCGCCGCCGGGCGGATCCTCCCGGTAGCCGCTGGTGCGCCGGTCGCCCGGGTGCCCGCCCAGCGGGTCTTCCCGGTACCGGCCGCTGAGCGGGTCTTCCCGGTACCCGCCGCTGAGCGGGTCGTCCTGGTGCCCGCCGCCGCGCGGGTCGCCCTGGTGCCCGCTGCCGCGGCGGTCGGGCCGCTGGCCGCCGTCGCGGTAGCCGGCGCCGGGGTCCTCGCGGTAGTCCTCGCCCGGCAGGTCGCCGCGGTACACCCCGGTGGGCTCGTCCGCATAGGAGTCCGCGCGCTCCCCCCGGTAACCGCCCTGGCCGCCGGGCACGCTGTCGCCGGAGTAGGCCGCGGTGGCCTCCGGCTCGTATCTCCCGTGGGCACCGGTGCGCCCGTACTCCCCGGAGTCGGCCTCCCGGTGGGCCCCGGTCGCCGGGAGACCCGGGTCGGCGTACCCGGTGCCGGGCCCGGAGTCGGCGCCAGGCCCGTAGTCCTCGGGGCCATGACCTGGCCGCTCATGCGGGCCCGTTCTGCCTCGCTGAGCCGGTCTGTCATGCGGCTCCGTGGCGCCCCGCGGTGCGTCCGGCGGGCCCGCCGGGTCCGCGGCATCACCCTGGGGACCGCGCTGCAGCGCGTCGATCATCCGGGGCAGGTCGGCGATCGGCAGCCGGAATGTCCCGGTGCAGGTGCCGCCCTGCCAGATGCTGAACACGGCCACTCCCGTGTCCGCGTACCAGCTCAGCCGCATACTGCGGGACTCGCCCCTGACGTCAAAGTACACCTCGCCAAGCCGGGGCAAAGGTGCTGCGTCCGACGCTGACATGTTGCCCATGGTGACCCTCGACCCTCGGCTTTGTCCAGTTGATGATCGTTTATCGGCAACCAGTAACCCTGCGCTCGCAGTTGGGCCTGCGTTGATTCTCTCGCCTGGCTGCGGAACGGTCATAGGGGATGGCACAATTGAGCGTCGGTTCGGCTGAACCGGCTGGCTTCGTCGGGACGGCTGGCGTGCAACCGCCCGCTCCCGTCCGGCGCCTTGATTGGCCCCCGAACTTCCTGGCGCGCGTAGCGCTGCGTAGGTGTCCGCATGTGCGGGAACACGAGGGCGGCATGGCGCGTTGGATGGGTAGACGGGGTATATGCCGCAACACGTGAGACCGCGTGTCCGCCTACCACGGCGCTCGCTTGGCCGAGGAACACACGGAAACTGAGGAGACCGATTCATGTCTGAGGTACGTCGGCAGGTAGCGTGAAGTGCGGGAACGCAAGGCCAAGGCGGTATGTGCCGCATGCCCGGTGCGCGCGGAATGCCTCACCTACGCCGTTTCCCGGCCAGAAAAGTACGGCACCTGGGGTGGCCTGAATGAGGAGGAGAGGGCCTCCGAGAGGCGCCGCAGGATGCGCCGCGCCAACGCCGCGTAACTAACGTCGCGGCATTCGGCGGCCATTCTTGCTCGTGGCGGCCAATGCTGCTTGCTGCTTGCAGCAGCTTCGCCCGGGCCCGTAGTGCTGGCCCGGGGGGACGACCCCCCGGACCCCCCGGTGGCGGCCAATGCTGCTTGCTGCTTGCAGCAGCTTCGCCCGGGCCCGTAGTGCTGGCCCGGGGGGACGACCCCCCGGACCCCCGGTGGCGGCGCAGGCTCCCAGTGCTGTCGGCTGCGCCGCTGGCCGGGCTCGGCCCAGGGGATCCCTGGCCCCCGGGGATGCCGTCCGGAAACCTGTCGGAACCTTGATAATGGCACCATGGTCTGCTCTGCCTGCCGGGCCGCGCATCACGAACAGTGCCCGGGCGGTAACTGGTGTGACTGCCAGCACAAGCCGCCGCGCGAGCCGCCCCAGCCCTCGGTGGCCTGGATCCGGCAAGGCTAGTGGCGCGGGCCAGCGCGGCGAGCCGCCCTGGAACCCGCGGTGCTAGCCCAGGGGGCGACCCCCTGAAACCCCCGCTGGCCTGCGGCTCCGTTGCTTCATCACGCGGCCTTGGCCGATGTGGTTGAGGCTGGAGGCTCCGGGGACGGCGAGTGGTGTGTGATCGGGACTATTTCGGGAAACGCCCGATGAGCGGCAAGCGGCGCGGGCGGGCAGGGGTTCGTGGGAACATTTCCTGCGAGACATGTGGTTGCAGGGGCTGTACAGGTGTGACCGGCTACGCTTAACCGGATGGGAGCCTTCCTGTGAGATTGAGCGCGACCAGGCCGACCTTCCCTGAGGAGGCTACGGCGGGGGACGCCAAGGAGGAGGCGCGGCAGCAGGCACTCGCCGCGCTGGCCGCGAAGGCCGCGAAGGACCTGGCCGATGCCCCGGCACGCGAGGTCATCGCATGGGCGGTGGAGACCTTCGCCGAGCGCATCTGTATCACCTCCTCGATGACCGACGCGGTCATCATCCACCTGGCCGCTGACGTCAAGCCCGGCATCGACGTGGTCTTCCTGGACACCGGCTACCACTTCCCCGAGACCATCGGGACCCGGGACGCGGTGTCGCAGATCTATCCGATCAACCTGATCAACGTCACCCCGTCCCGCACCGTGGCCGAGCAGGACGCCGAACTCGGCCCGCGGCTGTACGGCCGTAACCCGGACCTGTGCTGTTACCTGCGCAAGGTCGTCCCGCTGGAGCGGGCCCTGGATCCCTATGACGCGTGGATCACCGGGGTCCGCCGCGAGGAGACCGACGCGCGCAGCGACACCCGGGTGGTCGAGTGGGATCCCAAGCGCGCGATGGTGAAGGTCAACCCGATCGCCGGGTGGACCCAGGAGCAGGTGGATGCCTACATCGCCGAGCACGGGGTAGTGCTGAACCCGCTGGTCGACGAGGGCTACCCGTCCATCGGCTGCGCCACGTGCACGCTGCCGGTGAAGGCCGGCGCCGACCCGCGCAGCGGCCGCTGGGCGGGCACCGGAAAGACCGAATGCGGTCTGCATATTTAGGGGGCTGGTGGGAGTGGTGACCCAGGGCCCGCGGGTCACCCACGAGGTCCGCAACCAGGTCCCGCCGCTGACAGGTCACGATGTGGCGGCCGACCCCGCGCTGCTGGAGGCCGTGGACCGGGAGGGCGCCGGCTGGGCCGCCGAGAGCCTGCACGAGCTGGGACTGCTGGCTGGCCGCGCCGAGACCGCCGAGGCGGCCAGGCTGGCCAACGAGCACCCGCCGGTGCTGCGCACCCACGACCGGTACGGGAACCGCATCGACGAGGTCGAGTTCCACCCCGCCTGGCACGCCCTGATGGACACCGCGGTCAGCCGCGGCCTGCACGCCACGCCATGGGCGGAGCCGCGGCCCGGCGCGCACGTGGCCCGGGCGGCGAAGTTCTACGTGTGGTCCCAGGCCGAGGCCGGGCACGGCTGCCCCATCTCGATGACCTACGCGGTGGTGCCCGCGCTGCGGCACGCCCCGGCCCTGGCGGCCAGGCTCGAGCCGCTGCTCACCGCCTGTGCCTACGATCCCGGGTTGCGCCCGCCCGAGGGCAAGCGCGGCCTGCTGTCCGGCATGGCCATGACCGAGAAGCAGGGCGGCTCCGACGTCCGGGCGAACACCACCCGCGCGGAGCCCGTCCCGGCCGCCGGCGAAGGCGCCCACCTGCTCACCGGGCACAAGTGGTTCTGCTCCGCGCCGATGTGCGACCTGTTCCTCACCCTCGCCCAGGGCCCATCCGGGCTGACCTGCTTCCTGCTCCCCCGGGTGCTGCCCGATGGCGAGCGCAACGGGATGCGCCTGCAGCGGCTCAAGGACAAGCTCGGCAACAGGTCCAACGCCTCGGCCGAGGTGGAGTTCGACGCCGCCCTGGCCTACCAGGTCGGCGAGCCGGGCCGGGGCGTGGCCACGATCATCGCGATGGTCAGCGCGACCAGGCTGGACTGCGTCATTGGCAGCGCGGCGGGCATCCGCGCCGCCACGGTCGCCGCGGTGCACCACGCCACCCACCGGCAGGCGTTCGGTAAAGAACTCGCGGCCCAGCCGCTGATGGCGAACGTCCTCGCCGACCTCACGCTGGAATCCCAGGCGGCGACCGCGCTGGCCGTGCGTCTGGCCGGCGCGGCGGACCGGGCGGCGCGCGGCGACGCGGCCGAGGCCGCGCTGCTGCGCCTGGCGCTGCCCGCGGTCAAGTACTGGGTGTGCAAGCGGTTCCCGGCGCACGCGGTCGAGGCGCTGGAATGCCTCGGCGGCAACGGCTACGTGGAGGAGTCCGGCCTGCCCCGGATCTACCGGGAGGCGCCGCTGAACTCGATCTGGGAGGGCTCGGGCAACGTGACCTCGCTCGACGTGCTGCGGGCGCTGGCCAGGACCGAGGGCGCCGCCGGCGCGCTGCTGGCCGAGCTGGGCGCCGCCGCGGGCGCGGACGCGGCGCTGGACGCCGCCGTGGCCGAGCTGAAGACGCAGGTGGCCGGCCTGGAGACGGCGACCGGCCTGGAGGCGCAGCACGAGGCCAGGCTGCTGGCCGGGCGGATCGCGGTCGCTCTCGCGGCGGCGCTGCTGGTGCGGCACGCTCCCGCCGCCGTCGCCGACGGGTACTGCGCGTCCCGGCTCGGGCCGCAGGCGCCCGGCGGCCCCGCGGCCCCGTTCGGCACGCTGCCCGCCCGGCTCGACCTGACCGCCATCGTCGACCGGGCCCGCGCCGAGCCCGCGGGCGGGACCCGGTGATGCGGCACTGGCCCGGCACCCCCTACCCGCTCGGCGCCACCTGGGACGGGGGCGGCACCAACTTCGCGGTGTTCTCCGAGGCCGCCGAGGCGGTGGAGCTGTGCCTGTTCGACGACGGTGACGACGGGCCGCGCACCGAGACCAGGGTCGCGCTGACCGAGGTGGACGGGTTCGTCTGGCACGGCTACCTCCCCGACGTGGCCCCGGGGCAGCGCTACGGGTTCCGGGTGCACGGGCTGTACGAGCCGGGCAGGGGGCACCGGTGCAACCCGGCGAAGCTGCTGCTCGACCCGTACGGCAAGGCCGTGGACGGCGAGGTCATCTGGAACGAGGCCGTGTTCGGCTACCGGTTCGACGACCCGGCCTCGCCCAACACCACCGACAGCGCCCCGTACATGCCGGTCAACGTGGTGATCAACCCGTTCTTCGACTGGGGCGACGACAGGCCGCCGCGGACCCCCTACCACGAGACGGTGATCTACGAGGCGCACGTCCGCGGCCTGACCATGCGCCATCCCGACCTGATCCCCGAGGAGCGCGGCACCTACGCGGGGCTGGCCCATCCCGCGGTGATCGAGCACCTGACCGCGCTCGGGGTGACCGCGGTGGAACTTATGCCGGTGCACCAGTTCGTCTCCGAGCACGCGCTGCAGCAGCGCGGCCTGGCCAACTACTGGGGTTACAACACCATCGCGTTCCTCGCCCCGCACAACGGCTACGCCGCCGCCCGCCAGCCCGGCGGGCAGATCGCCGAGTTCAAGGCGATGGTGAGAGCCCTGCATGAAGCGGGGATCGAGGTCATACTCGACGTGGTCTACAACCACACCGCCGAGGGCGACCACCGCGGCCCCACGCTGTCGTTCCGCGGCATCGACAACGCCGCCTACTACCGGCTCAACGACGACGACAAGACCTACTACCTGGACTACACCGGGTGCGGCAACAGCTTCAACGTGCGCTCGCCGCACGCCCTGCAGCTCATCATGGACTCGCTGCGCTACTGGATCGTCGAAGCCCACGTGGACGGGTTCCGGTTCGACCTCGCGGCGGCGCTGGCCAGGGAACTGCACGACGTGGACCGGCTGTCCACGTTCTTCGACCTGGTGCAGCAGGACCCCGTGGTGTCCCAGGTCAAGCTGATCGCCGAGCCCTGGGACGTCGGGGAGGGCGGCTACCAGGTGGGCAACTTCCCGCCGCTGTGGAGCGAGTGGAACGGCAAGTACCGGGACACCGTGCGCGACTTCTGGCGGGGCGAGTCCGCGGCGCTGCCGGAGTTCGCCTCCCGGCTGTCGGGCTCCAGCGACCTGTACGAGACCAGCGGCCGCCGCCCGGTGGCCTCGGTCAACTTCGCCACCTGCCACGACGGCTTCACGCTCACCGACCTGGTGTCCTACAACGCCAAGCACAACGAGGCCAACGGCGAGGGCGGCCGGGACGGCAGCGACGACAACCGGTCCTGGAACTGCGGTGCCGAGGGGCCGACGGAGGACCCGGGGGTGAATGCGCTGCGGGCCAGGCAGCGGCGCAACTTCCTGGCCACGCTGTTCTGCTCGCAGGGCGTCCCGATGATGCTGAGCGGCGACGAGCTGGGCCGGACCCAGCAAGGCAACAACAACGCCTACTGCCAGGACAACGAGCTGTCCTGGGTGGACTGGGCCACGGCAAAGAACGAGCCCGGCCTGCTCCGCTTCACCCGCGCAATGGCCGACCTGCGCCGCGAGCATCCTGTGTTCCGGCGCCGCCGGTTCTTCCGCGGCGCGCCGGCCGGCGACGGGCACCTGGCGGACATCGCCTGGCTCACCCCGTCCGGCCAGGAGATGGCCGACGAGGACTGGGGCGCGTACGGGCGCGCCATGACGGTGTTCCTGAACGGGGACGCGATCACCGAGCCCGGCCCGCACGGCGAACGGGTCCGCGGCGACTCGTTCCTGATCATGTTCTCCGCGGAGCACCAGACCCTGGACTTCACGGTGCCCGGCATCAAGTACGGCGAGCGCTGGGCGGTGGTGGCGGACACCGCGGCCGACGGTGCGGCGGACCCGGCGGACCGGCCCGACGTCGCGGCCGGTGACCACGTGGCGCTCACCGGCCGCTCGATGGTGGTGCTGCGCCGCCGCACCAGCGACGAGGAAGGCCGGTAACGGTGGGCCAGGTCTACCCGGGCGATGCCGAGCTCACCGACGCCGCCCTGGCCGGCCTGTACGCCTACCCGGAGCTGGGCGCGCCCCCGGCCCGCTGGCTGCGGGCGAACATGGTGGAGAGCATGGACGGCGCCGCCACCCTGGACGGGCGGTCGGGCGGCCTGTCCGGCGAAGCGGACGAGCGGGTGTTCGCCATGCTCCGGGCGCTCGCCGACGTAATCCTGGTGGGCGCCGGCACGGCCCGCGCGGAGGGCTACGGGCCGGTGCGGCCCGAGACCGAGGGGCTGCGCTGGGCCTGGCTGCGCGACGGGCGCCCGCCCTCCCCGCCGATCGCCGTGGTCACCCGGGCCCTTGACCTGGACCCCGGCGGCCCGCTGCTCACCGAAGCTCCCCCGCACGCCCGGACGATCGTCATCACCACCGGGTCCGCCCCGGCGCAGCGGCGGGCCGCTGTGGCGCGTACCGCGGAGGTGATCGTGGCCGGCGAGACCAGCGTCGACCTGAAGGCCGCGGTCGGCGCGCTGGCCGGGCGCGGGCACCAGCGGATTCCTCACCGTCAGCCCGGTGCTGGCCGGGCCGGGCGCCGGCCGGATCCTGACCGGCGGCCCGCCCATGCCCGGCGGCGGCCCCCAGCGGTTCACGCTCGCGCACGCGGTGGCGGACGAGGGTTACCTGCTCTGCCGGTACGTGCGGCCGAGCGCGGGCTGATCGCCGGCCGGCCGCGGGCGCGGCGCGCGCCGCCCAGGGCGGCTACCCCAGGATGTCGCCCAGATCGAAGCTGACCGGCTCCTCGAGCTGCGCATAGGTGCACGAGTGCGGGTCCCGGTCGTCGCGCCAGCGGACGAACTGGGTGGTGTGCCGGAACCGGCGGCCCTCCATGTGGTCGTAGCGCACCTCGACCACCCGTTCCGGGCGCAGCGGGACGAACGACAGGTCCTT
>WNGR01002631.1_pt1 | contig 19647 bp, 16 predicted proteins | sample 5407581 | NCBI WGS metagenome assembly WNGR01 (sample SAMN13153383, study PRJNA577476) | soil metagenome | isolation source: 80 cm soil or saprolite under Garry oak tree replicate 2 | place: USA:California | collected 2016-06-15 | reverse complement strand
GGTATGTCTCGTCGAGGATTTGAAGGAGGTGGCCTGCGGGCTGTTGCGGTCCGCCGGGGGGATCACCGGGAGCGTGCCAGTAGGTGCGCCCGTCGTGCTGGAACGAACCGAGCCGGTCACGCACCTGCCGCAGGCCGGCCCGCACGTCGGTGAGGGTGAGACTGGCCCAGTAGGCCAGGTCCCGCTCGGTCGCCGGGCCGTGCCCGGTGAAGTAGCGCAGGGCGAGCTCGGCAAGGGCTTCGGCGCGGCCGAGGCGGCGCGGTCCTGGCACGCGCTCGCTCATGAGCGCGTAGGTGTGCTCGCCGTTGACGGTCCGCCCGCTGCAGATCAGCCCGTCCAGCTCGGCGTGGGCCAGCAAGATCATCAGCAGCTGCCCGCTGCCCTCGATGCCACGCTCGCGCATCTCGCCGGCCAGCTGCGCGCGGGTCAGGTGTCCCCCGGCCGCCAGTGCCTGCGCAACAGCGGCGACCGCCTGGCCGGCGGAACGCTCGTCGAGGCCGTGGGCGGCGCGCAACTGCTGGCCGGTGAGCCGCCGTATCCGGGGACCGGTCAGGTCGAGCAGCCAGCCGATGTCCTCGGCCCGCACGAAGTGCCACGTCGGCCGCAGCACATGCGTGCGCAGTACCGCGCCAACGTCGAGGAGCCCCGCCAGATCAGCCTGATCCGGATGCTGCGTGCGCGAGGCCACCGCCCACGCCGCCTGACCGGGGTTCTCCGCCTGCACAGCCAGCAACAAGCGAACCGCATCGCCCGCCGAGGTGGCATACGGCCCGACCAGGCGCTGGCTGCGCAACCGCCAGCGAGCAATGTCAAGGTCCCGCACGATGCCGCCACCCTCCCGAGGACCGGAGCAGCAACAGGCTAGCCAACCGCACCGACATGCCGGCCCGCCGAGCGCGGGCGGATGACGGTCGTGACGAGGGCCGCGATTGGGGCTGACGGGTCGAACGCCGGGTCGGGGTTGGCCATCTGGTGCAAGCCGATGCCGGTCCAGTGGTTCATGACGATCGGCGTATCGCGCTCTGGGTCGCTGGAGCCGGCGATGCGCAGCCAGTTCATGGCTCAGGCGTTGACCCGGGCGCCGGTGACGGTTAGCTGAGCCCGCAACGTCGGGTGGATGCCGGCCTCGACGAGAATCGCGTGCCGGGCATCGCGGGTGCGGAAGTAGTTAGACGTGGAGCCGGTCGGCAGCCTTGCGACTGCGTCCACGGCGCGATGGGACAGGCCGTGTATCCCGCGTTCGCCGAGCACGGAGATCGCGGCATCGAGCAGCTCCTCACGTCGGTTCGCCATGGGATTACACTACATCAGCAGTTTCTGTGACTACAGAAGTTGTGTCAACTACGGCAATAGTAGTAACCTCTCATCATGCATGGATATCGGGCAGACATCGCGTTCGACGGTGAGAAGGCGATCCCGGGCGGTGCCCTGGTGCTCATCGAAGACGGCGTCATCATCGGGGTGGAACCGGGCTGCGCGATCGCCCCGGACGGCTGTCAGGTGACCTATGAGCCGGGCACAGCGCTGCTTCCGGGACTCGTCGACACCCACAGCCACCTGTGTGGCAACAACCAACCCGACGCGCTGGACCGGCTGCCGGGCCTGAGCCCGGACCAGCTCGACGCTGCCATCGACGCGGCGCTCGCGGCGCAGCTCGCCGCGGGCGTGACAACGGTCCGCGACCTCGGCGACTATCGGTGGGCTGTTGCCGACCGGCACCGGCAGCGGCCAGGGCAACCGGCGGTGGTCGCATCAGGCCCGCCCATCACCAGTGTGGGCGGCCACTGCGCCGTGATGGGCGGCGCGGCCCGCGGTATCGATGAGCTGCGCCGCGCGGTGCGGGAACGCGCCAACCGCGGCGCGGACCTGGTGAAGATCATGGCAACGGGCGGCGTGATGACGCTGGCCACCGACATCCGCGCCTGCCAGTTCCGCCTGGAGGAGCTGCGGGCTGTCGTCGACGAGGCCCACCGGCTCGGACTCCCAGTCACCGCACACGCACACGCGCTCACGGGGGTAGAACAATGCGTCACCGCGGGCGTGGACGGCATCGAGCACTGCAGCTGCCTCGGTGAGCACGGCATGCACACCCCACCGGAACTCGCCGCCGCGATCGCCGCGGCCGGAATCATGGTCTGCCCGACACTGGGCTACGACTTCAGTGTGCTGGGTGACGAGCCGCCACCCGGGCTGACGGCCCTGATGGAGCGCATCGGCTTCACGGTCGCGGGTAGACGTGTACAGGTCGGCGAGCTGTACCGGGGTGGCGTCACGCTGGTCAGCGGTGTCGACTCCGGCGTCCACCCGGTCAAGGCCCACGGCAGCCTCCCGCGGGCAGTCATCGAGCTCGTTGACTGCGGTGTACCCGCGACCACCGCGCTCGCCTCGGCCACCAGCCTCGCGGCACAGGCGTGCGGGCTCGCCGGCCGGACCGGCCGGTTGCGGGCCGGGCTCGACGCCGACCTGCTCATCGTCAACGGGGACCCGACCACGGACATCGCAGCAGTCCGCAGCGTGCGTACCGTCGTCTCCCGCGGCCTATGTCGGCCGGGTTGGTAGGTGGGTCGTAGCCCGACCGTTCGTCACCGCGGCGGAGGACTCCGGCGCGGCGGTGCCGGGTCCGTCGTACGCCTGGGCCAGCTCGGTCAGCAGTCCTTCACAGCTGCGCACGACGGTACGGGCGGCCCGGCGCTGGTCCTGGGTGAACGCCGGGTTCTCGGACTCCTTGCGCCACCGGCGCAGGGTCTGCTCGGTCAGCGCCCAGACCTGGCGGTGGTCGCAGTCCTCGCGGATGCCGAGGCGGGTGGCGATGTCGCTGCCGTACCCGCCGATCACGCGCCGCGCCTCCTCGCCCTGGTCGGCGGGCAGCCGGGTACGCCCCGAGCGCAGCGACGCCAGCAGCGCCAGTTCGCGCAGCTCGTGCCCGCTGGCCATGGCGTGCTCGATGTCGGCGCACAGGCGTTCGGCGTCCGGGTGCGGCCGGGTCTGTGCCACCGACCGGAGTGCGCGCAGGGCCGAGCGCGCCTTGAGCAGGTGCCGACGGTTGACGAACAGTTCGCTGATCGCATCCCGTAGGTCGGTCAGGCCGCTGTGCTGCAGGAGCTGGCCGGACAACGCGCTGTGGGACGCCGAGCCCGTGCGGATCAGCGTGGTCGCGAGGCGTACCCCGAAGAGGCCGAGCCGGTCGAGCAGGGCGGTACGGGTCTGCTGGCCGAGCGGTACCGGGAACCGCGGGCCGGTGAACCGGTCGACCGACAGCAGGTACTCCGCCAGGTCCCGGCCGGCGGTGTCGGCGAGTGCGGCGAGCGCGGCGTACTCCGGCTCGCTCAGCCTGCGCGCGGCGTGCGCGAGAAGGCCGGACACCGCGACGACCGTCTGCCACCGGCCGCGTACGGCGACACCGCGGTCGCGCCGCCGGGCGATCAGCCGGGCGGAGCTGAGCGCGTCGATCCGGCTGCCGCCGACCTCGTCCGCCCGGGAGAGCACCAGGATCGTGTCGACGGTCGCGCCGGGGCAGAGCTGGCTCGCCGGATCGGGCCGCAGCGGGCGCAGATCCGGATCGGCCACGCTCGGCGTGGCGTACAGGACCGCGTCGGCCTCCGCGCGGACCCGGGCCATCGTGGTGCCGTCCGGGTCTGCGGCGGCGGTGTCGATGAGGACGGCATGGCGCAGCGCGCGGGCCGGCCAGTCCACCACGATCTCCCGCAGCTCCGGCTCGGGGGCGAGCCAGCCGGGTGCCTCAACCCGCAACCCCCGCTCCAGTCGGGTGACCGGCAGTTCCCGCTCACTTCCGTCGGACTCGTACAGGGTGGCCCGCGGGATCGGTCCGTCCTGGTACCAGGTGAACGGCTGGCCGGCCGCGCCCAGCTCGACCGGTGCGATCTCGTCACCGACGAGGGCGTTGATGAGCATGGATCTTCCCGAGCGGGCCGGCCCGGCTACGGCGATCCGGAGCGGTCCCTCGAACCGGTCGATCTGGTGGTGCAGCCAGTCCGTCGTCCCGGGATCGTCGCGGTACATCTGCAGCGCGGTCGTCAACAGGTGCCACGCGCGGTCGACCAGGCCGGGCCTCATGCGGCCGCACCCAACGGTGCGCCGGCCGCGGTGAGCTCTCGGGCCTTGCGGTGCAGGGCGAGGAGGCCGTCGAACTCGCGCTGGATCTCGCGCTGGCGGCGGTCCCGCTCGGCGGCCTCGCGGTCGGCCGCCTGCTTCGCGATCCGGGCCGTGTTCGACAGGTCCTCCTGCAGCTCCTCGGCCAGGTTCAGGAAGTGGTCGCGCAGGGTCCGGTGTACCTGCCGGGCCACGTCCCGGCAGTCCTTGTTGAACTTGAGGAAGAAGTCCTCGACGTGCCGCTGTACCGCCGCCTTCGCCGCGGCCTGGCGCCGTTGCAGCCGGCCGCTGCCCTCGTCGCGCAGGCTCTTCCCGCCGAAGAGCGCGCCGGCGCCCAGCGACACCAGGTTGATCAGCGGCAGTCCCGCCACGCTGGTGAGCAGACCGAACATCACCAGCCCGCCGTACGACCCGCGCAGGCCGGTGAAGACCTTCTGGCTGAACGAGAAGGTACCGAGGTCCGGCCGCTCCAGTTCGGCGACCCCACCGAAGACGTCGGCCGGCGGCCAGAACGTGGACGCGGGCAGGACCTCGGGACGGTACGCGGCGAAGTCGGCCGCGATCCGGGTGGCCATCCAGTGCGAGCGCTGGACGAGCCAGGCGAAGTTGGCCTGGCCGGCGGTGCGCAGGTTCTCCTCCAGCCACGGTACGAAACTGTCCCAGACCTCGACCGGATCGGCGGCATCGAAGAACTCGTCGACGGTACGCAGTACCCGCCGGGTCCGGTCCCGCAGGTCGTACTCGATGTCGGAGACCAGATCGGAGATGTCGTCGGCCAGCGCGCTCTGCCACCGGGAAGCGTGCCGGCGCAGCCCGTCGTACCGGCGTTGCAGGTCGCGCAGTTGCAGCGTCGCCTCGGTGGGATCGGCGTCCGGATCGGACCGCTGCGCCAGCAGCGGCGCGGCGAGCGACTCGATCGTCGTACCGGTCAGCGCAGCCGCGGTGTGCGGCGCCAGCCGCTGCGCCTTGCTCTGTACCTCGTGCTGGAGGTAACGGACCAGCTCGGGGAAGCCGGACTCGGCGTTGAGGTCGGGATCGTTGCGGCTCGCCGCGCGCAGTCGCAGTTCGGCGGAGACCGGGATCACCGGCGCGGGCAGGCCGGTCTGGGCCAGGCGTACCCGGGTGTTCTCGGCGACCCGGCGCCATCCCGGTACGAGGTCGATCTTGGTGAGCGCCAGGATCACGTTCGGGCAGCGCCGGACCGCGTACCGCAGGAGTTCCACCTCCCGCTCGGTCAGCCCGGTACCCGCATCCGACGCCAGGAGTACCACGTCCGCCGCGGCGAGCGGGACGTCGGCGGCCCCGATCGGCGGCATGTCGACCAGTACCACACCGCAGCGCAGCAGCTCCCGGGGTACCCCGACCACGAGGTCCGTCCCGGGCGCCGGCCCGACCTGGGCGGCCGAGGGTTCGTCGGCGTACTCGACCGTCGTCGGTACCGTCGTCGTGAGGTCATCGCCCACCGCGCACGCCGGTGCGTTGATCAGCGCGTTGACCAGTTGGCTCTTGCCATGTTTGGGCGCGCCGACGACGAGTACCCGCAGGCGGGGATCGAGCAGCTGGGCGCGTTTGCGCCGGAGCATGTCGGCGAGGTCGGCCCGCCCGTGGGCCGCGCACGCGCGGATGGTCTCGTCGAGTACGTCAAGCCAGAGAGTCGCCATCACCAACCGTCCACTGTGGAGTCTCGCGGGGTCCGACGGTCCGGGGCGAGGCGGTGCCGGGATCACCCGGGGAGGCGCACCGCCTCGCGGATCCGGATCAGAACAGGTGCGCGACGTCGAGCAGGTGCGGGTCGGTGCCGGCATGCGCCGAGCCGGACGCGTCGCCGGTGGCACCCAGGCCGAGCGGGCCGGCTCCGGGCAGCAGGCCGGGCGCGCCGTTCAGAACCGGCAGGCCGCCGGTGAGCCCGGTGTGGTCGAGGACGTGACCGGAGTCCAGCGGATGCGAGCCGACGCCGGTCAGGCCGCTGGTCGTGGCGGTCAGGCCGTGCGTGGCGGTGTCGAGGACACCGGTCAGGTGGCCGACCGGCTCGTCACCGAGGCCGCCGACCGCGCCGGTCAGGCCACCGGTGGCGCCGGACAGGCCGGCATCCAGGGTGCCGGCCGGGTCCTGGGCGGGGGAGAAGTGGCCGGACAACCCGGCGCCGCCGGATGCGCCCGCGCCGCCGGACACGTCTGTGCCGCCGGATGCGCCCGCGCCGCCGGACACGCCCGCGCCGCCGGACACGTGCGCGCTGCCGCATGCGCCCGCACCGCCGGAGAAGGCGGCGCCGTGTAGTGCACCAGGCATCACGGGAGCCGCGCCGACCAGGCCGGTCGCCCCGGTCGCGACGCTGCCGAGGCTGCCGGCGGCGACGAGGGTCGGGTCGTTCATGGGCGCTTGCAGCGGTACCTGTGAGGTGACGAACTGCAGCGGCTGGGCGATGCCGGTACGGTCGGCGCCCAGGGCGCTGCTCGCGAACTCGGGCAGGCTGGTGTCCAGCCCGGCCACGTGCGCCGGTACGTAGTCGGCGACGAGCGGGAGGACGTCGCGCACGTCGGCCGGCGTGACGTCGCCGAGTCCGGCAGCCCGCAGCGAGCCGTCGGGGTCGAGGTCGAACGCCGCCCGCGCATCGGCGTCACTGATCAGGTTGAGGACGAAGTCGTGCAGGGTGAGGGGTGACTGCATGGAGAAGCTCCTCGATATCGTAGGCATTGCCGGTGACGACCGTAGGGAGTGTGAGGGTGGCTCGCATCGGGACCGACCCCCGCATCTGCGCCCCGCCGCGATTAGGGGATCGGGCCGATGTCATGAGGGGATTAGGGGAAACGGATGGGCCCTAGGGCCTCGCCTGGCCGATTCGACTCTGGTACGAACGGGGGAGCCGAGCGCGGGGAGGAAACCACGGCATGCCGTACGTGCTGGGGATCGACATCGGTACCGGATCCACCGTCGTTGCGGTGTCCCGGCTGCACCGCGGTACGTGGAGCGAACCGCAAGCCGTTGCCGTCGATACCGGTAGCGACATCGCGGGCGATGTCCTGCGGCGGGTCGGCGACGACGTTCCCCTGGTGCTGGACGGCCGTCCGTACCATGCCTCGACGCTGACCGCGGAGGTGGTCGACGAGGTCGTCAGCCGGGTCGAGGCCGCCGAGGGGCAACCGGCGGAGGGCGTCGTCGTCGCCGTACCGGGGACGTGGGGTCCGCACCGGACGGGCCTTCTGCGCGAGGCGCTCCGGCGTGCGGGCGTGGACGGCCGGGTGGGTCCGGACGGTGTTGCGCTGCTGGCCGCGCCGGTCGCCGCGGTCGAGGGGTATGCCGCCCGCGAGCCGGTCGGCGTCGGGGACACCATCGCCGTGTACGCGCTGGGCGGTACCCATTGCGAGTGCTCGCTGGTACGCCGCAGCGGCGTCGCCGACTTCGAGCTGCTCGCCGGTGCCGAGACCGGTGAGCCGACCGGTGGCGCCGACTTCGACGACGTGCTCCTGCAATGGGTGCGGGCCAGGCTGGCCAGCGACCTCGACCCGGCCGACCCGCAGGACCGGCTGGCGCTGTCCGTGCTGCGCCAACGCTGCACCGCGGCCCGCGAGGAGCTGTCGGCCACGGAGTCGACCACCGTCCGCGCGCTGTTGCCCGGCGGACCCACGACCGTGGCCGTCTCGCGCGGCGAGTTCGAGGAGCTGATCCAGCCGATGGTCGGTACCACCGTGGAGACCCTGCTGGGCGTGGTCGGGCCGGGCCCGGTGCCGGACGCGGTGCTCCTGGTGGGCGGGGCGGCGCGTACCCCGCTGGTCCGGCGGCAGGTCGAGTCGGCCGTGGCCGGCCCGGGCAGGATGGGCGACGATCCCGCGCACAGCGTCGTGTTGGGCGCCGCCTGCGCCGCGCGACGGCTCGTGGCCGCACCCGACTCGGTGGCGGCGTACCGGCCCGCAGCGGCGGCGGGCGAGGGCGCACTGTCCGGTGTCGGCGACCCCGGCGACCCCGGCGCCGAACCGGCCTACCCACCGCCCCGTCCGCCCGTGGTGATCACCGCACTCGAGGCGCCACGGAGCCGATCAGCCCGGCGGGCCGCCGGTGACCGGCAACCCGGCGCGCGCATGGCGCTGCTGGCACTGGCGGTACTGCTCATCATCGTGGGCGTCTGGCTGACCGTGGCGTCCGGCCTCGGTCGCGCGTGAACCCGGGCGTGTAACGCCGCGCGCGGGGCGGGCGATGTCCAAGAGGCAGCCGCCCGCCTACGAAGGAAGCCGCCCCGTGGTCCGAACCACCCCGATCCTCGACGTCGCCGCTCGGGGACTCCTCGACCGGCTCCGCGCCGACCCGCAGGGCCCGTTACAGGTCGGGATCTGCGCGCCCGGCGGGTACGGGAAGACGACCGTCCTGCGGGAGCTGGACCGGCTCGGCGCCGAACCGGTCCGGCTGGTCGACGATGCGCACCGGCTGGCGGAGACCGAGGTCCGGGAGCTGCTCGCGATGGCGCGGGTATCGGAACAGCGGCTCGTGGTGGCCTACCGGCCCTGGCCGCGATCGGCCGCGCTGGCCGAACTGGTCGGGCTCCTGCACCGGCGGGGCCAGGTCGTCACGCTGTCCCCGTTCGGGCCGGGGCAGCTCCACGAGTTGCTGGCCGCGTCCGGTGTCCGGGCCGGCCCGCGGCTGGCCGAACTCCTGGGCAGCCTGACGGGCGGGGTACCGGCTCTGGTGGACCGGGTGATCGCGGCGGTGCAGGGGATCCCGGGCCGCCTCGATGAGGTACCCGAGGCCGCCGTCGCCGGGCTCGGGCGGGACCTGGAGGCGCTGGAGCCGCGGGTACAGCTGTTCCTGCTCGCCGCCGAGGCGGGTGCCGGACTGGATGTGGAACTCCTCGGGCACCTGCTCGGCGGGGACGGGTACCTCGGCGGTGAGGTACTGGAAGCGGCCCGGGCCACCGGGTTGCTGGACCGCGACGGTGCACCGGTACCGCTCGTCCAGCGCGCCGTCGCCGCGCTGATCCCGAGGGAGCGCCGCATCGCCGTCCGGCGGCGCCTCGCCGAACTCCAACTGGAACGGGGCGGGTCGGTACTGGCCCTGGCGCGCGCGCTGCTCGGTACCGGCGTCGGCGGCCCGGCCGTGGCGGCCGCGTTCGAGGCGGCGGCCGACGAGGCGCTGCCAAGTGAACCGGCCCTGTCCGCCCGGCTGTACGCGGCCGCGGTCGCCGCGGCATGCCCGGTGCCGGCGGTCGCGACGAGATGGGCCCGCGCCGCCGCGCTCGCCGGCGACCTCGACTCCGCGCTCCGGCTCGCGGACCAGGTGGTGGCGACCGACGCGGCCGATCGTGCCGATGCCGCGCGGGTGGCGGCGGCGGCCCTCGCCCATCGCGGGCAACTGGCCCGTAGTGCCGAGCTGTACCGCTGGTCGGGCTCGGCTGCACTGGCGACCGTCGGGCTGATCGGCACGGGCCGGCTGGCCGAGGTACCCCCGAATGGTCCGGAACCCCCCACGCTGCTCACCACGGCCGCGGCGCTGATGGCCCAGGGCGTGCGCGAGTCGGTGGCCGGCAGCCGGACTTCGGCCCTGGCCGCCCTGGTGCAGGCCGCCGACCTGCTCCAGCCCGCCGGGCGGACGGCGCTGCTGCCGGACAGCCCGGCCGCGCTGGCCGCGCTGGTGGCGCTGCATGCGGGGGAGTGGGCGGTGGCCGGGTCGGTGCTCGACCGGGCCGCGTCGGCCGGCCTGGGCGGTGGGCTGATGGCCACCCGGCACGGCCTGCTGCGGGCCTGGACGCTGCTGATGCGTGGAGAGATCACCGGGGTACGGGAGGTGCGCGCCACCCTCGGCCAGCGCCCGCTGGAACCCCGCGACTGGCTGTTCTGGATCGCGCTGGAGCTGGGGCTGGCCCGCCGCGACGGTGACCTGGTGATGCTGCGGCGCACCTGGGCCCACGCCGGTGAGGCGGTCCTGCGGCACCCGGTGGACCTGTTCACCCTGCTGCCGCTGGGCGAGTTCGCGATCTGCGCCGCCCGCCTCGGCGACCACGACCGGATGGCTCCGCACCTCGCGGACTCGTATGCGTTGCTGGGCCGGCTGGACGGGCCGGCCCTCTGGGCGGCGCCGCTGCGGTGGAGCTCGCTGCAGGCGGCGATCATCGCCGAGCAGCCGGCCGCCGCGGAGGAGCATGCGGCAGCGCTGGCCGCGGCCGCGCCGGCCGGCGGGTATTTCCGGGCCTTGTCGATCGCCGCCGACTGCTGGCTGGAGCTACTGGCCGGCGCGGTCGACGCCGGGAAGGTGGACCGCGCCGCGCGCGGACTACACGAGGCCGGACTGCGGTGGGACGGTTCGCGCCTGGCCGCGCAGGCCGCCGCCCGTACCACTGACCGCCGGGCGATGGTGGCCCTGCTGGACTGCGCGCGGACCCTGCAGGGCCGGCCGGCCGGGCGCCGCCCGGCGGCCGCGGCCGGCCCGGGTACCGCCGACGCGGCCGAGCTGAGCGACCGGGAGCGGCAGGTCGCCACGCTGGTCGTCGCTGGGCTGACGTACAAGCAGATCGCGGACCGGCTGTTCATCTCGCCCAAGACCATCGAGCACCACGTCGCGCGGATGCGGCGCCGGTTGGGCTGCGAGAACCGGGCGGACCTGCTCGCCCGGCTGCGGCACCTGGAGACCGGCCCGCAACGCCTGCCGGGCTGACCGAAAGGTGGACACGTGTCGTCCTACCCGGCAGACTGCACCTTTGCAGTTGCGGCGGGGTGCGAGGGGAGTGCGGCCACCGATGACGGCACCGGAGGCGGCCGAGGCGGAGCTTGCCCGCCGCGCCGCCGACGGCGACGAGGCGGCCGCCGCGGCACTGATGGCACTCGTCCGGCCCGGCGTGGTCCGGTACTGCCGGGCCAGCCTGGGACCCGTCGCCGGCGCCTACACCACGGCGGATGACGTGTCCCAGGAGGTGTGCATCGCCATCCTCCGGGCCCTGCCCCGGTACCGCGATCTCGGGCGGCCGTTCTCCGGCTTCGTCTACACGATCGCGGCGCGCCGGGTCGCGGACGCGCAACGGGCCGCGACCCGTACCCGCACCGCGCCGGCCAGCACCCTGCCCGAGCGGGCGGATGGGGCGCCCGGCCCGGAGCAGCGGGCGGTCGCCGCCGACCTGGCGCGCCGGATGTCCCGGCTGCTCGGGTACCTGCCGGACACCCAGCGGGAGATCATCGTGCTCCGAGTCGCGGTCGGCCTGTCCGCCGACGAGGTCGGCACCGTACTGGGCATGTCCGCCGCCGCGGTCCGGGTCGCCCAGTCGCGCGCGCTCGCAAAGCTCCGGAAACTGGCCCCGGCGCTGCTCGACGAGGTGCCGGCATGACGACCTCTGCGCCGGAGCCGGTCGACCTCGCCGTGGTCACGGCCGACGACGCGCTGCTCGACGCGCTCGGTCGCGGTGCGCCGGCGCCCGGTGGTGACCGGACCGCCGCGCTGCTCGTCGCCTGGCGCGCCGACCTGTCCGGCGGCGCCCCCGATCGCGCCGTCGCCGGCGATCCGGGCCGGGCTCGTCGCCACCGGCTGCGCTGGGTCCGTCCGGGCATCGCGGCCGCGGTGCTGGTCGTGCTCTTCGGCGGGTTGGTCGCCGGGACCGTGACCGCCACCCCGCACAGTCCACTGTGGCCACTCGCCGCCGCGGTCAATCCCGGGCGCGCCGACATCCTGACCGCCGACAGCAAGCTCGCCGAGGCCCGCCGGGCGATCGGGACCGGCCGGTACGCCGACGCGCGGCGCCTCATCGACGAGGCTGCCGCGGTGGTCGCCCGGGTCCGGGATCCGCAGCAGGCGAAGCGGTTGGCGATCGAGTTGGCCGATGCCCGGCGCAGGCTGTCCGAGGCCGGTTCCGGTACCGGCCCCGGCGCCCGCCCGACGCCGACGCCACCGGCCGCACCGCAGCCGTCCGGCCCGCCAGCGCCGACGCCGCGCCCCTCGCCCGGAAACGGCGTACCCGTACCGGGAGTCAGCCTCCCGAGCGGAATCCTGCCCACCCTGCCGCTTCCGAGCCTCCCGAGCCTCCCCTGATGCGAAGGCAACGGTCAGAGCCAGTAGGTGTCGTGGCGGAGGTAGAACTGCGCCTGTTCCTCCGCGCTGAGCTGGCTCACCGTCGCCACCTGCTCGAAGTACGGCTCGCGCGGCGCGCCGGGCGCGAACAGGATCAGCATCGAGGCCGGCGCCTCGGACTCGTTGCGGAAAGCGTGCACCCCGCCCGCCGGTACGTGCAGGAAGTCGCCCGCGGTCGCGTCGACCCACCGGTGCCCGTCGTAGAGCCGTACCGTACCGGACAGCACGAAGAACGACTCGGAGATGGTCCGGTGGAAGTGCGGGTCCGGCCCGCTGGGCCGGTTGGACATGTCCCACCGGTACATGCCGAAGTCGCCGGCCGTGGACGCTCCGGTGGCCAGGTAGTGCACGGTTCCGCCGGTGCCGGTACGCAGCTCCGGCTCGGCACCGGCCGGCCGGAACCGGGCGCTGACCTCGCCCTTGTGGCCCGCGTAGCGGACCTCGGGGTACGACATCGTGGGTGTCCTCTCAGCGACGGCTCAACCAGGCGGCCACCAGGCGAGCGTAGACAACGACCACCGCGGCGCCACAGACTGCGAGGGCGGCCAGGGATACCGGATCCAGCCGGTCCAGCGGCAACGACCGGAACGCGTTGACCAGCAGCAGCGTCATCGCGAGGCCCACGCTACCGGCGGCCACCGCGACGAGCCGCAGCTGGCGGGCGCGGCTCAGGGCGGTACCGGTCAGCAGCACCGCCGGTACGGCAAGCAGCACCAGCCCGTGTACCCCGATCGCGTGCGGCAGCACCAGGTCGCCGCCCCGGGTCGCGGGTCGCAGCAGCAGGTACTCGGGGCCGACCGTGGCCTGGTCCGGTCCCAGGTACGCCGCCGTCCGGTTGCCGAAGCCGGCGCCGACGCTGCCCTGGAACACGCCGCTGTTGTTGGAGACCATCACGAAGCCGACGGCGCAGCCGACGAAGAACACGACGACGCCGGCCAGCATGCCCAGCCGTACGCTGGGCTGGAGGTCAGGCGTGCGGACCACCGTCACGAGCAGTACGACCACGCCGATGAGGAACAGCCCGGCGGTACCGGCGGCGCCGCCCCGTACCAGCGCCGCGTCGAACGGGGTGCTGAAGTTGTAGTGGCTCGGTACGCCGCGCCACGCCTGGATCGCCATGATCGTGGTCTCGCCGACCCCGAAGAGCACCGTGGTACCGCCGATGACGTGGCGCTGCCAGGCGCGGGTACGGAGGCGGGGCAGGACGAGCGCCACCGACCACGCGGTCAGCCAGCCGGTCTCGGCGAACGTGGCCGGCTTGCGCAGCGACACCGGCCCGGTCACCGGGCCACCGGTCACCGCGAGCGCGACGACGTGGAACACCATCGTCGCGAGCAGCAGTGCACCAACGACCCAGAGCACTCTGGGCCACGTCCAGGTCGTCATGCGGCACCGGCCCGGCTGAACGTCGGCATCCCGGCCAGCATCCCGCCGTCGACGGTGAGCGTGGCACCGGTGACGAACGAGGACTGCGCCGAGCACAGCCAGACCGCCGCGGCGGCGACCTCCTCGGGCCGGCCGAGCCGACGCATGGGCAGCGAACCGGCAGTCCGTTCCTGCGCCTGCTGCCCGGCGCGTTCCAGCGTTTCGGTGAGGATCGGCCCTGGTGCCAGCGCGTTGACCCGGATACCGCGGTCGGCGTAGTCGAGGGCGGCGGTCCGGGTCAGCCCGACCACACCGAACTTGCTCGATACGTAGCCGGCCAGCCCGCCGACGGCTTCGAGGCCAGCCGTCGACGCCATGTTCACGATCGAACCGCCCCCGGTGTCGAGCATCGCGGGGATCTCGTACCGCATGGCGAGGAACACGCCGCGTAGGCTGACCGCGAGTTCGTTGTCGAAGTCCTCGATGGCGACCTCGGCCAGCGGGGTCGGCCGGTGGCCGCCGGCCGCGTTGTTCACGGCCGCGTCGAGCCGGCCGTACGCGCCGAGGGTCTGCTCGACGAGCCGGCGCACCGACACCGGGTCGGTGACGTCGGTGGTCACCACGAGCGACCGGCCACCGGCTGCCGTGATCTTGTCGGCGACGTCCGACAACGCCTGCTCGTCCCGGGCGGCGAGTACCACGCTCGCGCCGGCCCGGCTGAGGGCCCAGGCCGTGGCCGCGCCGATCCCGCGGCTCGCGCCGGTCACGAGCGCGACCCGGCCGGCCAGGGACCCGTTCACGGCCGGCCCGGCACGGGCGGTGCGCCGGGGGTACCCGCGATGAAGCTCATATGGTTACCGGCCAGCCGCCACCCGCCCGCCTGCCGGACCAGCACCAGGCTCGCGCGGACCGCGGCCGGTACCGGGTGCCCCTGCCAGGTGCCCTGGCCGACCTGCCGCGCCACCACGAAGGCGGCGTCGCCGTACCCCCGCACCTGCACGTCCTCCAGCCCGAACGTCTCGTACCGCAGCCCGCCGTCGTGGCGGTCCAGCCACTCCCGCTTGGACAGCGTGAAGCCCAGCGGCCCCACCCCGACGAAGTCGTCGGTCAGCAGCTTGTCCAGCGCGGCCGCGTCGCCGGCCCGCTCGGCGGCCGTCCACTCGGCCAGCAGCTCGTCGATCTCACTCATCGTGACCTCCCGATCTTCCGTTCGACGTTAGGCGCGGCCGGGGCCGGTCGAATCGGCGAAGTCGCCGGTCCGCCCGCTCGGTAGGCTTCGACGGGTGCTGTACGGGCGGGTGAAGGAGCGGGCCGCGCTCGATGCGCTGCTGACCCGGGTACGGGCCGGGCAGGGGGGCGGCGTCGTCCTGCGGGGTGAGCCGGGCATTGGCAAGACCGCCCTGCTGGGGTACGCGGCCGAGCGCGCCACCGGGTTCCGGGTGCTCCGGACGACCGGTGTCGAACCGGAGTCCGACCTCGGCTACGCCGCGCTGCACCGGCTGCTGCTGCCGGTACTGGACCGGGTCGACCGGCTGCCCGAACCCCAGGCGCGCGGGCTCGGTGTGGTGTTCGGGCAGGCCACCGGGCCGGTACCGGACCGCTTCCTGGTCGCGCTCGCGACCCTGTCGCTGCTGTCCGAGGCGGCCGGCGACCGGCCGGTACTGTGCCTGGTCGACGACGCGCACTGGGCGGACCGGCCGACGCTTTCCACGCTGGCGTTCGTGGCGCGGCGGCTGGACGCCGAGCCGGTCGCGCTGGTACTGGCCGCCCGGGCCGACGAGGGGCGGCCGCTGGACGCGGCCGGGCTGGTCGACCTTCCGCTGGCCGGCCTGGACCGGGACGCGGCCGGGGCGCTGCTCGCCGCCGGCGACCAGCTGTCCGAGGCTGACCGGGCCGAGCTGCTCCGGGCGACCGGCGGGAACCCGCTGGCCATCCGCGAGCTGCCCGCCTCGGCCCTGCGCGCGGCCGGATCCGGCGAGCCGCTTCCGCTGGCCGCCGGACTCCAGCGGGCCTTCCTCCAGCGGGCGCAGCAGCGCAATGCCGCCGCGCAGCGCCTGCTCCTGCTGGTCGCCGCGAGCGGTACCGGGCGGCTGGACACGGTACGGCGCGCCGAGGCGCTCCTTTCGCGAGGTGCCGAACCGCACCCGGCCGGCGAGCTTGCCGATCTCATCGTCGAGGATGGTCCGGCGCTGGCCTTCCGGCACCCGCTGATGCGCTCTGCCGTCTACCACGGTGCGCAGCCGGAACAGCGCCGCGCCACGCATCGGGCGCTGGCCATCGCGCTGCTCGGCGAGCCGGCCGACCTGGACCGCCGAGCCTGGCACCTCGGCCAGGCCGCGGACGGTCCCGACGAACAGGTCGCCGCCGAACTGGAACGCTCCGCCGAGCAGGCGCTGCGCCGGGCCGGTCCGGCCGCCGCCGCGGCCGCGCTGGAACGGGCCGTCGAACTGAGTCCCGCACCGTCATATCGCGGCCGGCGCGCCGTGGCGGCGGCGGCCGCGTGGTGGCAGGGCGGGGACGCGGTACGCGCCCGGGCACTGCTGGAGCTGGCCGAACGGGCCGACCCGGACGGGGTACCGCTGGACCTCGCCGCGCTGCGGGCGCTGATGGAGCTGCGCGCCGGTACCCCCGCCGAGGCGGTCGCGCTGCTGCGGCCGGTCATCCCCGAGGCGCTGCGCGCCGACCGGCACCGTGCGGTCGAGCTGCTCCTCGTGCTGGGGGAGGCGACGTTCCACGCCAACACGGCCGACGCGTACGCCGAGATCGCCGAGGCGCTGGAACGCCTGCCGCTGTCCGGCGACGAGCCCGAGGACGTGCTGGCCCGGCTGTTCCGGGCGGCCTGCCGGGTCCGTACCGGCGCGGAGCCCGGGCTGAACCCCGGCGACCTCGAGACGGTCGAGCGGCTGACCGACCCGGCGATGCTCGGCTGGGCCGGTGGGATGGCCCGCGGACTGGGCGACCACGAGCTGGCCCGGCGACTGTGGGCCGGTGCGGTACGGCGCGCCCGCGTGCTCGGTGCGGCCGGTACGCTCGCGTGGGCCCTGGAGTACCTGGTCGCCGACGAGTTGGCGCACGGCCGGCTGGGCACCGCGGAGGCGTTCGCCGAGGAGGGGTACCGGTTCGCCGAGGAGACCGGGCAGCCGAACACGGCGTGCCGGCATCTGGGTTGGCTCGCCGTACTCGCCGCGCTGCGGGGCCGGGAGGACGACGCGCGGCGGCTCGCCGACGACGCGCTCGCCCGGGGATACGAGCACCGGCTCGTCGGGGCGAGTACCTGGGCGTACCGCGCGCTGGGCCTGCTCGACCTTGCCGCCGGCCGCCCTGCCGATGCGCTGGCCCGCCTGGAAGCGGTCGACCGGGGCGCCGGTACCACCCATCCCGGCATCATCCTGACCACCGTCCCGGACCTCGTCGAGGTCGCGGTCCGCGCGGACCGGCCGGACCGGGCGGCCGCGCCGCTCGCCCGGTACACCACCTGGGCCGAGGCGACCGGCTCCCGTGCCGCGCTGGCCGTCGCCGCCCGGTGCCGGGCGCTGTTGGCCCCGGCCGAGGCGGCCGAGGTCGAGTACCTGCTCGCGCTGAGACTGCACGCGCAGTCCGACGAGCCGCTGGAGCAGGCCCGTACCCAGCTGCTGTTCGGCGAGTACCTGCGCCGCGAGCGGCGCCGCGCCGACGCCCGCCCGCACCTGCGCGCCGCGCTGGAGACCTTCCGCCGGCTCGGCGCCTCCGTCTGGGCCGACCGCGCCGCGGAGGAACTGCGCGCGACCGGCGAGACCGCCCGGCGCCGGGAGCCGAGTACGCTCGCCGACCTCACCCCGCAGGAGCTGCGCATTATCCGGGCGGTCAGCGAAGGGGCCACCAACCGGGAGGTGGCCGCCGCGCTGTTCCTCAGCCCGCGTACGGTCGACTACCACCTGCGGAGGTGTTCCAGAAGACCGGCGTCAGCTCGCGGGCCGAACTCATCAAGCTCAGCCTCGATGACCGATGGCTCGAATGAGCATTGAGGAATTTCCATCAATCGAACGTTGCGTCCTGAGTGGACGCGCACGTATGACGTTATAGAGACAACGTTGTCGAACCGGCGTTGGAGGACCTTCATGCTCGAGTCGAACCCCCACCACGGCCGGCCGCGGCAGCGGCGAGCTTCTCGCCGCTGCGCCCGCCCGCGGGTTCCGGGAGGCCACCCGCGCCGACGAGGAGGCGCTGAGCGCGTGGCTGGCTGGCGAGGTGTGCCCGAGCGAGCTGACCGAGGTGCGGCAGAAGGAGGCGCTGCTGGCCCGGTGCCGGGCCGAGCACGTCGAGCCGCCGGGTCGAATCGATCGGATCATCACCTCGGCGAACACCGCCGCCGACGAGCGGTTTGTCGCGACCAGGGTGTTACGGCTGCGCCAGGGGCTGGGCGTGGTGGATGCGTTGGATGCCATCACCGCGCCGCGTCACGATGCCGAGGATGAGGCCGATGCCGCCGATGGGGCGCGGCGCAGCTTCTTCACCGAGCTGAAGGCCGATCCGGGCAAGCTCGGGCTGGAGACCTTGCTGGCGGAGATCACGAAGCTGATGCGGGTCCGCGCGGTCGGGTTGCCGCTGGATCTGTTCACCGACGTACCGGAGCCGGCGTATCGAGGTGTGGAAGAACCGGGCCTTGGCGGAGTATCCGTCCACGTTGCGCCGTGACCACGCGCCCGAGGTGCGGCTGACGCTGCTGGCGGTGCTGTGCTGGTGCCGGCTGACGGAGATCACCGATTCGCTGATCCAGCTGTTCGTCGATCTGGTCAATAAGATCAACACTCGGGCGGAGCGGCGGGTCGACAAGGCCCAGATGCAGGAGTTCAAGCGGGTCTCCAACAAGGAGACGGTGCTGTTCAAGCTGGTGAGGGCCGCGTTGGCGCACCCGGATGAGAAGGTCCGCCAGGCGCTGTGGCCGGTCGTCGGGGAGGACACGCTGCCGGACCTGGCCGCCGAGGCCGAGGCCAGCGAGTCACGGCGGCGGACCCAGATCCGTACGGTGCTGGCCAGTTCGTACACGAACTACTACCGGCAGACGCTGCCCAAGCTGCTCGACGCGCTGGAGTTCCGGTGCAACAACACCGCGTGCCGGCCGGTGATGAACGCGGTGGAGCTGCTGCACCGGTACAAGGACCGCGACGGCCGGCAGACCCACTACGAGACCGCCGACCGGGTACCGATCCTCGGGGTCGTGCCGGCGGACTGGAAACCGGCCGTGGTCGACACCGCCGGTCGGGTCGAGCGGGTGCCCTACGAGCTGTGCGTGCTGCGCTCGCTGCGCGACGCGTTGCGCCGCCGGGAGATCTGGGTCGTCGGCGCGAAGCGGTGGCGGAACCCCGAGACCGAGCTGCCGGCCGATTTCGACGTCCACCGCGATGTGCATTACCAGGCGATCCGGCTGCCGCAGGACCCGAGCGAGTTCATAGATACCGTGAAGGCCAAGGTCGACACGGCGCTGACCTGGCTGTCGCGAGGGCTGCGCGAGGACACCACCGGCGGGGTACGCATCGGCGTCAAGCGCGGCCAGGTGTGGATCACCGTGCCGCCCCGCAAGAAGCAGCCCAAGCCGCCCCACCTCGACGAACTCAAAGAAGAGCTGATCCGCCGCTGGGGCGTGGTCAGCCTACTGGACGTGCTGACCGAGGTGGACTGGCTGACCGACTTTCACACCGACTTCCGCTCGATCGCCACCCGGGAGAACATCACCGGCGACGAGCTGCGCAAACGGCTGCTGCCGGTAGTGTTCTGCCTCGGGACGAACATCGGCATCCGGCGCATGGTCCACTCCGGTGACCACAAGGTCACCGAGGCCCGCCTGCGCCGTACCCGGACCCTGTTCGTCCACCGCGACGCGCTGCGCAAGGCGATCGCCACGGTGGTCAACCAGACGCTGCGTCAGCGCGATGAGCGGTGGTGGGGAACGGGTACGGCGTGCGCGTCGGACTCGAAGAAGTTCGGGTCGTGGCAGTCGAACCTGATGACCGAATGGCACCAGCGCTACGGCGGCCCGGGCGTGATGATCTACTGGCACGTCGAACGCAAGAGCGTCTGCGTCTACTCGCAGCTGACTACCTGCTCAGCGTCGGAACCGGCGTCGATGATGGAGGGCCTGATCCGCCACTGCGC
>WNGR01002630.1_pt1 | contig 19648 bp, 19 predicted proteins | sample 5407581 | NCBI WGS metagenome assembly WNGR01 (sample SAMN13153383, study PRJNA577476) | soil metagenome | isolation source: 80 cm soil or saprolite under Garry oak tree replicate 2 | place: USA:California | collected 2016-06-15 | reverse complement strand
CGAGCGGTTTGCCCGCGGCCTGCCAGCTAACAATGCGCTTCTGTGGGGCGCCCGCGGCATGGGAAAGTCCTCGCTGGTCAAAGCCGCCCACGCTGCGACCGGCAAGGCACACCCAGCAGCCGGGCTGAAGCTCATTGAAATTCATCGGGAGGATATCGAGTCGCTGCCGGAGCTGATGAGCATTTTGCGCAATGCGCCGCAGCGCTTCATCGTCTTTTGTGACGACCTCTCCTTCGATGCCGAGGACACCTCCTACAAATCGCTCAAAACGATGCTCGAAGGCGGCATCGAAGGACGGCCCGAGAACGTGACCTTCTATGCCACGTCCAATCGGCGCCATCTGTTGGCACGCGACATGATGGAGAACGAACGCTCGACCGCGATTAATCCCGGCGAGGCGGTCGAGGAGAAAGTATCGCTGTCGGATCGTTTTGGACTTTGGCTCGGATTCCATCGCTGCAGCCAAGACGAATATCTCGCCATGGTAGTGGGATATGTCGCGCATTACCGCGTGCCGTTCGACGGCGCGGGACTGCGCCGCGAAGCGCTTGAATGGGCCACAACGCGCGGCGCGCGCTCTGGCCGCGTGGCCTGGCAATACGTTCAGGATCTGGCGGGACGGCTGGGCGTGCGGATGTCAGATGACAGATGACAAAGGGCAGATGTCGGAGGTCAGATGTGGGAAGTCAGAAGCCAGCGCGCCTATTTCTAAGCTCTGGCCTCTGACCGCCGTCATCTGACATCTCACTCACGCCCCACTCAAATACTGCGACGGGTCGACCGGTGTCGCGCCCTTGCGGATCTCGAAGTGCAGTTGCGGCGAGGTCACGTTGCCGGTCTGACCGGCATGTGCGATCACCTGCCCGCGTTTCACAGCCTCGCCGCGCTTGACCAGGATATCGCTGGCGTGCGCGTAGGCAGTGACGAAACCGTTGGGGTGGCGGACCAGAACAAGATTGCCGTAGCCCTTGAGCTCGCTGCCGGCATAGGCGACCACGCCGTCCTCCGCTGCTTTGATCGGCGTGCCTTCCGGCACCGCGAGATTGATACCGTCGTTCTGCACGCCATTCGGCTTGGGACCGAACGCGGCAATGACGCGACCGCGCACCGGCCAGCGGAAACCCGGCAGGCTGCCGGCAGGCTCCGCAGTCTTCACGGCATTGTCCTGCGCGGTCGAGCCGACCGGTTCGGCGATCCGCACAGTCTGCGGGGATTCCGCCATGGCGAGGGTGCCGGTCGGTGGCGAAACCGCAGCCTCTGCCCGCGTTGGGGCCGGCTGCGAGGCCTCCTTGATTTCCGGAATGGTAATGCGGTCGCCGGCTTTCACTTTGGCATTGACCGAAAGGTTGTTGGCCCTGGCGATCAGCGTGACTGGCTTGTGGTAGATCCGAGCGATGCTGTTAAGCGTCTGACCCGCTGCCACAACGTGCACGACCGATGGCGCGACGAGTCCCCCGCGCGGGGCGCTAGGCGAAGACGTCGGACGGATCGCGGCGGTGTGCGTTTGCCGCGTTGGAGCCGCACTTGTCTGGGTCGCCGCAGCTGGAGCCGAACCCGACGCGGGCTGGTACGAACCCTGGTACGAACCGGTGCCGCGGCCAGCACTCACGCTGCCGTCATCGGCGCCGGCCAAGTGCGGCAACGGCTTGCTCTCGATGTGGCTTGCCGAGGCGGTTTGTGAGCCTATGACGGTCGCGTCGCTGCGCGACATTGATGAGTTCGTTGAGCCAAACCAGTCGCCGAAGCGGGCGGAATCGGCACTACAGCCTGCAACCCCCAAACCCATTAACGAAATGGCAACCAGTTGCGGCCAAACGGCCGGCCGAGGCAATGCGCGCATGGTTACTCACTCGTACGCAATACAAGGACGAGCGAATAAACAACGATGCGGTAAACAGGGCTTTAAGCGCCAGCAGATATTTTGGAATATTCGGTTGTGTGTCTTCGGCGCTACAGCTCCCTCGCCTGCCCCGGCAATAGCGGCACAAATCGCACGGCGATAAGCTCTTCGCGCGTTAACTCGCCATCTGCCTGTTTAGTGAGCTTGACGAGATATTGCGCGCCATGGCGCGGACCGACAGGCAGGACCATCTTGCCTCCTGCGGTCAGCTGCGCGACCAGCGCATCAGGAACATCCTCGGCCGCGGCCGTAATCATGATCCGATCGAACGGCGCCAAATCTGGCGCTCCCGCCATGCCATCGCCGAGACGCACTGTCACATTCGTGTAGCCCAGCATCTGCAGCCGTTCGTGCGCGCTATCGGCAAGCGTGCGATAGCGCTCGATCGTCACCACCTCGCGCGCCAGGCGCGACAGAACGGCGGCCTGATAGCCTGAGCCTGTTCCAATTTCGAGGATGCGGTGCTGCGGGCCGACTTCAAGTTGCTCCGTCATATAGGCCACGACAAAAGGCTGACTGATGGTTTGGCCGCAGTCGATCGGCAGCGCCTGGTCGGCATAGGCGCTGTCGGTGAAGCCGCGGGCAACAAACCTCTCCCGCGGCACCTCCTCCATTGCGCGAAGCACAGCTTGATCGCTAATGCCACGGCGGCGCAGCGCGAGCTGAAACTCCATACGTTCCACATCATCGGCTGGCGGGCTGGTGGCCACTGTTACCTCGCCTTCTCAAGGTGTTGCCATTGATTTTTACCATTCCAGAACGACCGCATATACCGTCCTGAGTTCAAGGCTTACATCGCGGCGAACCGCTGCTGGAATGGAACCAAACGGCGAAGCCCGGCGTTACGGCGCCAGCATGGGGTCCGAAATGGCCAATGAGGGGAAGCCTGCTGCGGGCAAGCGCGTCTTCGTCGTCGAAGACGAAATTATGATTCGCATGCTGCTCGAAGGCATGCTCGCGGATCTTGGCCACAGTGTCGCAGCAGAGGCGGGCGATCTCAGCCAAGCCCTCGACCTCGCAAGGCAAGGACAATTCGATCTCGCCGTTCTCGACGTGAATCTGAACGGGGACTCGGTTACACCAGTCGTCGAAATTCTGGCCGAGCGCGGCGTGCCGTTCATTTTCGCGAGCGGCTATGGGCAACGCGGCCTGCCCGAGGCTTACCGGGCAGCCCCGATGCTACAGAAACCGTTTCAGGCCGACGCGCTCGAAGAAGCGATCCGAGCGGTTGCAAGCGCGCGCTGCTAGATTTTCTTGGCAAAAAGCTCGGCGAGCTTGGTCATCGTTGGTTCGTCGGTGATGTCGATGCGCAGCGGCGTCAAGGCAATGCAGCGTTCGTCGAGGACCGCGATATCCGTTCCGTGCTCCGCCTGAAATGGATTAAGGCGTGAATAGGCGATCCAGTAATATGGATTGCCCCTGCCATCGACGCGCTTATCGATGTGCAAGCGCTCCTGACGGCGGCGCCCGAGCGGCGTCACGGCGATGGCTTTGACCTCTTCGGGACGGCAATCCGGAAAATTGACGTTGATCAACACGCCCTCGCGCACGCCGCCGGCAAGCACGCGTCGAATGATGTCAGGAGCAAAGTGCAGGCCGGTTTCCCAGAACGGCGGCTGCCCGCTGCGCGATTTATACGATTGCGATAGGGCGATCGAGGGAATGCCGAGTACCGCGCCTTCCATCGCGCCGGCGACCGTGCCGGAATAAATCACGTCTTCGCCAACGTTGCGGCCGCGATTGACGCCAGACAGCACCAGATCGATCTGCTTGCCTTCGAGCACATGCCGCGCGCCCATGATCACGCAATCGGTCGGGGTGCCGCGCACCGCAAAGCGGCGATCGGCGACCTGCCGCAACCGCAGCGGGTCATTCAGCGACAGCGAATGGGCGACACCGGACTGGTCGTGCTCGGGCGCCACCACCCAGACGTCCTCAGACAATGTGCGGGCAATCTCCTCGCAGGTGTCGAGGCCTGGCGAATGAATACCGTCATCGTTGGTGACCAGGATGCGCAATGCGATACCTCTTGAAAGAGGCGAATGGTGAGCAGCTAATGGCGAATAGGATTGCTGACAGCTAGGCGCCACTCGCTATTCGCTACTCGCCTTTGGCAATCTTCTTCATTCCGCCCATATAGCCCTGCAGGACATCCGGTACAGCAATCGATCCGTCGGCATCCTGATAGGTTTCCATCACCGCGATCAGCGCGCGGCCAACCGCGACGCCGGAGCCGTTGAGCGTGTGGACGTGACGAACGTTGCGATCTTCTTTGGCGCGATAGCGCGCATTCATGCGCCGCGCCTGGAACTCGCCGCAAACCGAGCACGATGAAATCTCGCGGTACATGTTCTGCCCGGGCAGCCAAACTTCGATGTCGTAGGTTTTTTGCGCGGCAAAGCCCATATCGCCGGTGCATAGCGTCACCACCCGATAATGCAGATCGAGCCGCCGCAACACTTCCTCGGCGCAGGACAGCATGCGCTCGTGCTCGTCCCGCGATTGCTCTGGCGTGGTGATCGAAACCAGTTCGACCTTGGTAAACTGGTGCTGGCGGATCATGCCGCGCGTGTCCTTGCCGGCGGCGCCAGCCTCGGCGCGAAAGCACGGCGTGCAAGCGGTTACCCTGATAGGTAGCTCAGCCTCATCGAGTATGGATTCTCGAACGAGATTCGTGAGTGGCACTTCGGCGGTGGGGATGAGCCAGAGAGAACGCGCGTAGTCTTCTGAAAAGAATTTCTCATACCATTCCAGCTGACGCTGGAGCGACTCTTTGGTCCGTACTTCGGACGAAACATTGCGCCGCCGAAATTCTTGGACTTGGACCTCCCGAGCAGCCTCATAATCAGACCAGAAGGGTTCGGAGGCGGGTAGCGAAGTAGCTAAAAATTGATCTTCCTTGAATTTTGGCAGTTGCGCAGTTCCGTACATCGCATCACTGCGCACCAAAATTGGTGGCGCGACTTCCGTGTAATTATGCGGCTCGCTTGTATGCACATCGAGGAAAAACTGCCCGAGCGCGCGCTCGAGACGCGCTAGGCCCTTTTTCAAAACGACAAAACGCGCGCCCGATAGTTTGGCTGCGGTCTCGAAATCCATCTGTCCCAGCGCCTCGCCCAGCTCGAAATGCTGTTTGGGCGTGAACGCGTAATCACGCTTCGCGCCGAAGCGATGATGCTCGACGTTGTCGCTCGGTTCTTTCCCGTCGGGCACGTCGTCGAGCGGCAGATTCGGTATCTGTGCAAGCGCATCGTCGAGCGCCTTCGAAGCCGCCTTCTCCGCGGCCTCCATCGCGGGGATGGTCTCTTTGAGCGCGGCGACCTCTGCCATGAGCTCGGCGACCTTTTTCTCGTTCTTGGCTTTCTTGGCCTCGCCGATTTCCTTCGAGGCTGCGTTGCGACGTGCCTGGGCGGTCTCCAGCTCAAGGATTTTTTTGCGCCGCGCCTCGTCCAAGGCGATCAGCCGCTTCGATTCCGGCGCGAGCCCGCGCCGCACAAGGCCGCGATCGAAGACGTCCGGATGTTCGCGAATGAAGCGGATGTCGTGCATTCTTTCTCTCGTCATCCTGAGGTGCGAGCCGCAGGCGCGCCTCGAAGGATGCGGGGGCCGTCGCCCTTCGAGGCTCGCTGCACTCGCACCTCAGGGTGACGGTCCTAACGGTCAGTAGAGTGCCAATCAAGCCCGGCAATGACGAGAGTAAACGGTCACTCCGCGGGTTTAGCGGCGGCCGCCGCGGTGCGCGCCGTCGCCGCGCGGCGCTCCACTATCCGCACCGACCAGATCGAGCCCTCGTAAAGCGCGATCAACGGCAGGGCAAGCGACAACTGGCTCAACACGTCGGGCGGGGTGAGCACGGCGGCAATGACAAAGGCAATCACGATGAAGTAGCGGCGTTTCGTTTTGAGCTGATCGGAGGTGACGATGCCGACGCGCCCGAGCAGTGTCAGGATGACCGGAAGCTGAAACGCCACGCCGAAGGCGAGGATTAGCTTCATCATCAGCGACAGATAATCTTCGACCTTTGGCAGCAATTCGATCGTTGCTTCGCCGGGCCCGCCCAATTGCTGCATGCCGAGCGAAAACCGCGCCAGCATCGGCCAGACCACGAAATAGACGACCATCGAGCCAAGCAAAAAGAAAATCGGCGTCGCAATCAGATATGGCAGGAAGGCCTGCCGCTCGTTGCGGTACAGCCCGGGCGCGACGAACATATAGATTTGCGTCGCCATCACCGGGAAGGAGATGAAGGCTGCGCCGAACAGCGCAAGCTTGAGCTGCACGACGAAATATTCGAGCAGGCCGGTATAGATGAATTTCGAGTTTTCCGCGCCGGCCACCCAGATGTAAGGCCAGGTGAGCACGTTATAAATCTGGCGAGCGAAGAAGAAGCAAGCTATGGCGGCGACCGCGAACGCGGCGAGCGCCTTGATGAGCCGCGAACGCAGCTCGATCAGGTGATCCATTAAGGGCGCCTTGGTGGCCTCAATCTCCTTTTCTTCGTCTTCACTTCTCATCGCGCCCTGCCTGCGCCATCCGGCGAAGACGGCTCCGTTGCCGCTTCCGGTGCGACCGGTCCGACCCCGGCGCCGACGATCTCTTTGTCAGGGAGTTCGGCTGCGGCCTCCGGAATGGGAAGCTCTTTGGCTGGCGAGGCCGCGGCTGGGCTTTCCGGCTCGGTTTCTTTGGTCAGCTCCTTTTGCGAACTTTTGTCGGGGGCCGCATCCAAATCCTTGCCTATGGCCTCAACATCGGCACGCACGTCCTTGAGCGGATCATATTGCTTGATGTCCTGCGCCACGTCGTCGACCTGCTTTTTCAGGTCGGCCATCTCGGCTTCGCGCATCGCCTCGTGGAATTGATTTTGAAAATCGGCGGCCAAGCTGCGGATTTTGCGCGTCCATTGCCCGAGCCCGCGCATCACGGCGGGCAACTCCTTAGGCCCGATCACGATCAGTGCGACGATGCCGATGAGCAGGAATTCGGTCCAGCTGATGTCGAACATAGGAATTCTCCGGCCGGGCCCGTTAGCCGCAGCCGCCGATCAGATCAAGATGCAAATGCGCCGCCAGCGCGAGAGCACCAGTGTTAGACTTTGCTCTCGGATTCGGCCCGCCGCTTGATATCGGCTTGATGATCGATCGTCTTCACCGCCGCATCGGTTTTGGCGCTGTTTTCGGCGGTTTCGTCGTCGGACATGCCCTTCTTGAAGGCTTTAATGCCCCGGGCGACATCGCCCATCATGTCCGAAATCTTGTTGCGGCCCCCGAACACCAGCAGGACCACAGCGCCGACAATCAACCAGTGCCAGATGCTCAAGGAACCCATGAAATCCTCCGTCCACCAGACGCTTACGCGTATTTCTTAAGATCGCAGCGCCCGCTGGTAAGTTGCCCGGTTTGAGCCAGAAACTAGGCGTCGGGGCCGGCAAAAACAAGCGCAACGGCAATGCCGTCGCGCCGCAGGTAAACCGCAAGTGCAAGCGGCAGCTATTGCCTGCCCAGTGCGAGCAAGGATCGGCAGCAGGCGCGGTTTATTCCTCGGTCCGGCCTAGTGGCGGGGCCAAGCCCAGATCGACATCCTCCGGGCCGAGCGGTTCTTCGTCGTCCCGCAGCGCTGGATCGTCGGAGGGGACCGGCACGGCAAAATCAGTAGGCATCGCCGCATCGACCAGGCCGGCGCCTTTGAGTTCGTCGAGTCCAGGCAGATCGCCTAGGGCATCGAGCCCAAAATGCGACAGGAAGGCTTCGCTAGTCCCGTAGGTCACCGGCCGGCCGGGGGCCTTGCGCCGGCCGCGCAAGCGGATCCACCCGGTTTCAAGGAGCACGTCCAATGTCCCCTTGGACGTGCTCACACCGCGGATTTCCTCGACCTCGGCACGCGTCACCGGTTGATGGTAGGCGACAATCGCCAGAGTTTCGATCGCGGCGCGCGACAGTTTTCGCGTCACAACCGATTCATGCGTCAATAGCCAGGCCAGATCGGTGGCGGTGCGCAGCGTCCATTTGCCGCCGACGCGCACGAGATTGACCCCGCGCGGGGCGTATTCGCGCTGCAATTGCTGCAGAAGCGGGTGCACATCGGTACCGGCCGGCAGACGCGACGCCAAAGCCTTCTCGTCCAGCGGCGCCGCGGCGGCAAACAGCAAAGCTTCGAGGATGCGCAGCTCTTCGGCGCAGTCGGGATCTTTTTTGTCGCCGACGATCACCCGCATCTCCGCGACTTTCCCCATCGGCTTTTTCTCCCTCTTAGCCATTCCCCGAGTCCGCAGCTGAGCCCTGTGAAGGGCCGCCGGCGGCATTCTGTTTCCTGCGCAAATAGAGCGGCGAAAAAGCGCCTTGCTGGTGCGCTTCGAGTCGGCCTTCCCTGATCATTTCAAGCGCCGCAGCGAAACTGGAAGCAAGCACTGTGGTCACCGTCGAAGGATCAGTCATATAGGCAACCAGATATTGGTCGAGCGGACTCCAGTCCATGGTTTGCCCGATCAGCCGTTCGAGCGCTTCTCGCGCCTCTGCCAGCGACCAGACCGTGCGCTTCGCCACTCGCACGACCGATCTCGATCGGATTTGCCGGCGCGCGGCATAAGCGGAGAGCAAGTCGTACAGCGTTGCCGACCATTGCGGATGCTTGACTTCCGCGATCGGCTCGGGTTGGCCGCGCTGGAACACGTCGCGGCCGAGCTGCGGCCGATTGAGCAATTGCTCGGCAAATTGGCGGATCGCTTCCAGGCGGCGCAGCCGCCGGGCAAGCGCATTGGCCATTTCCTCGGCGCTGACGCCTTCGGACGGATGCTGCTCCGGAAGCAGCAGGCGTGATTTGAGATAAGCGAGCCAAGCCGCCATCACCAAATAATCGGCCGCGAGCTCCAGCCGCATTTTGCGCGCCTCCTCGATGAAGGCGAGGTATTGGTCGGCCAGCGCAAGGATGGAGATCTTAGCGAGATCGACCTTCTGCTGCCGAGCAAGCGTCAGCAAAAGGTCGAGCGGACCTTCAAATCCTTCGACATCCACCATGAGCGACGGCTCGTCGCTGGCGCGCTCGGGCAGATCGGACTCGAAGTCCTGTTCGGCATTCATGCGGAGCCTGCTGCGGGTTGGATGCCATGCATCAGCTGCAGGAATTTGGTGCGGCTCGCCGCAACATCGAGAGGCGCTGGAGGCCTTCGTGCGGCCAGTGCGGCTTCCGCCCGTTGCGCAGCGGCGCCGCGCAATACCGGCGCTTGCCGCGCAACTTCGAGCATTTCCGGCATGGAGCCGTTGCAATGGAGCACCACGTCACAACCGGCCGCGACGGCGGCCTCGGTGCGATCGCCGAGCGAGCCAGACAAGGCGCCCATGGAAATATCGTCACTCATCAGCAGGCCCATAAAGCCGATCGAACCGCGAATCACGTTCGCCACTATATTGGCCGAAGTGGTGGCCGGCGCGACGGGGTCCACAGCGCTAAACACAACATGGGCTGTCATGCCCATGGGCAGACCTCGCAGCGGTCGAAAAGCCGCAAAATCACGGGCTTCCAGGCTTGCTAGATCGGCGGTCACGACCGGCAGGCGGTGGTGGCTGTCGGCGGTCGCGCGGCCATGACCCGGCAAATGCTTGAGAACGGGAAGGACGCCGCCTTCCATCAGCCCGGCGGCGAAAGCCCCCGCAATGGCAGCAACCTTGGCCGGCTCCGCGCCATAAGCACGATCGCCAATGATCGGATCGGCGTCCCCAACCGGGACATCGGCAATCGGCGCGCAATCGACGTCGATGCCGAGCCGCGTCAAATCATCGGCGATCAGCCGCGCGCCAAGCCGGGCGGCGGCAAGTCCGCTGGACGGATCGCGGTCAAATAGCGCGCCATAGGCGGCGCCTGGCGGATAGATCGGCCAATGCGGCGGTCCCAAGCGCTGGACGCGGCCTCCCTCCTGATCGATCAAAATAGGGGCGTGGCGGCCGACCGCGTCACGGAAGTCCCCGATGAGCCGCCGCAGCGCATCGGGCGTGGTCACATTGCGCTTAAACAGAATAAGGCCCCAGGGGTCAGCCTCCTGGATGAATTGCCGTTCCGCGGCAGTGAGACTGGGTCCTGACAGACCCGTGATAAAGGCGCGCATTTGCAGCAGTCAGGACCGAATGCCCGGGAAAGCTGCAGGCATGATCGGGCGCAGGTGCCGAGCTTTGAAAATGATCATGATTCACTAGAGAGGCGGAGCATCGGCAATGCAAGCGCAGTGCTCGCGTCCGACCGCCGACTGACGAAACCTTTTCGTCAATTTTTCTGAACGATGCAGTTGCCGCCAGCAGCCTTGAGGTTCGAGCACAAGTCCGCGGCCTGCTCCCTTGATGCGAACGGGCCAATCATCGCGCGGTAATAGACGCCTTTTTCGCCCAGATCGGCGCGGCGCACGATCGGTTCACGCCCGCCTAGCAGGTTGGGGTACTTCGCTTGCAGGGCACGGAAGGAGGACTGTGCTTCCGCTTCGCTGCCTTGCGATGAAAGCTGCACCGCGTAACCCCCACTGGATGCGACCGGCGCAGCAGAGGCAGTTTCGTTTGCAACAGGCTTATTGAGCGGCACCGGATGGGCCGCAGCGGTACGCGGAGCGGCCACTGGGGCGGACGCCGTATCGCCAGATGAGGGAACGATCGAGAGCGGCCCATTCGTGTCGTTCCCCGCCGCTGGCTTGGCCCCTTGCTGTTGGGTTCCCGGTCGCATCGGAGCCGCTTGGCTTGCGGGCGGATTGGCCGCCGGCTCAGCGGAACTTGGCTGATCCGCTCGGATCGAGACAGTACGGATCTTTTTCGGCGCCGGAACCGCCGCCATAGTCGATGGCGGCGTCGGCCACGCGGGCGTGGCTGCAGAAGCCGCCGCCGCATTGGCGCTCGGCGCGTTGGCGGGAGGAGCCGACGCGGCCGGTGGGCTGTCCACGCGCGCCCCAGGCGCAGGCTGCACCGAAGGTGCGGGACTAGGCGGAAAGGCAGCAGCGCCTCCGGGAGGCGGCGCCGGCGCCGGATCGGGGAAGATCGGGACGGTCGATACTGCGCGCGGCCTCGCGCTTACGGGCGCCGGCACATCGACCGGCTGCTCCTCGCGCGACACGAGCCGTTCGCCCGAGCCTGCGCTATTCGCCTCCGCCTGACGGGAAATGCCCCCTGGTGAGGTGGCGCCGCTGGGTACGATCTTATTCGGCCCGCCCTCGGCCCTTATGATCGGCGGTAGCGACGGCAGCATCGGCCCGCCAAACATCGTGCGATAGGCGAATGCGCCAGCAGTGCCGAGCACCGCCAAGCCAAATATTGCTGCTACAAAAATGAAGCCGCCCCGCCGGCGGGTATTTGGATACTCGTCGTACTCCTCGCCGTACGCATGATCGTCCGAAAGATCATGTGCTTCATTTTCGTTTTCGTCGTAGCGGCTGTCGTGGCCGTGTGACGAAGATTCCACATCTGCGCCATCGGGATGCCCGCCGGTTTCAATGTCATCGCCGAGAGCGCCGCGTAAGTCATCAGCCGATGTACTCGGCGGAGACGTATCGTCATACCGAGAGGAGCGAGAATGGTATGAAGGATTGGCGCGGAGCGATGGCTCATAACGGTCATCGTTTCGCGGGTTGTAGCGCGGCTCAAATTCGTCCTGGTCCCTCGCTTGATCGGGCGCTGCTTCCCGAACAGCGTCGCCCGCGCCGGTGCTAGCCTGCGCGGCCTCATCTAATTCGCGCGGCCATCTCCTGGGCGCCGGCGTCGCGGGCCTAGCGTCTCGGGCCGACTCGTTCATCGGCACGCTTTGGCCAATAAGCCGCGCCAGTTCGGCAAGCGGGTCGTCGGCATGAGCGCGCGATGGCGTTTCCGGCTTAAGTCCGGCAGCCAGGTCGCGGTACGAACGATGATCGCTTTCAGCCATAAGGTTCGCCCCGTATCAGGCGTTCACGTGGTACAAAAAGCCTCGAAACCCTCGACCCGTATCAGCCGCTTGCGACTTCCGAGCGGCAACGCCAATCAGCGGAGCGGAACAACTATCGCATCTCGTTTGGCGCCTCGACCCCCAGCAATGCCAGTCCCGATGCGAGGACCGTGGCAACCCCTTGAACAAGCACAAGCCGGGTCTCGGTCAGTTGTCGATCATTCTGGATAATGAAGCGTAAATGTGGCGATGCGTTGCCGAGCGTCCAAAGTGCATGAAATTCACTGGCTAAGTCGAAGAGATAAAAGGCAATTCGATGCGGTTCGTGCGCCACCGCAGCGCTGGCGACGATACGCGGGTAAAGGGCAATCTGGCGCATCAAAGCGAGTTCCGCCGGATCGCTGAGCCGGGCAAGATCGGCTGCCCCAGTCAATTGCGCGATGTCTTGAGGAAGATCGGCAAACGCGGCGCGGGCATTGCGAAACACCGATTGCGCGCGCGCATGGCCGTACTGGACATAGAAGACCGGGTTATCGCGGGATTGCTCAAGCACTTTTACAAGATCGAAATCGAGCACGGCGTCGTTCTTACGAAACAGCATCATGAAGCGCACAGCATCGCGGCCGACCTCGTCCACGACCTCGCGCAGCGTGACGAACTCTCCTGCCCGTTTGGACATTTTCACTGGTTCGCCGGCCCGCAGCAGTTTGACCAACTGAACGACTTTGACGTCGAGTCCGGCGCTTCGATCGCTCAGCGCGGCGACGGCAGCCTGCATGCGCTTGATATATCCGGCATGGTCGGCGCCCCAAACGTCGATCAGCTCGCGAAACCCCCGTTCGAGTTTTGAACGGTGATAGGCGATGTCGGAAGCGAAGTAGGTGTAGGAGCCGTCTGACTTCTTCAGCGGACGATCGACGTCGTCGCCGAAGGCGGTCGAACGAAACAACATCTGTTCGCGATCTTCCCAATCATCGGCCGGCGCTCCTTTCGGAGGCGGCAGGCGGCCTTCATAGACATAGCCGCGCTGACGAAGTGATTCGATGGTCGCCCCGACCTGGTCCTCACCGCCCCAAATCAGCGAGCGCTCAGAAAAAAATACATCCGGCTTGACATTCAGCGCCGCGAGATCGGCGCGGATGATGGCCATCATCATCACGACCGCTTTGTCGCGTACCAGCGGCAGCCAGCTCACCTCCGATTGCTTGGCGAGACTATCGCCGTATTCGGCCGCGAGTGCAGCGCCGACCGGCTTGAGATAATCGCCCGGATAAAGTCCCTCAGGAATCGCGCCGATGTTTTCGCCTAGCGCCTCACGATAGCGAAGGAAGGCGGAACGCGCGAGAAGATCGACCTGCACGCCGGCGTCGTTGATGTAATATTCGCGCGTCACTTTGAAGCCGCTGAACACCAGCAAATTGGCAAGCGCATCGCCGAATACCGCGCCGCGGCAATGGCCGATATGCATCGGGCCGGTCGGATTGGCCGAAACGTATTCAACGTTCACGGGCATATCGGCGCCGAACTCGCTTCTGCCATAATCGCCGCCGAGTTTCACGGCGGCTTGCAATGCGTCGATCCAGGCGGCTGGCCGCAGCGTGAGATTGATGAATCCGGGGCCAGCCACCTCGACTCTGGCCACAAGCGCGTCGGCGCGGAGTCTTTCCGCGATCATTTCGGCGAGATCGCGCGGTTTGCGGCTGGCATCCTTCGCCAGCACCATGGCGGCGTTGGTTGCCATATCGCCGTGAGCGGCATCACGCGGCGGCTCCACAGTGACGCGCGATTGATCGATGCCTGACGGCAACACGCCCGCGGCGATCAAAGCTTGGTTCGCGGCGCGAACGCGCTCCAGCATTTCGGCAAAAATGTTGTCTAGCGGCATTCGTTGCGTACACGCATTTGAGTCAAACCGGCGTGGCGCGCCTAACGCAATTCCGGGGTCGAGTCAAAGAGCCGCGCGTGCTCGGCCAGCGCATAGCGGTCCGTCATACCGGCAATAAAATCGGCGACGTGCCGCGCCCGCGCCGCCCCGTCGAGCCCGGCAAGGCCCTCGCTCCACTCTGCCGGCAAGTCCCGCGGCTGCGCGCTGTAACGTGCGAACAGATCACGCACTACGCCTGCGGCTTGGTCCATTACTTTCATGACTCGGGCGTGACGATACATGCCCGTCTTAAGGAAGCTTTTGATCGCGCGATCCGCCTCTCCTACATCGTGAGAGAAGCCGCCGACCGGCGCAGCGGCGCGGCGCACCTCGTCGGCCGACCGCGGCGCTAGCTTGGCGAGCCGGCCGGCACTCTCGGTCACTACATCATCGATCAGCAAGCCGATCAGCTGGCGAATAAGTTCATGCACCAGCCGGACGTCGTCCAGGCCCGGATAGGCGGCGCGTATCTCGCCGATAATCCCGGCCGGCAACGGCACCGCAGCAATGTCGTCGAGCCGAAACAGTTTCGCGCGCAAGCCATCGTCGATGTCGTGCGCGTCGTAGGCGATGTCGTCGGCAACCGCGGCGACTTGCGCCTCCGCGCTGGCGAAGCTCCAGAGTTGGAGATCGTGCAATTGGCAGTAATCGAGAATTGGCGCTGGAACGCCATGCTGGCGATAGCGGGCGAGCGGCGTGCCATCGCGATCGGTGAGCGGGCCATTGTGCTTGACCAAGCCTTCGAGTGTCTCCCAGGTCAGGTTCAAACCATCAAAGTCCGGGTAGCGCCGCTCGAGCGCGGTCACCACGCGCAAAGTTTGCGCATTGTGATCGAAACCGCCGAACGCCGACAAGCAAGCATCCAGCGCGCGCTCGCCGGCATGGCCAAACGGCGGGTGGCCGAGGTCGTGAGCGAGCGCCAGCGCCTCGGCCAAATCCTCATCGAGCCGCAGCCGCCGCGCCAGCGCGCGGGCAATCTGGGCGACTTCAAGCGTATGGGTGAGGCGCGTGCGATAATGGTCACCCTCGTCGAAAACGAAAACCTGGGTTTTGTGCTTGAGCCGGCGGAAGGCAGTGGCGTGAATGATGCGGTCACAATCGCGGCGAAAGGCGCTGCGGGTCTTGCTCGCCGGCTCGGCATGCAGTCGGCCGCGGCTGAGTTCCGGATCGCACGCATACGGTGCACGGGAAATACTGGATTCCATTTGTCTGCGGGCGGTGATTGACCTTCGGTTCCGCCGCACTTAACTATCGTGTTGCCACGGTTGCAATCGGGTGATTGCGATTTGGAGATAAAATGACTGTCAACGTCACGGTAACCGAGCGCGCCGCGCAGCGGATCGGCGAAATCCTAGGTCAGGAACCGGCCGGCACGATGTTGCGCGTCAGCGTCGAAGGCGGCGGCTGCTCGGGTTTTCAATATAAATTCGACACCGAACGCGAACGCACTGAGGCCGACATCGTCATCGAAAAGAGCGGCGCAACGGTGCTGATCGACCCGATCTCGCTCAATTACATGGCCGGCTCCGAAATCGATTTCGTCGATGATCTCATCGGTTCGTCGTTCAAGGTCAATAATCCCAAAGCGACGGCGTCCTGCGGCTGCGGTACGAGCTTCGCACTCTGAACGCGCAAACCTCCGTGCGAATTGCCACCTGGAATGTAAATTCGATCAAGCAGCGGCTGGATTCCGCGGTGACCTGGCTGACTGAGCGCAAGCCGGACATTGTCTGCCTGCAAGAAACCAAATGCGTTGACGACGCGTTTCCGCGTGAGCCGTTCGAGGCCCTCGGTTACAATGTCGCCGTGCACGGGCAGAAGGCATTCAACGGCGTGGCTTTGCTGTCGAAATTTCCACTCGACGAAGTCAGCAACGGTCTGCCGGGCGACGATCAGGACGACCATGCTCGTTTCATGGAAGCGGTCGTCTCTACGGCGCGTGGCGCGATGCGCATCGCCAGCCTTTACCTGCCGAACGGGAATCCACCGCAGACCGACAAATACACCTACAAGATCGGTTGGATGAAGCGCCTTTCCACTTATACGCGCGAACGCCTGCTCCTTGAAGAACCACTCATCATGGCTGGGGACTACAATGTGATCCCGACTCCCGCGGACGCCCGCAATCCGCAGGTCTGGGTCAATGACGCTTTATTTTTGCCGCGCACCCGCGACGAATTCCGTGCTCTCATCAATCTCGGGCTGACCGATGCGGTGCGCGCGACCAGTGACGATTCCGGCCTGTTTACGTTTTGGGATTATCAGGCCGGCGCCTGGCAAAAGAACAACGGCATTCGTATCGACCATCTTCTGCTGTCGCCTGCAGCGGCGGACCGGCTCAGCAGCGCGGGCATCGATCGTCACGTCCGGACTTGGGAAAAGCCGTCCGATCACGTCGCAGTCTGGATCGATCTGGAAATTGAAGCGAAATAGCGACCCGCTTCGCTATTCGCTAAAAAACTAATCGTGCCGGCCTTTCAGCCAATCCTCAAGATAGACGAGCGCCATGGCGCGTTCGTCGTCGCTCGCGCGCTTGAAAGCACTGTCATAGACCGGCTTGATCCAGTTTTCGTCGGCGCCCGCGCAGTCACGTCCGAGGATCAGCCACATCAGGCCACGCGCCGCCTGCCGCGGCACGACCTGCCCCTGGAACAGCATTTCGCCGAGCGCGACTTCGGCGCGGCAATGACCCTTGGTGGCGGCAAGCCGCAACCAGCGCGCCGCCTGATGCGGATCGCCTGGCGCGCCGAGAAAAAGTCGCCCGAGTTCGTACTGCGCATCGGCATCGCCGAAATAAGTCGCCGCGTAGCCGAACATGTCGCGCGCGCGGGTGCGATCGACTGTAATCTTCGAATTCGGTATCCCGGTGAGGTAGTAGTGCCCAAGCGCGACAAAGGCATTGGCGACGAACCGCGCTTGCGGTGTACCGGGCGCCTCGTCGGGATGGCTGTTGGCGATTTGGCTGAAATAGTTGAAGGCGCGCAGGTCATCGCGCGGCACGCCATCGCCATCGGCATACATGCGGCCGAGTTTCCACTGCGCGACCGGCTGCCCCTGCTCAGCGGCATATTGCAGCGCCGTCAGCGAGCTATTCTTATTCGGGGCGCTCTCCGGTGGATGCGCGCTACCGCGCAATCCGTCGGCAGGCGACAGCGCGGCGGTGCTTGGAGTGGTGGTGCCGTCGAATGCCAAAGCCGGCGTGGCGCCGAGAATATGGTGGATCACGTCATTTGCGCGGTCGGCACCGACCACAATGCAAACGCCAAGGACGAGCCCGGCCAAGCCTGCGCCGGTGGCGATGCGGCGGATGTTGCTAGACGTCCGCATAACACACCGTCTCAGCTGCTGCGCCCGGATGCGTAAGCGCGCCGTGACGCGCCGAACCAACTTGCTGGGCGTACTTCCATAGATAGCCCGAGGTGAACTCTGACGGGCGCGGCTTCCATTCTTTGGCGCGGCCTTCCAACTCGGCTTTACTCAGCTTGACGTCGAGCGTTCCCCGCTCGGCATCCAGCGTGATGATGTCGCCGTCGCGAATGAGAGCGATCGGCCCGCCGACGGCCGCCTCTGGCCCGATATGGCCGACGCAGAAGCCGCGGGTGGCGCCGGAGAAGCGCCCGTCGGTAATGAGCGCAACCTTGCCGCCCATGCCCTGCCCATAAAGGGCCGCGGTAGTTGAAAGCATTTCCCGCATACCCGGTCCGCCCTTCGGGCCCTCGTAGCGGATGACCAACACGTCGCCTTCCTCGTATTGCCTGTTCTTAACCGCCTCGAAGCACGGTTCCTCGCCGTCGAAGCAGCGGGCCGGACCGGAAAACTGCAAGCGCTCCAGGCCCGCCACCTTCACGATGGCGCCTTCTGGCGCGAGATTGCCCTTCAGTCCGACGACGCCGCCGGTAGCCGAGATCGGCTTATTGGCAGGCCAAACGACGGCCTGATCGGGATTCCATTTCACCGACTTGAGGTTCTCGGCGATGGTCCGGCCGGTGACGGTGATGCAGTCGCCATGCAAGTAGCCATGGTCGAGCAGCGTCTTCATCAACAACGGCACGCCGCCAGCTTCAAACATGTCTTTGGCGACATAGCGGCCGGACGGTTTTAAATCCGCGATATAAGGTGTCTTTTTCAGGACTTCGGCGACATCGAACAGATCGAATTTCACGCCGCATTCGTTGGCGATGGCCGGCAGGTGCAGCGCCGCATTGGTCGATCCGCCGGTCGCCGCGACAACCGCCGCGGCATTTTCCAACGCTTTGCGCGTGACGATGTCGCGCGGCCGAATATTCTTGGCGATCAGATCCATGATCATCTCGCCGGCCAGGAAACAAAACTTGTCGCGGATCTCGTAGGGGGCAGGCGCGCCAGCCGAATAGGGCAAAGCAAGGCCGATCGCCTCGGAGACGGTCGCCATCGTGTTGGCAGTGAATTGTGCGCCGCAGGCGCCGGCCGACGGACAGGCATTTTGCTCGAGCGTGTCCAGATCGCCATCCGACATGGTGCCGATCGAGTGCTTGCCGACCGCCTCGTAGACATCCTGGATGGTAACCGGCATCCCCTTGAAGGTGCCGGGCAGGATCGAGCCGCCATAGATGTAGATCGACGGCACATTGAGACGGCACATCGCCATCATCATTCCCGGTTGCGACTTGTCGCAGCCGGCCACCCCAATCAGCGCGTCGTAGGAATGGCCGCGCACCGACAATTCGACCGAATCCGCAATCACTTCGCGCGACGGCAAAGACGATTTCATGCCGGCATGGCCCATGGCGATGCCGTCGGTGACGGTGATGGTGCAGAATTCGCGGGGCGTGCCGCCGGCCGAGGCAACTCCAAGCTTGACCGCTTGGGCTTGTCGCATCAGCGCTATGTTGCAGGGCGCCGCCTCATTCCAGCAGGTCGCGACCCCGACGAAGGGCTGATGGATCTGCTCACGCGTCAGCCCCATCGCGTAATAGAAGGCGCGGTGCGGCGCGCGGTCGGGGCCCTCGGTGGCGTGACGGCTGGGCAGCCGTAATTTCAAGTCGCTCTTGGCGTCCATCAAACTCAAGCGAGCCAACAGGCCCTATTCGCCCCTCTCACCGGTCCAAAGCCTGGCCTCGCTTTTTCAGACCGGACGTATCCACAACGGCTTTCAGTCAGATTCGATCATCCGGGAGCCGCGCGGTCATGGATGTCGAGAAATCCTATGGCCAAAAAGCGGCGTTGGCCGTGAGTGCACTGCGGTAAGCTTAAATGTTCCCCCGCTGTGTCCGCGCGGCCACAGATTCAACGCGCTGAAGGCATTTCGGTTAGGCGGCGATTTACCATCCGGCTTACGACTTGCGACCATGGGGGGTGCCCAAGCGCCTGACCAAAGCCTTCTTCCAACGCAGCGTACATGAGGTCGCGCCCGACCTGATCGGCTCAACGCTGCTATTCAAGGGGGTGGGCGGCCGGATTGTTGAGGTCGAGGCCTACCACCACACCGATCCGGCGGCGCATAGCTTTCGCGGGCCAACCGCGCGCAATGCCGTGATGTTCGGGCCGCCCGGCTATACCTATGTCTACCGCTCCTACGGCATCCACTGGTGTCTGAACTTAGTCTGCGAACCAGCGGGCTCGGCCAGTGCGGTTCTCATCCGAGCCTTGGAGCCGATCGCTGGCTTGCCGCTGATGCGCCGGCGCCGCGGCTTGTCCGATGTGCGGCTGCTCTGCGCCGGGCCAGGGCGGGTCGGCCAGGCGCTAGGGATTACCGTAACGCACAGTGGCATGCCGCTGGACGAGGCGCCCTTTGCATTATTTGCGCGCACCGGCGAGGTCGACATCATCGCCGGACCCCGGATCGGCATCACCAAGGCGGCAGAAAAGCCGTGGCGCTATGGTCTCAAAGGCTCGGCTTTTCTCAGCAAGCCGTTTCGACCGGGCTAAATTCCGAGCCTGAATGCCGGATCGAAGCCGAGTTC
>WNGR01002776.1_pt1 | contig 19649 bp, 23 predicted proteins | sample 5407581 | NCBI WGS metagenome assembly WNGR01 (sample SAMN13153383, study PRJNA577476) | soil metagenome | isolation source: 80 cm soil or saprolite under Garry oak tree replicate 2 | place: USA:California | collected 2016-06-15 | reverse complement strand
TGCAGGATCTGATCCCACGGCGTTCCCTTTCGGCTCGGCGGCAGGCGATCGGCCCAGAACCGATCGAGCTGAAGCTCCCGCCACAACTGCCCGGCCAGCCAGCAGGCGCCCCATTGCCGCGGACGACGAAGCTGCATCTCCGATAGGCGAAGCCGAACGATAGATGCCTCGCCCGCAACCGCCTCACATCGATCCTCCGGGAATAGCGCCAGTGTCCGTGTGCGGCCGGCATCCTCGTCGAACACCTCGATCGCCTTGCGCCACGCTGCCGCCTGTGAGGAATTGATCTCGCCGAGATACAGCACATGCCGCTGCACCACCCGGCCATCATCGAGACGCTTGTTCTCGACCACGTTCCAGTAGCTGTGCGCCTTGCCGCTCTTCTTTCGCTCGGTGCGTCGCAGAAACATGATACGACGAATCTATGCGCAATCAGCCGCACTTGGGAATCCGGTAGGTCTTCACTACACACTTGGGAATCCGGTAGGTCTTCACTACAGCCGTTTTCGGCCAAAACCAAAGACCTCGTTCGTTGCAAATCAAATACTTAGCCGTCTAAAAAATCTCAAAATCCGGATTTTCGAGCGCGAATCCGCGAACTCGGGTTAGCTTGCACAACGTAAGTCGGTGCAGGCGCAATATTCAGCGGCTGCGCTGCTCGATGGGCAACGACTTTCTTTGTAGGTTCACGTTTCGCGATATGCTTCGTCTTGGTGACACCCTCGGCACCTGCCTGCGGGGCAGCTGGGCTCCGGCTGGTGTCGAGTTCAGCAAATGCGCCCTGTAGCCGCTGCTGAGCAGATTCCATCGCAGCTATTGACGGGACAGAACTGATGCTCGGCGGCGGCACAATGGTCGGCAAACTCGTGTCGATCATCACTCCTTCAGGTAAGGGCTCGACTGAACTGATCCTGATGGCCGGCCGCTCTGTGCCACTACGAATGGGCTCTGGGACCGGCTGCGGAAAACGCCAGCTCAATCCGATCAGTAACAGGCCGAGAGCACTACCGACGAACCCGAAGTATCTCATCAAAGGCATAGGCCGCCTCCGTTTGGGACGACCTTGGGACTCGGATTGTTAGCAGACCGCTAAAGATAGGTTAAAGCTGGAAACGTGGTTATCAGCGCTGGTGCGATGCAGCAGTGGATTATGTCGCCAACGACCGTGACTTGGATGATGCGTCGTAACTTTCGATCTTCAGCATCGGATACTTGGCCAGCGGCGAGAACATCAGCACAGGGACGCTACTCACCGCGGGATGTCGGGGGGCAAGGGTCGACGTGAGCCGAAACAGTTGCCGCGTCTGCTAAGGGCACAAGATCAGAAGTGATCCGCGCCTTCGATCACGGCGTCGACTCGCTACCTACGACGACGCGAGGGCTTTGCGTTCTATTCTCTGCCGCAACCGCCACCTCTACGCGCTAGCGCGCAGCTCATGAGCGAGATCTGCTCAGGGTCATTTGGAGGCAACCGTCTCCTTGAACAGCTCAACCTTGCCGCACGTGTTGTCTGTCACCGCAAAGACCTCGTACAAATGGATTTGTGGCTTGATGCCGTAGCGCTGGATGATGCCCTCGAGCCACGGCCCGGTGTAGAACGCCGTGGCGTCCTCGATGCGCTCCCACTGGTACACGCCGCCCGCCCAGCCGCTTTCGGACCAGATAAAGTGCTTGCTGATCAGGCCCGTCACCTCGCGGAAGTTGGGCGCGATCTTGTGAAAGTGCTCGCGACACGCGGCGCAATCGATCTGCGGCGGCAATTTGTATTGTACGACAGCGGTAATCATGCGACCTCCTTGTAAGGATGTCCCCGGCGCAAGATAGATGGCGTTCCCGCGATCAAGCAAGTGAAGCAGGAAGCCGACATGAGTCAAAGACGCAAAGCCAAACCAGTAGCTTCCGTTCTGCTGCGACAACCTGGCTATTCCGGAGCATGCTGGACTTGGCGTTAGAAGTCAGCCTTATCTGCATGATCTTGGTATAGGCGTCCATCAATTCGCGTAATAGGCCTCATGCTGGTGCGTGCGCACGACCGAAATATCGATCATCTACTCGCGCCGATCGCGATCAAATGCGACAGACCTGCCATGAGTAGGTCAACACGATTGACAAGTCCTTTGATCGCCGCGCAGCTATCTCCTTCCAATTTTTTGCATTAATGTGAACCGCTTCACACTGGTGTAGCAGACGGGCTTGGATGATGCCCAAGAGAGGAGAGCTAAGGCCCCGCGAAGCGCCACCCGGTTCATTCCATTCGAGTTTGGGAGCGACACATGGAAAAGCGCGAAATTGGCAACAGCTTAACGAAAGGTCAGTCTGGAGCGAAGCAGGGCGCCTTCTCCCGCCGCTCAATGCTGACGTTGGTTTGCACCCTCGGCGCCGCAGCGCCCTTTGGGATGTTCGGAGCGGCTCGCGCGCTGACGGCATCCGGGACTGGATCGCTGTCTTATATTCCTGGCGAGCCTTTTATTTGCCGCGCAGCAGCGAACAGTGAAGAGCTGCAGGGCCCGCCCCGCCAACTAAAAATCGCCTGGAACGCGAACGCGGCGTGCACGGTCGCTGCGGCAGTCGCAAAGGAACGAGGTATCTTCGCCAAGCACAACCTCGATGTCGATTTCGTGAATTTCGGCGGCCCGACCGACCAGTTGTTGGAGGCGATTGCAACTGGCAAGGCGGATGCCGGTTTGGGATTGGCCCTGCGCTGGCTCAAACCGCTGGAGCAAGGTTTCGACGTTCGGATCACCGCCGGTGTGCACGGCGGCTGCATCCGGCTCCTCGGCTCCAAGGCTGCGAATATTGGCAGCCTGGAGTCCCTGCGCGGCAAGGCTATCGCGATTAGCGATCAAGCGAGCCCAGCGAAGAACTTCTTTTCGATCTACCTCGCCAAAAATGGCATCGATCCGGCCCAAGAGGTAGAGTGGCGCCAGTACCCGGCCAATCTGCTTGCGCTTGCCGTCGACAAGGACGAAGTGCAGGCGCTAGCCGAGATCGATCCGCTGCCCTATCTGTGGCTTAAGGAAGGAAAACTTAACGAGATCGCGACGAACTTGACGGGTGAATTCGCCGACCGCACCTGCTGCGTTCTCGCGATACGTGGCAGCCTCACCCGAAGCGAAATGCCGGTGGCGGCCGCTCTGACACGATCGATACTCGAGGCGGCAGACCGAGTTGCCGGCGATCCCGCCGATGCCGCAGCAATCTATTCGGGCTACGGCGGGAGAGGGTCCATCGAGGATCTCGCCACTATGTATAGCAGCCATACTCACCACAATCATCCCGTCGGGGCGGCGCTCAAGAAGCAACTTTTACTCTACACCGATGAACTCAAGGCAGTGAACGTCATCAAGCGAAGCACTGACCCGGTCAAGTTCGCCGACCGGATTTATCTTGACGTTCTAAGCTGAGCCGATTGGGAAGATCCGCAGTGAGCTCGGTCATCAATGAAGCGCCGAGGCCGTCAGAGAAATCGGGTTTCGGCTTTTTTGACAGTTCAACCACTCGGTCGTTAAGCCGCGGACTGTCTGTGGCTGCCGCATGGTCTATGGTCGCCGCGCTCACTGCGTTCTGGCCGGATAAGCTCGCAAGCGATTGGGCCTACACGGGCGGCTTCGCCATCGCCTGCGGCGCATTGGCCCTTGCCCTTGCCTTGGCGGCCTTTGCCGGCGTTCGTTTGGTTGCTTTTCAGCGTCTCCAGCGGCTTTCTCCGTGGCTGTTCGCGCTCGCGGTGTTTTTGGCTGCTTGGGAGGCCGTCACAGCAAAGTTCGGATTGCTGCCGTTGCCGTTTTTTCCGCCGCCGCAGGCCATTGTCGAAGTCGCAATCGACGATTGGGCGCGACTGGCTGAAGGCGTCTTCGCCTCAGCTCGCCTGCTCGCGACCGGTTATTTTCTCGGTGCGGCGCTGGGGTTCGTGACCGGCGTGGCGATCGGCTGGTCGCCACTCGCCGGTTATTGGATCCACCCAGTTTTGCGGTTCATCGGGCCGCTGCCCGCGACGGCTTGGCTGCCGCTCGCATTTTTCGTTTTCCCATCGAGCTTCAGCGCCAGCATTTTCCTGATTGCGCTCGCCACCGGGTTTCCCGTCACCGTGCTCACGTGGTCGGGCGTCGCCGGCGTGAAGAGCGCCTATTACGATATCGCGCGGACATTGGGAGCAACCCAGCGCTTCCTCGTGCTCAAGGTTGCCATTCCGGCCGCAATGCCACATGTCTTCGTTGGCCTGTTCATGGGTCTCGGCAACTCCTTTGCGGTTCTTGTCGTAGCCGAAATGCTGGGCGTAAAGGCGGGGCTCGGCTGGTATCTGCAGTGGGCGCAGGGTTGGGCGGCCTATTCCAATATGTACGCCGCACTGCTGCTCATGGCGTTCTTGTGCTCCGGGTTGATCACGCTGCTGTTCCGCTTGCGGGACCACCTGCTTGCTTGGCAGAAAGGTCTGGTGCGATGGTAGCGGCGATCGCAAGCGATCACGCGGTCCGTGGATCGACGCTAACGCTCCGCGAAGTGAGCCATCGCTTCGATCTCGAAGGGCAGCCCCTGCCGGTATTGGACCGCATCAGCCTGCAGGTCGGCCGCGGCGAATTTGTCGCTCTCCTGGGACCGAGTGGATGCGGAAAATCGACGTTGCTGCGGCTCGTAGCGGGGCTCGACACTCCAACAGCCGGCTCCCTGCTAACGGAGGGAAGGGAGATCGATGCACCCGATCCGTCGCGCGTCGTCGTTTTTCAAGACCCCACGCTTTATCCATGGCGGACGGTATGGAGCAACGTTGCGCTCGGTCTGGAAGCCCGCGGGTTGCTGCGCACCCATCGCGGACGGATCGAAGACGCGTTGCGCCTGGTGGGGCTCACGGGCTTCGCCAATGCCTACCCGCACCAACTTTCCGGCGGCATGGCGCAACGCGCGGCTCTAGCACGTGCGCTTGTCAACGACCCGAGGCTGCTCATTCTTGACGAACCTTTGGGCCAGCTCGACTCGCTGACTCGCATCGCGATGCAGGCGGAGCTTCTATCGCTTTGGCAGCGCTCGAGCTTCACAGCGCTGCTGGTCACGCACGATGTCGAGGAGGCGCTCTTGCTCGCCGGCCGCGTCGTTGTGCTGAGCGACCGACCAGCACGGATCAAGGCCGAAGTCGTCAACAGCCAGCCCTATCCTCGCCACCGGGGCGATCCGCACTTCGTTGAGCTTCGTCGCGAGGTGTTCGAGCATCTCGGCCTCGATGAGGCATGGTAGCCGTCAAACGGAGCTCGCCGTGACAGATCTTGTCATATGCATCATAGAGCAGCCGCACGGCGCGCTGCCGCGATTGCAATGCGATTGCTTTAGCGGCTTGGTAGCCACACCGTCGCGGTCTAAGAATTTGGGGAGCGCGCGGAGACTTCGAAGACCTCGGAATTCAACGTCCACAACGCCGCGGGCTATGAGCAGCTCATGGGCCGCTGGAGCCGAAGACTCGCGCGGCTATTCATCGACTTCACAGGGATTGCCGAAGGCGAAAGGATTCTCGATGTCGGCTGCGGCACCGAGAGCTTGACCTTCGCGCTCGCCAAAGCCGCCGACCTCGCCGAGATTGTCGCGGACGACTATTCACCAGTCTTTGTCCGGGAGGCGATTCGGCGCAACACAAATCCGCGAATAAAAGTCCGACAGGCGGATGCCTGCGCCCTGCCCTTCGCGGGCGGCACATTCGACCGCGCTTTGGCGCTTCTCGTGCTCCACTTCGTTCCCGAAGCTGGCAAGGCAGTAGCCGAGATGCGCCGCGTCGTCCGGTCGGGCGGCGTGGTCCGGCGGCGGTGTGGGATCATCTCGGCGGCATGCCCGGCATGCGCATGATGGTCGACACGGTGGCGGCACTCGGTGAAAGCGAGCGCCAGCTGCGCAGTCGCTATTGCTTTCAACCGATGATGCAGTCGGACGAACTGGGATGGACTTTTGCCGAACAAGGCCTCGTGGACATTACGGAAATGGAGCTGATGATCCGCATGGACTACCAAGGCTTTGCCGCCTATTGGGCGCCGATTGCCGCTGGCGAGGGGCCGCTCGGCAAGTATGTGGCAGCGCTCGACGCTGCGGAGCGCGCGCGCACCGACGCCGCCGTGCGCGATGCCTGCGAGGCCGGCCGGCCCGATGGCCCGAGGTTCTTTGCAAACGTCGCGTGGACCTGCCGTGGCATCGTTCGCTAACTCGACCGTCAGAGCCGTCTCTTCCGAGGTCTCGAACCCGAAATTGTTCACCCAACCGCGCAGCGGCCTTCGGAATTGTCACCGAGAAACCAACTCCGCCTCAAGCGCGGGAAGCAGTATGTGCTGCCCGCGCATAAGGCGACTTTCACTTTACGGGTGGAAGACCGGCCACGGCAGTGTCCGCAGGATTGTTCAGACACTTCGGATGGCCGAAGCCGCCAGCGCTGTGGCCGACCCCGCCCTGGCCGTTGGGGCCTGACCCGTACCCCCGGTGCCGTCAGCGTTCGGCGTGATGTCGAAGATGATGTTGTCGGGATGGGCCGGATCGGCCACGCCCTTGACGCCCTGCAACTGATCGAGGCCGGACAGCAGGGCAATCGCTAAACTTCACGAAGGCCCCGGGCATAGCCCCGGGGCCTTCTCATTTGAAGGCCTGCAAAAATGGAGCTTACCGGAGGACTGGAGCGAGAATTCTTGTCGCGCTTGGCTGCGGAGCCTTCAAAGGCAGAAGCTGCGACGTCAGTCTGAAACGAGTTAACCGAAAATTACAGCTTCGCGTCAATGCTGAGATGATTGTAATCGCCGCACCGCGGCTCCCTTGGAAGTACCCCTTCCATTTCGATTTTACCTGCTCGGTTGGCAGTCTCCTCACTGGAGAAGTCCGCTATGTGCAAGGGAATTCTGATTGCGCTCTTGGCGCTCCTCTTCTTAACGATGTGCGATGACTATTGGTCAGATGGTCGCTATACCGCAGCTGCGATCGTGATGACGAAACAGATTGGTCGCGCCTACGGCGTCTGAGCCCGCGGCTCGGATTGGCGGACGCCGAATTTTTGAAAGCGGGCGCGGTTTAGGAAACGACGAACGTGTCAAAGGCCATGGAATTGATCGTCGCTGGCTACGTGAAGGTACGGGACCGACGCGCTCTGGTCGACTTGCTGGCGCATCGGCGCAAGGTGCTCGCTGAACTGCAAACTGTATCAGGCATCAATCCAGAAAAGGCGGTCAGAGCCGTCCAAGAGGAACTAGCGGTGATTGAAGCCGGCCACGAAGAACTCAAGCCGCCGCCTGGCTCGTTGCCTGAGAACGATTGGGGCTAGCGCGGGGGAGCCGTAAACTCGGCGGAAACCAATCTGCAACTACGCTCGTAATTGCGCTGGTGAACTGATCAAGCGCGATACGCATGGGCATAAGGAGCCCGCTCCCCCCGTCGGTGAGCGGGCTTCCTTTTGATCGACAGAGATGCGCGTTAACAAGATCAATTGGGACAAGATCGGCCGCGTGACGGAGCCCGGCCGATACAAGTGCTTCTTCGGCTATCTAACCGTCACGTCAGACGATATCGAAGTGTGGACGCGCTATCCCGACGCGACGTTCACTTTGATTGCGGGGCCGACGACTGAGCAATCGGTGGGCGAAGATTACCGTCTAGGCGCGTTCGACATCGGCGATCCTCAACGATAGGAACGCCGCCCTCGGTGAGGTAATTACGCTGCCACTTGCGCAGCCCTCGCACGCTCCTCAAGAGCATAGAGCGTCGATACGAGGTTGTCGCGTCGCGCGCGAAGATTTAGCGCGAGAAGCGGATATGTTGGCTGCCGCACGTCGAACACGCCTGCTTTGGCTTCCTCTTCGAGGATATCGGAATTCAAAAGATCGACGCGCCACCATAGATCGGAGATGAGCGCGCTGAGCTGCAACTCCCCGGTGATGCCGGAACGGGACACTTCTTGCATCGTTTGCCTCAACCTGAGACGGCCCCCGTTGTTGGGACCGACCTTTGGTCGTACCTGAGCAAGTCGGGTGCCAAGGATTGCCGTCGCGGGCGTGGTTCCGGAATTAACCCCGCGCGGCGGCATCAAGCTTAATTCGCGAGTTCAATTGCGACGACGTGCGGCTCCGCTAGGTTAGCCCGCACCGGACATTGCACCGTCCGGGACCCCCAGGGCGAAGTCGACGCGTCATCATACTCGGCGCGTCGGCTTCGTTTTTACCGCCGATAGCGTGAGCTTTGTTTTGACGAATGAACCGGACGATCAATCGCTCGATCTTATCGAGATACGACGACAGATCACGGCTTTGCGCTCGCAACATTCCGACAATCTTCCCGTCACATCGGCATTGAACCACTTCCTCGTGAAGATTGCTTTTCTCTCAGAGCCAAAAGATGCGGCGCACGTGCAACATCTGCGGTCTGAATTCGCTCGGATGCTGCAAAGTGTTGAAGCGATCGTCTCGCGGGGTCGATCCGTAAAGCCCGAGTAATGCTAACGCACGAAGTCCTTGCACTCGCCGGCGCGGTGCCGATGCTGGACGCAGTCGCAAGTCGTTCTCGTTTCGCGTATCGACGTCTTCGCGGCGAGGGGCCGCCGCCACAAGCGACGGCCCCGCACATGAGAGACCTAGTAGGCACGCCGCACCACTCGGGGCGGAGAGGACGGTCTCGGAGAAAACCGGTTAGCAAGCGCGAGCACTGCGGCTTCGTCGGTTTCGAGTGCGATCTTCTGGGCGAGCATCACGTCCCCAGCCACTACGGCTCGTTCGGGAACGAAACACCACCCGATCTTAGGCTGCATATCTTCATCAAGCTCAAAAACATTAGTCATGGTGCCATAATGAATTCGATATCGCCGGCCGGTGTAAGAGCCCGTGACTTCGAAATAACCCTTGGCATCAAACTGCGCACGCTGATCCGGAGACAGCCATTCGCGGAGAAGACGACGCGCACGCGCTTCCGGCCCATTTTGGTCGATGAAGCTTCGATAAAGCGCACGGACAGCGCGCAAACTCAGGCTGCTGCCGCCGCGTCTGAACGAAAACATCCGCTGCGCCGCGAATGCGTCTAGCCGCCAACGAGGCGCGGATAGAACAGCGTCTCATCCGCAGTCGGGTCAAATGCCCGAGCGACCTTGAGATCCCCGGCCCCCGTCCAAGTGGCAGCGGTAAATCCTTGGCCCGTCAGCTTTTTGAAGCGCTGCTCAGCCTCGGCCAGCAGCTTGGGGTCGTCTTGCCGAAAAAAATGACTGCTGTCGCCGGTATGGTCCATTACGATCTGGGTGGCCATGGAACAGAACTCCGCATTTCGTAGCCCCTGACGAGCAAGAAGCTTGCGGACCGAGCTATGTTCCTAATTTCTGACCGCGGCGCAGCGCGCGAAGCTGATCGCGAAGCGGAAGGCAGCTTATGAAGCGGTGCATCCGGAGACGCAGCACGGCGCGACCGGCCGCCGCAGGAAAAAAGACGCCAACTTGGCGTCTTTTACTTCCGACACAGCCGCCAAGACCGGCAAGCCCGAACGGACGATCCAGCGCGACGCGACCCGCGCCAAGGCGCTAGGCCCCGATCTGGACCGTGTCGCTAGGACGTCGTTGGACAAGGGCGCCGAACTGGACGCGCTCGCGACTATGCCGGCGGACGGCCGGGCCCCGCTGATCCAACGCGCAGCCGCCGCCTACCGCGCACAGGCCGACGCGCTGGACATCGAGGCGCAGGCGAAGCGCCGGCTTGCTGATGAATACGACGCGGCGCAGGCGCGGGGCGAGGTTGCGTCCTCTAATGGCGGGGGCGAGTGTTCCGGACGGGAAGCCGCGCGAAACTTTATTCAAGCCGCCTGGGACAGCCAGAAAAGGCATCGGGACTGGCTGTATCTCGTGTAGGTGACATGACTCTCGATAAGCCCATTGTTGAACAGTACCGGCAAATTCTTCGTAATGCCGGTGAAACAGTTGACTGACACCGGCAACCAACATTGCTGATGCCGAAATCCTGTCCATCGCCAGTGACGGCAGGTTTTGGCGATGCTTCTCGCTGTCTGCCGCCTAGTGTGTTCCGGACACAATTGCGGGCCTTCGGGAAGTATTCCGGTGGCCCCAGCGGTCCCGCTGCTCGGGGTACTGGACCGCTCACCGAAACTAGCCCACGCCCCGGGGCCGAGAACGGCTACTGTTTGCTGACGTCTTGTTCTACGTTGTCTTTGCCGGTTACCAGCTCTCGCCAAAAGGCCGCAGTTCGACATTGAACGACCACGCGCTGCGATGCTGGTGTGCGACATGCCAGATCTCGTCGGCGATCGCCGCGGGCTTGATGAAGAAGTCGTCCGGTCGGTCGGGCCAGCGCTTCCTCGTCCATTCCAGGTCGATCACGGCGTCGACGACGACGTAGGCGACGTGGACGCCTTTCGGGCCCAGATCGCGCGCGATCGCCTCAGCGAGAATCCGCTGTGCTGCCTTGGTCGGCGCGAAACCGGCAAAACCTGGCTTGCCCCGCAATGCCGAGGTATTGCCCGTGGCAACGATTGCACCCTTGCCGGTGCCGACCATCGCCGGAGCAAACCGCCTCGCGAGGTACAACAGCCCCATCGTGTTGACCTGAAAGTTGCGGTTGAGAATTTGCGGATCGATCTCCAGAAACGTGCCGAATGCTCCGCCGACAGCGTTATGGATGATGACGTCGGGATTGCCGAGGTCACTCTCTACGGCGGACGCCGCAGTTTCAACTTGCGCAGGGTCTGAGACGTCACATCGATATCCCCTGGCGTTTGGCAGTTCCTTTTCGAGTGCGGCAAGACGCGCCTCGCTCCTGGCGAGCAGGGCGACGCGATAGCCGCCCTCGGTAAATCTCCTGGCGAGTGCCGAACCCGTTCCGGGTCCGACGCCGGAAATAAGGCAGACAGGTGCGGTCATGCGATCAATCCTCCCTGCTCGAGCTGGCAGCCTCAATCGGCCGCTTTTGACAGCAACCTTTCAACATACGGTTTGAGGTCCGGCCTGAAATTCGTGTGGTCGACCAGCCGATCAAAGTGGGCGAACACGCGCGGGTACTCGTCCCGGATTCGAGCGTGCAAGATCCTGTCCAACCCACGCGCGCTCAACTGCTCGGCCCTTGCGTGCTCGTTCATGAACAGCACAAGCTCGGCTGCAAAGCAGATGTCGGCCAGCGTGATGCCGTCCCCCACCAGCGTATCGCGCCGCGGCGACAGCGCCTGTTCGAGCCCCGAGGCATAGATCGCGAATGCCGCCTTGGCACGCGCGTGAACGGTCGCATCAACCGTGCCATCCGACAGTGCAAGGAGATAGATTTGTGAATCCCTGGCGAAGACCAGGCTGACATCCAGAAAGCTGTCGATCCTGGATGCTTCATAGGCGTCACGCCCGTAAAGCGGAAACCTCGCCTCACCCAGCCGCGCTACCGCGCGCATGATGCTGTTCGACTCGAATATTCTGGTCCTTCCGTCAGGCCCGAACGCGGCGGGCACGTTGCCGAACGGCTGTGCTTCCAGGAAAGCGTCAGTCTTGAAGAGTTGCGCGCCGGTCAGCCCGACCCGCCCGGTTCGTGCAAAGGACGAAAGGGGATTCCCGTTCGCCCTGCGCGAGGGGACGCGCGTCATAATCCCATAGCCAGTCCCGCAACTCCTTGCCTGACGCACCCCTGACCTCGACGTCGACGCCGCAGAATCGGGCGGCAATGGTCGCCTTCCAGACGCGCGGGTTGGGTAGGTACGAGAATATGCGCAATTCAGCCATCATGGTTTGCTCCCGGTGACTCTTTGTACCCACAGGAGGATGGGGCCCGCGACCATCAGAGCCGGATGCCCTACTCCGAGCTCGCGTCGAGAATTTCACCGAACTGCTCCCAGCGTGTGCCGGTCCATCGTTGGAGCTGCAACTGCGTCCATATCATGTTGTTGCTTTCGCTGGTGTTGATCCGGATGCCGGGCAGCGCGGTCGGCAGCGCAATGTCCTTCAGCGATTTCGCCTGCTTGATGACGTTGTCGCGCGAAAGATCGTCGCCGCATTGCTTGAGGATCTGCTCCAGTACCAAGCCCTGCTGGTACCCGGTTAGATAGCTGGTGTTGGTGATATCGGAGCCGGCCAGGTATCGATCGAAGAAGGCGCGATAACCTTTGATCGCCTCGTCGTCCGTCCATTTCTGGTCATTCGGATCCTTGTTCGGGGTCCCGACGATGACACCGATGGAGTTTTCCAGGCCCGCCGGTCTCAGCGTGCCAGCCACCGAGGACGAAGGGAAGTTGATCAGGATCGTCGCCTTCCATCCAGTCTCCGCTGCGCGACGGATCGCCTGCGCTGCAAACTTCGGCGTGCCCGCGACAAACAGCGCTTGCGCGCCCGAGCTCTTCAGCGAGACCACTTGCGAGTCCACGGTCGGTTCCGTCACCTCGTAACTGGCGGCGACCACGCGCTTGTCGAAATCGGCGCCCAGGACCGCCTTGAAAGCGTTGACGTAGTCGCGGCCGAGATCGTCATTCTGGTAGAGGATTGCGTATTTCGCCGCGGGCAACGCACGCATCAGATATTTTGCGTAGATCTTGCCTTCGGTGTCATAGCTGACGAGGCCGGTGGTCGTCAGCGGATAGTCCTTGACGCTGGTGAACTTGCTCGCTCCCGTGACGATCGCGATCGTCGGCACACGTTTCGCGGCAAGATATTTTGCCACGGCGGAGTTACCCGCCGTGCCGAGCTGGCTGAACATGAAGGCGATCTCGTCGCTCTCCACCAGCCTTCGCACATGCTCGAACGCCTTGGGCGGGCTGTACGCATCGTCCATCATGACATAGTCGATCTTGCGCCCGTGGATGCCGCCGCGATCGTTGATCGATTGCACATAGGCCTGCACGCCCTGCCCGACCTGGCCGATCGAAGAAGCTGGTCCGCTCAGCGGGAAAATGCCACCGATCTTGATCTTCGTCGGCGTGACACCCGGCGCGTCACCCGCCCAGCAAGGCGTGGACATCGCAATCACGAGTGCGCAGGCCAGTCGTGTGCCCCAGGACATCGCGCGTTCCTCCTTGTTGTTTTGCGCGCGCCCTGCATGCAGCAGGGCGCGACGGAGATTTAGTGGCCGCTTCAGGCGGCCAGTTTGAGTATCTTAACGATGTCGCCGGGCTCACGGATCGGCTGAGGGTTCGCCCGCGTGAAGATCGACAGCATTGCGTTCTTGCCGATCAGCTCAAAACGGTCCTCGGCCACGCCGACGTCTGCGAGCCTGCGCGGCAGGCCGAGCTCCGCGATGAACGCTGCAAAGGCCTCGCCGGCATCGCGCCCCGGCGCACCGAGTGCGGCTGCGACCGATTTTTGAGCGACCTCCGTGGCCGGCAGGTTGTATCGCAGCACGCTCGGCATCATCACTGCTGTGCAGAAATAGTGCGGCACGTCACAGGTCCCACCGAGGACATGGCCGATGGCATGGCTCGCGCCCATCGGCACCCGCGCCTGCAACCCGAAGGCCGACATCCAGGACCCCAATTGGCAGCTCAGCCGTGCCGCTTCGTCGTTTGGGTTGTCCTTGGTGCGCAGGAGCCCATCGTGCAGATAACGCAGCCCCTGTTGACACACGGCATGGGCGAGCACATTCGGACGGCTGGAGCAGATCGCCTCGATGCCATGATCCATCGCGCGTGTGCCGGATCCCAGCCATAGCTTCTCGGGCGTGTATTTGGTGATCGCGGGATCGAGGATGATGCTGCGCGGCATCATCATCGGATGATTGAAGATCTGCTTCAGCTTGCGGCTGGTATCGGTGACCAGCGCGCCGGAATTGTATTCGCCGCCCGAGAGCGTGCTGGGGATCGCGATCATCCGCACCTTCGGCGCGCGAAATGCCCCGAAGCGGCGGTCCGGCGTGGTCTCGAATCCGTCGAGCCCCATCGGTTCGAAGATCTCGTGCTCCATGCACATCAGCACGATCTTGGCCGCATCGACCACAGAACCGCCGCCGATCGCGACGACCAAATCGGCTTGAGCGTCCTTGGCCTGCCGCGCAATCTGCGTCACCACGTCCCGGGTGGTGTGCTGCGGCACGCCATCGAAGGTCGCGGCATGGCGGTCACCGAGCGCCGCTCGGATCTTCTCGATCTCGTCGGTCGTGGTGTTGAGCGTGCGGCTGGCGATCAAATAGACGCGTTTGGCGCCCAGCCGTTCGGCCTCCTCCCGCAGCGCCTCTGCCGCTGGCTTGCCGTAGATCACGGATTCCATGGTGGGGTATTGATGGCTACCGGCGACTGGCATGCTCTTCCTCCCTGGCGTTCTTTTTTCTCCGGGTGCTGCGGCGTCAGCCTCGTGACGCCGTCAGCTATCCCAGTCTTGACGTGCTCGTATGTCGCGCCTCGTCAGGCGACCGCGCGGGTCCGTGCAGGCTCGATCGTCCCGTCAAGGAATCCAGTCAGCCGCTGGCGGATGATCGCCTCGGCCTCGGCCATGATGCGGTCGATCAGCTCCTTCACCGTCGGAATGTCGTTGATCAAGCCGACCACCATGCCGCAGCTCCAGGCTCCGGCATCCATCTCGCCGTCGATCATCACCTTCGGATAGACGCCCGCGACCTGCTCGTGGATGTCGTCGATCTTCAACGTGGCGCCCTTCTCGCGCTCGATTTCGAGCAGTTCGTCGACGCCTTTGTTCTTCAGCACCCGCTCGGTGTTGCGCAACGCGCGCATCACGAGGCGCGTATCGAGCTCGGTGGCGTCAAGCAGCGCTTGCTTCACATTGGGATGGACCGGTGCCTCCTTGGTGGCGATGAAGCGCGTACCCATGTTCATGCCGGCAGCGCCCATCGACAGCGCCGCGACCAGGCTGCGCGCATCGGCCATGCCGCCGGAGGCCACGAACGGAATCTTGAGCTCGTCGGCCGCGCGCGGCAGCAGGATCATGTTAGGGATGTCGTCCTCGCCGGGATGGCCGCCGCACTCAAAACCATCGACGCTGACCGCGTCGCAGCCGATCTTCTCGGCCTTTAGCGAATGCCGCACCGAGGTGCATTTGTGGATCACCTTGATGCCGGCAGCCTTCAGCGCCGGCATGTACTGCTCCGGGCTGCGGCCGGCGGTCTCCACCGCCTTGACGCCGCCCTCGCGGATCGCCGCGATATATTCCGGATAGGGCGGCGCGGTGAAGCTCGGCAGGAAGGTGAGATTGACGCCGATCGGCTTGTCGGTCATGTCGCGGCAGCGCGCGATTTCCTTTGCCAACAGCTCAGGCGTCCGCTGCGTCAAGCCGGTGATGATGCCGAGGCCTCCGGCGTTGGACACCGCGGCCGCCATCTCGGCAAAGCCGACATAGTGCATGCCGCCCTGGATAATCGGATGCTGGATGCCGAACAGTTCGGTGATTGCTGTCTTCACGATGATCTCCCGCTTTTCCCGATCAGTGGACGATTTCAAACAGGCCGGCTGCGCCCATGCCGCCGCCGATACACATGGTCACGACGCCGTACTTCGCCTTGCGCCGCCGCCCCTCGATCAGGAGGTGGCCGGTCAGCCGCGACCCGGTCATGCCGTAGGGATGGCCGATCGCGATCGAGCCACCGTTGACGTTGAGCTTGTCCGGATCGATGCCGAGCTTGTCGCGGCAATAGATCACCTGCACCGCATAGGCCTCGTTGAGCTCCCAGAGATCGATGTCGTCGACCTTCAGATTGTGACGCTTGAGAAGCCGCGGGATCGCGGCGACCGGGCCGACGCCCATCTCGTCGGGCTCGACGCCGGCGGCGACGAAGCCGCGGAAGATGCCGAGCGGCTTCAGTCCCTTTTGCGCGGCGATCCTGTCGCTCATGACCACGCAGGCCGAGGCGCCATCCGAGAGCTGACTGGCATTGCCGGCGCTGATGGTCTTGCCCTCGAACACCGGCTTGATCTTGGCTAGGCCTTCCGCTGTGGTATCCGGCCGCGGGCCCTCGTCCCTGGCCAGCGTCACCTGCTGATAGATGGCCTCCTTGGTGTCCTTGTCGACCACCGCCATCTTCGTCGTGATCGGCACGATCTCGTCGCTGAAGCGACCGCCCTGCAACGCGGCGCCGACCCGGCGCTGGCATTCGAGGCTGTATTCGTCCTGCTTGTCGCGGCCGATCTTGTAGCGTTCGGCAACGACCTCGGCCGTCTCGAGCATCGACATGTACATCTCAGGCTTCATCGCCATGAGATCCTGGTCGACCGCGTGGAACTTGTTCATGTGATCGTTCTGAACCAGGCTGATTGACTCGATGCCGCCACCGATCGCGATCTCGACGCCGTCGAGCATCACCGAGCGCGCGGCCACCGCGATCGCCTGCAAGCCGGAGGCGCACTGGCGATCGATGGTGGTGCCGGCAACAGTTACGGGAAGCCCGGCGCGGATCGCGCCCTTGCGCGCAACGTTCATCACCATGGTGCCCTGCTGCATCGCGCAGCCCATCACCACGTCCTCGACCTCGCCGGGCGCGATGCCGGCGCGCTTCACCGCCTCGGCCATGACATGGCCGGCGAGCGTCGGTCCGTCGGTGTTGTTGAGCGCGCCGCGATAGGCCTTGCCGACGCCGGTGCGTGCGGTGGAGACGATGACTGCTTCGGGTGACGACATGCTTGCCTCTCTGTCTCAGGCGGCCGCGTCGAGCTGCGCGTAACGCAGCACGTGGTAGGCGGGATCGCCGAACTGGATGTTGATGGAAGAGATCCGCTTGAAGTAATGACCGACATTGAGCTCGTCGGTCATGCCCATGCCGCCGTGCAACTGCACGGCCTGATCGGCCACGAATTTTGCGGCATAGCCGATCTTGGACTTGGCGCCCGAGGCGAGCCGCGAGACGCCGGCCTCATCCTCGCCAAGACTGAGGCTGAGATGCTGCATCAGGGACAGCGCCTCCTGATGCGCGATGAACATGTCGACCATCCGGTGTTGCAGGACCTGGAAGCTGCCGATCGTGACGCCGAACTGCTTTCGCGTCTTGGAATAGTCCAGCGTCGCCGCGTTCAGCTCACCGATCGCACCGACCGCCTCGGCACAGAGCGCGCCGATCGCGCGGTCACGGCAGGCCTCCAGCGCGGCAACGCCCTCGCCCTCCTTGCCCAGCAACTCCCCGCGCACGCCCCGAAGGCTAACCTCGGCGGCCTTCCGGCCATCGATGGTCCTAAAACTCTGCAGATCGAGGTTGGCGGCGCGGCGATCGACCACGAACAGGCTGACGCCGCCGCGATCATGACGATGGCCCGAGGTGCGGGCGGAGACGATGAGATAATCCGCCCAGGGTGCGGCCAGCACCGCGGTCTTCTCGCCGGTGAGGACATAGTCGTTGCCGTCCCGGCGCGCCGTCGTGGTCACGGTGGCGAGATCGAAGCGCGAGCCCTTCTCGGTCCAGGCCAGTGCCCAGAGCTTCGCTCCCGCAATAATGCCGGCGATGTAGGCCTGCGTCTGCGTGTCGGAACCCGCCTGCTCGATCAAGCCGCCGGCCACCACGACCGTCTCGACAAAGGGCTCGACGACGAGATGGCGGCCGAACTCCTGCATGATGATCATGGTCGACAGCGGCCCGCCGCCGAGCCCGCCGACGGCTTCCGAGAACGGCGCGGCGAGCAGGCCGAGCTCGGCGAATTCCGCCCATTGCTTGCGGCTAATGCCGTCCTCGCTCGCGACGGTCTTGCGGCGCACATCAAAATCGTACTGGTCGCGCAGCAGTCGCTGAACGCTCGATCGCAACAATTCCTGCTCTTCCGTGAACTGGATATCCATCCGATCCTCTTCCTGGCGCTGTTGCTACAGACCGAGCACTGCTTTCGCGATGATGTTGCGCTGGATCTCGTTCGACCCGCCATAGATCGAGAGCTTGCGCGAGTTGAGGTATTTCTCCGAGGCCGTGTGGCCGTAGTCCGGCCCCGGCATGAAGTGGTTGGCGCTGACCGGATGCTCGCGGATCGCAAGGCCATCATTGCCAATCGCGCGATGGGTCAGCTCGGTGATATCCTGGAAGATCTCTGTGCCGCGGATTTTGAACAGAGAGGCCGCCGGCCCGGGATCGATGCCGCGCGCCATCTGCGCCACGACGCGTAGCTCGGTCGCCTCCAGCGCCAGCACGTCGAGCTCGACGCGGGCGATTTCCCGGATGAATTCGAGATGCGCCGGATCGTCTTCCGGAATCTCGGCCTTCACGATCTTCTTCAACCGCTCGATGTAGCGCGTCGAGCGGCCGATCCCGGCCATGCTGGTGCGCTCATTGCCGAGCAGGAATTTGGCGTAGGTCCAGCCCTTGTTTTCCTCGCCGATCAGGTTCTCGACGGGGACGCGGACGTTCTCCAGGAAGACGTCGTTGACCTCGTGCGAGCCGTCGATGGTGATGATCGGACGCACGGTGACGCCCGGCGACTTCATGTCGATCAGGAGGAACGAAATGCCGGATTGCGGCTTGGCCGTCGGATCAGTGCGGACCAGGCAGAAGATCCAGTCGGCGTGCTGGGCCAGCGTGGTCCAGGTCTTGTGGCCGTTGACGATATAATGGTCGCCGTCACGCACCGCCTTGGTGCGGACGGTGGCGAGATCGGAGCCCGAGCCCGGCTCGGAATAGCCCTGGCACCACCAGTCCTCACCCGACAAGATGCGCGGCAGGAACTTCTTTTTCTGCCCCTCATTGCCGAAGGTGTAGATCACCGGGCCGACCATGGTGACGCTGAACGCCAGAGGCGGCAGCGTGCCGGCACGGCTGGTCTCCTGCTCGAACAGGAAACGGCGGGTGATCGACCAACCGGGCCCGCCATATTCCTTGGGCCAGAGCGGCGCGATCCAGCCCTTCTTGTGCAGGATGCGATGCCACAGCAGCATCTGCTCCTTGGAGAGGTCGGTCTCCGGATTGGGAACGCGCATCTCGGCCGGATAGTTGTCGGCGATGAAGGCCCGCACCTCGTCGCGAAAGGCGTCATCTTCGGGTGAGAGCGCGAGCTCCATCGGACGATCTCCCTACCACTTCTCGCCGAAGGGCCGGATTTCCAGCTCGAACGTCCAGGCGCTCTTCGGCTGCTGGTAGAGCTGCCAGTAGGAGGACGCGACGGATGCCGGCGGCATCAAAAGGTCAGGATTGTCGAGCGCCTCCTTGCCCCAGAGCTGCTCTCGGCGCTCCCGCACCCAGGCCGTATCGACGCCAGAATCAATAATGAGATGCGCGACATGGATGTTCTTCGGCCCCAATTCGCGCGCCATCGCCTGCGCCACGGCACGCAGGCCGAACTTGGCGCTGGCGAACGCGGCAAAACCGCTGCCGCCGCGCAAGGATGCGGTGGCGCCGGTGAAGAAGATGTTGCCGCCTCCGCGCGGCAGCATCAGCCGCGCCGCCTCACGCCCGGCGAGGAATCCGGAGTAGCAGGCCATCTCCCAGACCTTGCGGAACACGCGCTCGGTGGTTTCCAGGATCGGGAAGTTGACGTTGGCGCCGATGTTGAAGATGCAGACCTCCAGCGGCGCATGCTTATCGGCGTCGTTGAGGAAGGAGATGATCTCCTCCTCCTTGCGCGCATCGAGCGAGCGCGCGTGGATCTCGCCGCCGGCGGCCTCGATGTCCGCAACCAGGGGCGCCAGCTTGTCGCCGTTGCGGCGGCCGGCGAAGACCGTAAAGCCTTCGGACGCGAACTTCTTGGCGATCTCGCCGCCGATGTAATCCCCGGCGCCGATCACGGCGACCGTCCTGTTTCTCTTCTGCATGGTCGTCTCCGGCCTGTGTGTT
>WNGR01002628.1_pt1 | contig 19649 bp, 26 predicted proteins | sample 5407581 | NCBI WGS metagenome assembly WNGR01 (sample SAMN13153383, study PRJNA577476) | soil metagenome | isolation source: 80 cm soil or saprolite under Garry oak tree replicate 2 | place: USA:California | collected 2016-06-15 | reverse complement strand
ACACACACACACATATGCCAACACGAGACACAACGCGGACACAGGCGCGTACGGAAACATAACATAATCATACAATAACGTACCGAATCAAAAGGCCGTCTTCAAGCCGAAACGGAGACCGAGTGACCGAAATCCACCAGGCTCGGTACCGTATCGACGGGACGTTTTGGCGGTGACTTTGGGCGCACGCTGCCGTCGTGCATTGCCAGAATGCCTTGGTTGACTTCATGTCCCTCGTCTTCCGAGTCGTCCTCTACTCGAATCACACCATCAGTCGCTAAGAGTATGTATATATAGGTTGTAGGGAATACACGCACGATTTCTCTGGACGCGGGGAGTAATATGCGCCGCCCCCGACACCCCTGAGCCACGCTGTGATGGCGAGTGCGACATGTTCGGCGCTTGTAAGGGGTAGCTCGAATAAGGCCTTGGTGCGACCTGGGTGTTGTTAAGATGACCAGGCATGTGCGTAGTCTCGCTCCTCTGCACCATGGGTGTCGGCGGGAATGAGGAGGTAGTGGGCACACGAGTGTCTTGTACTTGAGGTGTCGGGAATTCCGGATGGGTGCGAACTGAACCTTGTATGGGTTGGTACGCGGGAAAATGTCCAGATGGATGTCGCAGAGGTGCGTCCGGGGTTGGCATAAGGATAGGAGTGCCTCCGTGGATTTCTGGATGCGATCGCGGGAATCAATCAGTGTCGAGAAAGTTGCAAAGGAAATCTCGTGCGAAGGTACCTTCTGGAGGATAAGCAGAACTAGGTGTGGGAAAGCGTTGTTGAGGAGTGCCTGCCGCATTTTGCATGAGGTTTGAGATCCCAGTGGAGTCGAAGGGCTGAGGGAAAAGGGGTCGGTTGGGGTTCGACATTGGTAGAGCGAAATCAGCGACTTGACTGACGTTAAGACGGGGACAGGGTCGGTATATATACAGATGCCATGCCCGGTCTATCGAACGGGAAGGCACAAGGCGCGAGTGAAGAGATATGTTTCACAACCGGGCAGGAACTGGCGATATCTGCGTTCTTCAAAGTGAGATAGCGAAGCGAGGGTCATGAGGACGAGAGCAGGCCACGCCGATGGGACTCGTAGACTGCAATAGGTTCGTCATCTTGCACGTGGTAGAGACCACACTCGACCAAGCACTTATTTCCTTGCTCATTTCCGAGAATTTTGGGCGGAGAAAACCAATCGAGTCGGAACTGGTGCAACCCTGCATCGATGCACGGGCAATCGCCAAGACGGAATTGAAGCTGCGTCGGCCCCTGGGAAAACAATGAACGGCGCTACGCCTGGATACTGTACAGTACCTCAACGTAACGATTAGAGTTCCGCAGCGTCCTCTCGGACGACTCATGTCAGAGTTCCTCCGCGGAAGGACAATGAGGCCGCGGTGTGAAGCCCTTTCTCCCACTCTCGAAACAAATTCCGCGTGTAGCCTGTCTATCTGCCAGTTATTGCAAATTAGGTATGACGTAGGAGAATCCCTCCGTTGGATAGCATGTGTAAACACACATGGGACGCAGCCAATCGCCCGGGTGCCCCCAGATCACGGAAAAGCTGGTAGCCAGACGTGTCCCGAGAGCAGAAGACATAACCGATAGAACGGGTCAGGACAAGAGAGTTACTAGTTCAGTATGCAAATGGCAGTGATATTTGACATGTTGTACCGAACAACCCCGTGATTTGAACGAGCAACCATGAAACATGTTGAACATGCGGAGTACTGATGTAGCGATTCCTCGACCTGAGGATATACTCTTGACCATCGGGGTACCAGCGTCGTAGACAACCACAGGCACCCTGCTGACTTCCATTCGGCAGAAAAGTGAGTTTCGCACGCTCGTGGACCCGGTGTCTGAACCGTGGGAAGCGGAGACCTTGAAACGCACCTTCAGCGGAGTGGCTTCTACGATCATCCAGCGCTGATGCCCCCATGATCGGTTCAAGCTTGAAAAGGAATACGGTAGAGAACTCGTACGAGAGCAAGACGGACAACGGTCTTGAGCACGCCAAAAACAGTTGAGCGATCCGCATCATGCGCAGTTGAGATGGACACCGGGCTGAGGTCGTGCTAAGGGCGGAGACAAAACGAGATAATAGAGCCGGTGACGATGTCATGTTCAAATGCTATGGGCATGCACACAAGAACCACAAGACGAACGTCCACGAGGTCAGACAAGCAAGGTATCGACCTAGCAGGTCTATGCTCCGATCGATTAAAAGTAGCACGCCTGGCTGAGCAACTCCCGGAGGAGAAAATGGTAGGGCGAACTGACTTGGATGGAAAATTAGTTGCACCCAAGAGCTAGATTTGGATTACTGGCCCTAGTCGCACACTGTCGGAGTTTGCATCCCTCCTATCCCTGCGCCCCGATTCGAGATTAACACCGTAAAGGTACATTCTTCCGGAATTGGAGGCGCAAGGCCACCGCAAGGCGCATCAGCGGTGATAACCCGGACAGGGGCCACACGCATGGACTGATATGGGTTCTCCGGTCAAACCGCTTAGGACGGGGAGCGCAGAGGAACACCAGGGAGATAAGCATAGTGAGGATAGACCCTCTGCGCATGATAACGAAACACTATCACTGGCATTGATGTTGTTGCTGCGCCTCTTGCGGAACAACTGATCACTTCTCAGAGCCGGGCCTTACTTCGTCTTTCCCTTGAACTTTGGGGATGATCGTTACGACAATGGTAACAGAGCACACGCATCCACTCCGAGTCGAGGTGACACGGCGTGCACTTTACTCGGTGGATATAAGGGAAAGGTTTGGCCCGCCGTGTCGTTAAGATTCGTAAAAAACCGCGCTGTAATGAAAGTGCACAGTGGTGGGGAGGGGAAAGGGAAAGTTGGTGCTCCCTTCGTCTATTCCGTGGTGGGACACCGAGAAAGGTAGTTTCTCGGGTCTGGGGGAAGGATGTCTTGGCAGAGTAGGAGTGCAGACTCGAGTACCCATTGACGATGATGCGACGGCATTGAGTTGCAGAGCGCATCTTGAAGCGGCAAGGTCAGGTTGGGGTCGGGGGCAGCTCGCCACCTGGGAATGATCGTGGCCACGGTAAGCCCGGCGACCGGAACGATGCCGCGGATTCAACACCCGACGGAGACCGTTACAGTTTGGGCGGTGCTGGCGCCATGCTCCTCAGGCCGGGCCACCTGAGTGCGTGCGTATATACTCCAGGTCCCTGGGATATACTTTTTAAATTCCATTTATTGTGCACCTTGGCGCGGAACCCTATGTAACGCTTGCAAGGCTAGTGTGCAGGAATGCATGCCGACTCAGAAGCTAGATACCGAAAATAAACGCTTTCAAAAAAAAAAAAGGAATGCATGCCGACTCCGCCGTCAGCGGAAAGCTCGGACCGGCGTACCGGCCATGATACCAGACTAACCTAGGAGTGCGCCATGCGACACCCCGAGGTGTCAACGCATCTCTTCTTTATCTTGTCTGATCTTGACTTGGACCTACAGTATGACTGGACTTTCGCTGTTGTTAGAGTGCATTCCCGGAGAAAGCGGCGCGAGCGCACCGAGCCCGAACGTCACGAGTACGGCTCCAACTTGAACATACTCACCTTGATACCCACTACACTTATCATCTCGATTCTCGACCTACTTCCATCGCCTTTGGTTCGGTTTCAGCCTCGGTCCCATTTCTTTCGGCTTCACCTAACCTACTGCCACTACCCTATAGCTTACTTTATTTACTCCGACCCTGTTTCTTGACGACGCGTTCATAACGCGTCTGGTGGCTTATAGTTTCTACACAACCCGTATTTACAATTCGTGATAGGAAAATCGTATAAATTATGGAGTATTATGGCTCTAAATTATCACCTTTGTGTTCTCGAATCCGTCAGACTGCAAGTTTGTGTCTCGCGCTCTCTCAGGCTGTTCAACTCTCCGAAACTCGACTATACTGTAAAAGCACGTACATTCCTTCCAGATAATTCCACTGTTGCATAAGACCTCTTCTCTCAGCTCCCAGAGTCACACGTACAAGATACTCGTCTTCGCTGTGCTGGTAAGGACTTGAAGCACAGAAACAGCGTTTGATGAGGCATCAGACACCATCGACCGTATCCAGGGCCTTGAGGCCTAGACGTTTGTGGGCGAGGTGGTGATAGTGGAAGACGACCGCAGTCCAGGAGGAGTTGAGCCACGCAAGTAGCACATTCATATATAATATTCATACACCACGGCATTTGCATGAGATGCACCAATACACGATGTTCGCACTGCCCTCCCTTCTGTGTCAGAGGCGGTGAAAGCAGAACATAGCCCGGGCACTGCCGTTTGGCATTTCGTCAGGGCGGCCGAACTCTCACGGGAGCCGCAAAATCGCGAGGAGAAACTCGTCTCGGTTGACCTCCATCGGTCCGGCTCTCCCGAGTTCGCAGCGGTCATACAGCGCAGACATCTGTTGTACGACAACGCATGCACAGACGAAACGATCAAGTTCAATCTGCGGTGGGCCGTTGTAGCCATTTGTAGGGCGCGTCCCTGTCAGATGCGTTTGCGTGACGGTAGCAGGAAAAGATGATTGCAACGCACCATATTTATACACTAGGAAATCAATGACGGGCTGGCCAACTCGCAATCTGTTGTCAGGTACGAGTCCTCAGATATAGAGCGCAACCACTTCAGATGAAAACAAGACCCACTCGTAATGGTTGAGCGCGCTCGCGAGCTCAGCAGCGTCTATGATTCCGTCTTGGTTATAGTCGAAGGATTCGAACATCTCTCGCCATTTCTACGATAGGGATTGGAAGAGACAGAATATCTCCGTAAGTGACACCATACCGTAACATAAACCCACAAAGGCTTGAACTGGGCGTAGTGGGTGAGTTCACTTTCGTGGTCAGAGAGCGAACACTCTCACTTCCTGAAGCCCGATTTCGCCGCTGCCATCCAGATCCTGCATAAATCAACGCATGAGAGGAAATTATATGGAACGTTGGGCCACGCACGAAAACACTCATCAAGTATTTCACAGTCTCAGAGGAAAACGCTGGGCCGGCACGACAGACAAGCACAAGCAGGACCTTGAGCAGGACGTTGCAAAACAGAGAAATAAAGCTCATACGCTTTCCACCACGTCCGTTTATGAGAGCGCTCCCTGTATAATTACTCAGACTTCGTTCAATGGGGAAAGAGATCACACCGACGCAGCTCCTCGACAGATATCTGTCCATTATTGTCCTCGTCGAGAGCGAGGAACCAAGCTACACATCTTTGGAGAATAGAATAGGATGAGATTTTCGGAAAGTCGAGATGCGTATCTCACTCGTCATCTTGGATATTTGGCGACTCGGAGGGCGCTGGTTGAGAGGGACCGCTCCCCCAATTGGGGTATGTCGCTTGCCGCTGAGATTCAAGTCAGAATCGAAAATAACTACTGAGGAAGTCAATGGGTAAACGAATGCCTCTAACCGCAGCCATCATAACAGTTTCCAATCAAAACGGACTGGGGGGTATTCGCAGAAGTGTGGGTTTGGGGCGATGACTAGGCGACCGAAAAAGTAGCCTTTAGTATTGTAAAAATATGCCGTGAAAGTGCATCGCATTTGGAGTGGAGGCAGTGTTAATATTCTTTTTCGATACTAGGATCAGGATAGAACCCGTCGTTGATAAGGCTCTTATGCAAGGCGTGTCGATTGCTGTGTCCTAGTATATGTCAGACTCTCCGGCCAAACCGGTTCCTGTGGCGTTTTCAGAGCTGCATGTACATCCGCAGATTAGTCCCATCACCAGCGGTTCCCATTTTCCGTCCTATAGTCATCTCCAATAGAGCCCGAGCACAGCCGTCACATTGATACGCATACAGAGCGTGGAAGAAAGCCGCCGCAACGATTTAACCAACAATGTGCTCATTTTGATCATGTGCTCGCTGGCGTCTGGGTTCGGTGGTGCCTGGTCAACAGTCAGATCCAGTCCAATTACTGTATTAGAGTGTACGATGGGCGAGCGAAGGCACCTTTCAAAATCGTTCTTGGATGGACTCTGCAATTGACTCTTGGTTACAGTAATGCGCTGAATGAAATCGGTCACGGTAACATTTCGGAACCACAAATTCAAATTCCGGAACCATGCCGGGCCGGTGAGTCGATTACCTAGTATGGGGATATTGGTGGGTCAGCGAAGTGGCAGCGCGCTGGGCGCAGGCGCCTATCGCCCGACCCCCAATACGTTCGGTAGTGTGGGCGTTGCCCTACTCGCAAGTTGAAACGGCCAAGTTCTCGCTTCTCCTACAGCCAGGCTCTTGCTCTTTGCTAGGCCCAGAGTTACGGCTGCAGTCACGGTATCGCGCAAGGCATCGCGACTGTCGCGCGCTCTTTGCGATCAACGTAACCCTTGCCCATAAGCCAAATGAAGCAACGTGTCCATCCTCGTGCATATACTTTGTTTCTCGGGGTCCGTCTTGCGCGGGTGTTTCGAGTTCTCTGGCTGCATTTGTTTTTTTCTCGAAGTTCCGGCCATATCAAATGAAGGGAAAGTGACGCTTCCGCATTGAAGCCACGTTTCCACCAGCGTCCCTTCCCCTGCATCTTGTCACCTTTCACCCTGCCTCCTGGCCATCCGATATCGGACAAGGTCAGCGCCAAGGATGCAGTGGTCGTTTTGATGGTGTGGAGTGTGCTAGCGCCCATCTCTGATTCTTCTCTGGGCACAAGTAGCCCTCATGGCCGTCTTGGAGAAGCTGTAATAGACACGCAGTATATTCCCCTTGCAGTGAAAGTGGTCCCTCCCAGCCCCGCACTGTGGCAACCACCCCGACTCCGTACGTTCCGCGTCTCTGCGTGTTCTTCTCGTCATTCTCCGTTGCGATCCACTTCTGGGTCACTGATCGGAACCTCACCCTTCCACACACCATACTTCGTTGTCACCTTCTCATGACCGAGTGTTTTGTGACAGGGTACACATTCCGATACAGACTATCCTATTGATCAGATTGATCAGTCACGCTACGTGGGGGTCTCGCGCTTTGGCCGTGCTTTGCATCTTGATTCTCGTCACATTCCTTATCGAAGGTATATGCATCTGGACCAATGACGCTTTCCTTGGAGTTCTAGAGTGACAGCGCATACGTAACTTCATACATAGGGCCGTGTAGGGCTTCCCACGATTCGTTGCATTCGCTCTCCACTTCGTATCAACCTCTCTCCAGTCGGAGTTTTGGGAAAGAGTTATTTCATATGTTTCATCATTCTTCTGGAGACGATAACCTGCAACGAAGGTCTAGGGTCTCGGGCCAAGGCCGCGTATCGTTGCCTGACTTTGTGGACGATATTCTGAGCGATTCAGAGCTTACTTTCCATCATCACGTTCTCCGCAAGCGCCAGATCCAAGTTGCCTCTACTGATCAGGCTACCTCCTTGCAACTCTCTGCCCTAAACTTTGTTCGCCTGGCCATATGGAAGGATTGGGGAACAAAAAGGGAAATTTCATCCTTATGGGAGGTACTGTCGAAGGAAAACGCTGAGGTGCGTACGACATCCTGCTTGGAAGCTGAACTACAACCAAAGATCGGTGGTTCAGGAGGCGGTCTTGGTATGCAATTACTGGACGAATAACTACCCAATGGATTTCGAGGAAATACTACGCGTTCCTCTTTTCCTCCTATCCCTTGACCTGCAGGGCACAAAGTTTGGTCGTACAGACAGCGAGGGATTCAAGGGTCTGTTAATGTTAGCCTGTTCCTCAGATTATTGGCGATCTGCGCATACGCATATTAACTAGATCACAGCGAGCTTGACACGCTCACGAGTCCAGCGTGCCTTGTCATCGTACGCAACTCAGAAGCCGTCGCATGTGTCAAACTTCGGGTTTTGAATCGAAGGATTTTCATTATCTTTAGTACCGACTTGCAAAACTATCCCAATAGCGTGCATATCTCAGTGGATACATCTCTCAGACGCACCGTCCGCCAGCTGGTCGCGCTTTTCCCTGCGATACGCGTTTCTGACGCGCGGCTTAAGCAACAAGCCGAGTTGATTTCCAGATTCACCGCCTACATTTTCGTACAGCGCGTTGGAGGCGTAGACTCAGCTTCGTTGACCGAGGCGCTACTCGAATCGAGCCTTACTTTATTGTCTCTGAGGGAGGAAGCTGCGTACCTTAGATCGCGAAGTTCGACTCTGACTAGTGACACAAAGCGCCTGGAAGCGAAACTCGAGGAAAGGAAGAAACGTTACGAGGAACAGCGCAAGACAATCGAAAATTCTGAGAGCTGGACCACCAGGGGCTCCGTAACGCTGAAACCACCTGCTCTCCGGTCGCACACGCCTCCCCCCTTCCGATCCCGTTCAGCGTTCGGCGAAAGACCAAAGGCCGATGACCCCCCGTTGAGGGTTGTGTTTCCCGAACGCGACGATCTCGAGTATGCAATGTCTCTGCAGCTCCAGTTCGACGAAGAGAACTTGGTGCTCGCTACAGAGCTCGACCTGGTGATCCAGGATGCGGAACGTACTTTCGTATGCAACATGTGCTACCGAGACCATTCCTACGACTCGGTGATGCTCATGGACACATGCGAACATACCTTTTGTCCCGCGTGTCTACGGACCCACGTCGTATGGGAGCTGAACGAGAGGCATTTCCCAGTGCAATGCCCCGCTTGCAAACTGAATCCAGTCCATGGGCGTGGATTGGGAGGTGTGTTGTTTCGCTGGCCTGCGTACGGTGTTTTCAACTTATTGAGCCCATACAGTTGTAACCAATGCAATGGTGCTCGAGCTCGGAGTTACTGACAACGAATTCGACGTTTGGGTTGAGTTGGAAATGGCCCCGGTGTCGGTCGTTTTGTATTGTCGAAAGTGAGATCACCGTCATCGATTCTTTGGACTCCTTGAACACCGCTCAGGTGCGGACATTCCGCGTTCGTGGATCGTGAAGATGTGGAAGAGAGGCCCGTCCTTCTGTGTCCAGTTGGGAACTGCGACAACGTCTGGTGCAAACTATGTCAGACGACGATCGTCGTTGGAGGTCCAGAACACTCATGCGACTACTGGACGGGCCCCATTGATCACTTTGCGGACCTGAAGGCGCTGAGAGAGAGACTACGGGGAGAGAGGACACAGCACGAACAGTGGCATACCCGGTTGAACGGAGGAGCCGGTAAGCGTCCGACCCTGGCTCTATCTATCCACAGTGAACTAACGAAACGTACCCACCGTCGGCCACCTTCATAACAGTCTCGACAATCGCTGATCTCCAGCGGGTCACCGGCGACCTCGCTAATGACACCGCCCACATCTCCGCACAGACGGACGGCTTCGCGATCGTGGTCCCGAACTTCCGGGAGGCGCTCGTGCGCACGATCCGCGTCTCTGCCGACGCCGCCATCTCCTCCGTCGTGGGGCTTGGCGATTCCCTCCTGCAGATCTCCGCGGGCTGCACGACGGTCGCACGCACTCGGGGGCTCGCGCTGCGCGCACAGCGCGAGTTCCGCACCGTGCACGAGCACGCACGCGAGGCGCTCGTGCTCGCAACGGATCTCGGCGTCGAGATTACGTACTGGCGTACCCGCGCCGAGAGCTGTGCACGTGGCGTGCGCGAGTGCCGCGTGCTCGCCGGCGAGTTCGCGCGTGGTGCCGAGGCGCAGGTCACGCAGGCACAGGAGCGTATCAGCGCTGCACTGGCGGACTGCGAGCGGGCGACACAGGCGTACCAGTCTGCGGAGAACAGCAAGCGGAGCTACAACCACGCGCGCCGCATCCGGTACATCCCGCTTTCTCTCCCGCACCCACTTTGGTTTATTTGTTGTTCGCTAGGAACATCTTCACGCTCGGAATCGGCGCGCTTTTCGACTTCGGCGGGCTCGACCGGGCAGTCGAGGCCGCCGAGCAGGTGATGCGCACGGCGCAGGCGAATCGCGGTGCGGCGGACGCGCGGCGGGATGGCTCGCGTGCGGATCTGGACGCGCGGCACGCTGAGCAGCGTGCGATCGAGGACGTGTCAGCGCGGCTGGAAGCACTGGGCCCTGCCCTGGCACTGGCGGAGCGCGCACTTGATGAACACCGTGCGCGGCTCACCGACGGGGCGAACGCCGCGCTCGACGTGGGCGTGTTCTTTGGCGGGCTTGTCGCGCGCACCGCTGCGTGGGACGTCATCACGTCTGCGCCAGCGCTTGCTGCGGCCGTCGTGAAGCTCCAGCGACTGCTCGACGCCAACACGCGTCTTACGGGGGTGTTCATCACTTCGCCGACTGTGCTGAATGACGAGCTGATGCGGCTGGCGGATAGCAATGTTCCGCCTGACGAGCTCTCTGCTTTGATGTAGACTTCGTACAACCGGTCCTTATGTTTTTTTCTGTTCTCAATACAGAACGAGAGATACAAACTACAGCCGGCTTTCGCAGAGATCGTATAGCGTACGCATCTGTTGTTGTGTGCGACTACGCACGCACGCACAAACGAAACGATCGAGTCCAATCTGTGGTGGGCCGTTGTGGCCATGCATTGGTGTGGTACGTCCGAGTCTCTGTTGGGTGCGTTCGCGCACTGTTCGCGCGATAGCGGCCCGGGGAAAATAATCCCTTCTTCTGCATCTTGTAACATCTTAAGCCATCTCTCGGCGATCTGATATCGAACAAGGTCTCAAGGGTAACCACCTTTGATGATGTGGAGTTGGCTAGCACACATCTTCAGCACTTCTCTGTGCACAAGTAGCCCTCATGACGGTCTTGGACTTGGACTTGGACTTGGCGGCTGTAATGGACACGCAGCACCCCACTTGCAGTGAAAGCAACTCCGGATCCCCTCCCACCCCGCAATGCGGCAACCACCCTCCGCCCGTTCTGCGTCTCTGCGTGTTCTTCTAGAGCTGCCTTGTCATTCTCCGTTTCGATCCTTCCCGGTCACCAGTCGAAACTTCACCCTTCCATACACCATGCTTCTCTGTCACCTTCTGTCTCGCCGATCGGTCATGTCTCGCGGGTCTGGCGCCTTGGCCGCACTTTGCGTCTTAATTCTCATCACATTCCTTATTGAACGTACATGCATCTGGACCAATGGCGCTTTCCCTGGAGTTCTAGAGTGACAGCGCATATATACATAGGGACGTGCGGGAGCCCCCCACAGTTCGTAGCCTTCGCTCTTCACGTTACCTTGCACTACGCAACGACCTCTCTACCGGCGCAGTCGGAGCTGTAGGAAAGAAAGCACCAATATATGAAAATGGGAGCGGGGACGGTCACAGTTGATCACTTTCCGGACCTAAAGGCGCTGAGGGAGAGACTACGGGGAGGGAGGAAACAGCACAAAAAGTGGCACACCCGGTTGAGCGGAGGAACTGGTGAGCGTCGATCTGGGCTCTATCTACCCACAGCTGACTGACGAAACATATCCACCGTCGGCCACCTGTTATTATAAGACTTTACAATCGCCGATCTCCAGCGGGTCACCGGCGAGCTCGCCAGTGACACCGCGCACATCTCCGCAATGACGGACGGCTTCGCGATCGCAGTGCCGAAATTTCGGGAAGCGCTCGTCCGCACGGTCCGTGTCGACGCCGATGCCGCAATCCACTCCGTCGTGGGGTTCGGCGACGCCCTCCTAAAGTTCTCCGCGGGCCGCATGACGGTCGCACGCACACGCGGGCTCGCGCTGCGCGTGCAGCGCGAGTTCCGCATTGTGCACCAGCGCACGCGTGAGGCGCTCGTTCTCGCGACACGCCTCGGTGTCGAGATCACGTACTTGCGCACGCGTACGGAGAAGTGTACACGCAGCGTGCGCAAGTCCCGCGCGCTCGCGGGTACGTTCGCAGGCGGCGCTGAGGCGCAGCTCGCGCAGGCGCAGGAAAGCATCGCCGTTGCTCAGAGAGACTGCGCGCGTGCGGTGGAGTCGTACAGGTCCGTGGATGCCCACCGGTCGAGCTGCGAGGATGCGCGCACAATCCGGTACGTCCCGTACCACTTTTGTTTGGTTTAATATTTCGTCAGGAACATCCTCACGCTTGGCTTCGGTGAGGTTTTCGACATCGGTAGGTTCACGAGGTCCGTCGAGAACGCTGAGGGGGTGATGCGTACGGCGCAGGCTAACCAACGCGCAGCGGAGGCACAGCAGGACGGCGCGCGTAGAGAGCTGGACGAGCGGTACGCGGAACTGCGTGCGATCGAGGACGTGTCCGTGCGGCTCGAGGCGCTGGGCCCCGCCCTGGTCCTGGCGGAGCGCGCGCTGGACGAGCACCGCGCGCAGCTCACCGACGGGTTGAACGCCGCGTTCGACGTGGCTGTGTTCTTTGGCGGGCTCGTCGCGAGCACCGCCCCCTGGGACGTCATCACATCTGCGCCTGCGCTCGCCGCCGCCGTCGTGAAGCTCCAACGGCTGCTCGACGCCAACACGCGTCTTACGGGAGTGTTCATCACTTCGCCGGCTGTGCTGAATGACGAGCTGATGCGGCTCGCGGATAGCAATGTTCCGCCTGACGAGCTCTCTGCTTTGATGTAGACTTCGTACGACCAGTCCTTATATTATTTTTTCTGTTCTCAATACAGAACGAGAGGTACAAACTACAGGCGACTTCCTATCCATTTCTAATATACAACCCATCCATTAGGCTATAGCTACAGCCATAGCTACAATCTAACCTATTACAACCAAAACCAAAACCAAAACCAAACTCAAACCTGAAGCTCAGTGTTGCGCTGCAGAAAGATGTCAGGCGACGCATACAGCAGGTGACCATAGAACAACGCCCGGTGTGGGTCAGCGTAGACCATGTACGACGGCTCGGACATGCCGATACGGGAGACGCGCACAACGACGTACATGTCCGTGCCGACTTCAGCACGCTCCGAAAACCTAGACGCCTGCCATGCACAGATTGTACATTATCCATCATCGTCGTTGATCACGGATCGGACCGGACGCACCGTGATCATCTGGACCCGACTCATATGGAACGGCTCATTCTCCTCTCCGCGCGTCGACTTGACCTCGATGTGGTATCGCGGCCAGCGACCCTGCCACGCGGCGGCCTTCTCCGGGCCGAACCACTCGCGCGTGAGTTGTCCGCGCGTGTCGTCGTACGTAAAGTCTGCGTAGGCCATCCCGTGAAACGGTGCAAAGCCGGGGATATAGTGCCGCAGCTCGCTCGTCCAATTGTTCGGTCCAAAATCATCCAGCATACGGATGAGCATTTTGTAAACCTGTAATACGATACGTATTAGTACTTGTCGCATTTCGGTTGGTTGGAGAGAAACGGAATGCACATAATGCTCGCCCATGACCCCCACCAGGTCGGTGTCGCCCGTCGCCGTCGGCGGCACATTAAAGTTCCCGAATGGTGGCCAGACAGGGTTTCCGGGCGCGCCGGGTACCATCTGGTTCCCATTGGCGAACGCCTGGGCTTGCGCGGCGAGCCTGGCCACGTCGCGGGCAGCGCCCATAGCAACAGCGACCGGCGCGGTGGGCTGCAGAAACCCTTGCACTTGCCCCGCAAGTGCATTCGCATTGAATGGCGAGCGCGACCGCTGCAAGAACTGCGAGTGTTCCGAGACCCCGACCGAGCTCTGCACCGAGCGGTGGCGCTGCCTCCCACTCCCATTTCCGTGCCCATTCGCCGGCGAAGCAGAGTACTGGGAGGACTGAGTGTCGGCGCGTCGGCGCGGGGTCTTGGGTCCACGCGCGCCGAGAGGGGGAAACTGCCCAGCGTCGTGCACAGAGAGCGGCGGAGAAGGCGGCGGGAGCGGCGGGGGAGGCGATATGGGGCTCGGGGGCAGTTCGTTCTGGACAACGACTGCAACCGGTGCGGGTACCACGGGTTCATTGGGGTGTAACATCGCTTGTAGCCACGAGCCGTCGACGTCGTTATCGTCCGGGATCTCCTCGATGCCACGGAACCTGAAAAGTTCACGGATGTCCTCGGCATTGTGAGTAATGCACGTGAATAGCATCATCATGTCGACCTCGAGCAAGCGCTCAAGCTCCTTGCAGATGTGCAGGTCGATGTACTTGCCCGAGATGCCACTCGTTCGGCTGAAGAACGCGGTGAACTTGTCATCCGTCTCTTCGAAGGAGACGTCTTCTGGCGTTGGCTCATTAAACAGGCCGACTGACAGGGTGGTAGTGATCGACTCTACCCCAATAACGGTGATCTTGCGCAGCTTGGGAAGGAAGTCCTTGGCTTGCTGTGGAAGGCTCGTCTTGTTGGCGTCATACACGAGCCTGACGGGCAAACGAGGCGGGCCGAATATCCCATTGAATCACAATCAGCGTAGTCCTCTGGTTCAACGAATAATGTGTACCTTGCAATGTACTCAACCCTGCTCGAGTACAGATCCGTAGCTTTGAGATCGATCACCCGCTTCCCAAGTGGCGTCGACCGTTTAGTCACGTACGCCTCGAGATAGCGCATCCTGTCTCTAAGAATAGACGACTCGAGCAGCGGGCGGATACGTGTGATGGCCGACTCAGGGAGTGCGAATAGCGGGATGCGCTCACGGAACACGTCTGCATACTTGCCCGATTTGTCAGGGACGTAGAAATCGTCGACTGTACACAGGGCGACGCCCTCTGAAGGCACGGACGCAGGGAATATGGCGATCTGTGCGAGGTCTTCGAAGGACGGGGGCATCTTCGGCATGGTTTGCACGATCATACTGATGTCCGCGAGGATGTCTGCGATATGCTCCTGCACCCCCAGCGGTACCGGCCCGTGTTGGTGCTGCCTCGCGATCGCACGCAGCTCCTCGACGAGGACGTACGGCGGGGCGCTGGTGATGCCGAGCTTCTTGAAGAAGAAGTTGCTCAGGTTCGGATACGAGTGGCTGATGACCGCCCTGGTCGTCATCGACGGCGGGCCGTCCCAGTAGACGTCCATCTTGCGCAGCCAGACACGCTCTGACTGGCCGTTGACAATAACGAGTATGATCGGGTCCTTTGTGAACGCATCTCTGCCTCGTGACATGAGCACTCGCCGTTCCTAAACAGACACAACAACCAATACGCACCTGATCAACTCCTCGTCCTCATCAAATCGCGCATCGAGTTGCTTATAGATCCCCGCGACGGCCTCACTATCCTTCTCACCCCGCCCTTGCATGTGTATGAGTTTGTTCAAAAAAAACTGCGCGTTCAAGCGCGTCGCAACACCGAGGTGCTCTAGAAAGTCCCACCCGCGATCTTCGGGGTCGTCCACGGGAACGAAGGGTAGTTCGAGTCCCTCGTCGGCCCGCGCGAGCGCCCCGCGGCGCAGGTACAGTCTGTCGAGCCGGCGCCCCGCAACTGGTACTGCGCCGAGCGCCCGTGCACCCTCTTCTTTGAGACGCTTAGAGAGGCGGGGCCACCACGCGCGCAACGAGGTGAGGAGTTCATAGCCCGTGAGCTCCGGAGCACGGTTGAGGAAATCTGAGGTAATATAGCCATTGAGCACGCGCGGGACCACGTTGACGCCGACGCTGTCCCGCAGCCAAGCAACCCACTCGCTCCCCGTGTCCGCTCTCACCTCATCTTCGTCAGTTTCATTGTCAGCGGCCTCTTCAGGGTACGCGGAGAGGTAGTCGAGGTGGAGGAAGCGCGCTACGAGCGGCGACAGGGCGTCGCGTAGCGCAAGTGCGCCGTCTTCTCCCGGCAGATCCAGATACAGCTCATCGCCCTGTGCGCCCTCGCCGCGCTCATCGACGAGTCGAAGTCGCGCAGCAGGTGGCATGTTCGACACAGCACGGTGCTCGAAGAAGAACCGCGCGTGGGCGACGCGGTTCACGACGCTTCGTGAGCCTCCTGCCAAGAGTATCTTAGTCGCAATCGTGGCCGGGTTCGGGAGTGTGACGCCAAGGCGGACGAAAAGCTGGTACCGCGGAGAAAACATGGGGATGCCGGGCGCGATACTCTGCAGGTCGAGGTCATCTGGGATGTTCACTCCTGCGGGCGGGAACATGAACCTGGAAGCAAGTGAGGCAGTAGTCCAACTGCCGTTGCGAAGCGGGAGGATACGCAAAAGGGACACCTCAGGGCGGACGCCTCTTCCAAAAGGTGTACGTGGTAAACGCAGGAGGCAAGCCGCCACCGAGTCGTGCCATGCGGCACTCTGTGCACCGAACAAGTTGGCCCCGTCCATTTTAGTGAGGCCTGCGAGAAAGTCATCGTCCGTCATTTCGCGCACGCCAAGGCGGCGAAGAATGAGCCCATCCCGGCCACAAGTATCATAATCTGACGAAAGATAGTACATGGCACGCGGGAGGTGTGCCTCGGGAATGAGTGGCGCGTCGAAGTCGTCACGGAAGGACAGGGGGAGAATAAGAAGTTGAGCCGCGCGAACGTATGTACCATTCGAAGAACGCAAAATTGGCCGGTGTTGGAGCTCTGTCATCAATTTATGCTCAACGTAACAGAAGAAGCTGTCGGAGATGGACTCGGGCAAGTAACGGAACCAGACATTGCGGAGCGTGCGGTGGTCTGCGAAGCGGTCGACAGCAAGGAGGAAGACATCAATAATGCTCCGAAGAAGAGCACGGTTCCATTCTTTATGTGCCAGAACATCCTCCCGGCTAGCCGAGGTGAGGAAATCCGCCTGGACGATGAACTGTTCCTCGGAACATTATGTATGCACCCAAACAGACAACATAAGAAAACTTACGTTGAACCCGTAACACCGCAATGGTAAGAACGCATGCACCTCCTGCTTCTCGATCACAGGCTCCCCCGTTTCTGTGACCGGAAATGCCAACACTATTTCGCTCTGCTCGACGCCCTCCCTCCCAGGTTCCTGGGCGGGTGTCTGCGCGAGGTGCCTCACCAGCACGTACTTCTCTACCTTGTGCTCCCCGTCATCTATGCGCTCCAGGGACACGAGGTCGTCGCCGGGGCCATCCTCGCGCCGCATCTGAAGAGCGCCGTGCCGAGCAACACCTGGGACGGTGACGTTAAGGACGCGGAGTTGGCGCAGGAAGAGGAGCAGTGTTGGACGCAGGTCGCCAAGTTGGGCGCTAAGGTCTGTGCCGTTCTCGGACGGCGCAAGGCGCAAGTGGAACGTGGTCCAGCCACGTTTTGGAGGGTAGGCGGAACCGCAGACCGGTGTGATCATCCCCAGCTGCGCTCTGCGATCGAAATAGAAGGAGTATGGGCCCGAGGAGATGTGCACTTCGTTGGCAACGGTGAAGACGGACTTGAAACCGATGCCCTTCTCGCCTGTACGTGCATATATGCGCGTTACACGAGGTAAAGAGGGGGAGAGCAGAACTGGACGCACCGATGAATCCGCGTGTCGATTTTTCACGGGTCTTGGTGCTCTGGCCAATATCGCATATAGCCTTGACATTGTCGGCAGCAAAGCCGCGTTCATTACACTCAAACACGACGAGGCTGTCCTCGATCCGGAGGTTTAGCGAGGGGGTGACGTCATCTGCATATGCGTTGTCGTCTGCGTTTTGTATAAACTCGAGCAAAAAGTGGGTTTTTTTGTTGTACAAGTCGCTAGAAAGCCTGCAGAGAGGGTGTAGGGAGGGAGAAGGGGGTGTGGGGATATGGGGGTGGGAAAAGGCTTACCGCTCAAGAGCGCGCTCGAGTTTGCCGCGCAGCTCACGGACAGCTGGGGAAGGAGTTGAGTGGTCATCATCAAAGCCGTGTTGTTCACGGATGATGCGGATGAGTTCCGAGGCGGCGTCGGTGGGAATAGACATGATGGAAGCGAACAGGGAAGGAAGGCAACATGCTCAGCGGACAGCCAGTCGTGACGGGTCGGGGTGAGACGCGTGCACGTGTTATGCGCGTGATACATACACACCCTCTCAATCCCCCTCCACCACACCCAACCATACTCAGGTTCTCAATATCTCAATGTCCAGGGCTCTTCATGAAGCTATCAACGTGCGCGACGCAGGAATAGGTACCGCTACCTGACCCCCACTTGGTCTTTTTTCGTCGTTCTCACCTACCGCGTGCATAGGCGATGACCAATACCCGCACCAGTCGGCGCCGAATCAAGCATCACACGGAATGTCTAACTTTGTCGATGGTTCCGGACCTATTTTCTCCATGTATTTGGAAATGGCGACGGAAGAAGATAAGAAGATGCTGAGAACTGGAAAGCGGACGCCGACGGGATCCTTATATTTGTGAGTCTTTATCTTCTAATCTCGTGCTTCACACCGACTCAATGGCTATAGACCGGTCTATTCTCTGCTGCTGTTGCCTCGTTGATCTCAGTGTCGATCCAGGACATTCGACCGAACCCACAGGACACCTCCAACTTCTACCTCGCAAATATCTATCAGACCATCGCCGACCCAAGTCGATCCAATATTTCGACTTCCCTCCCCACTTCCCCACCCCCATTCTCTCCACCAAATTATGCAGTTTGGGTGAACGCGCTTTGGTTCTTGAGCTTGGTGATCAGTATTACATGCGCTCTACTCGCGACGTTGCTACAGCAGTGGGCACGAAGATACCTCAAGGTCACTCAGCCACGTTACAGTACACACAAGAGAGCACGGATCCGTGCATTCTTCTCTGAAGGGGTCGAGAAGTTTCTCCTTCCGTGGGTAGTTGAAGCATTGCCCACGCTACTACATGTTTCCATGTTCCTGTTCTTTTCCGGCCTGGCTGTGTTCCTATGCAACATTCATCTCACACTTTTCAAGTTGGTGCTGTCATGGGTCGGCGTTTGCACGGCTCTGTACGGATGCATCACGTTCATGCCGATCTTTTGTCATGACAGCCCATATCATACCCCACTCTCATTACCCGCGTGGCACATTGTTATCGGGATACCATTGGTCACATTTCAGGTCCTTCTGTGGCTCACTAGTTATCCGTGCTTTAGTTTTGGAGCCTGGAGTTGCTTTATTCACTTGAAGAGAAGTTATCACAGGTTCTTTGTGCAGGGCATGCGGAAGACAGCCGAGGAAACCGCACTGAATTCACCATCGGAGATCGACACTCGTGCCTTCATGTTGACATTCGACAGTTTGGACGAAGACCATGAACTGGAGCGCTTCTTTTCCAGCTTACCCGGCTTCCGCAACTCAAAAGTGGTCGACGATCCTTTGCCCGGTCTCACTAAACAGCAAAAGTTGAGGCTTTCAATAGGGTTGATCGAGTTGTTGAACCTCACATTCTCATCCGATTTGCTGCCCGAACTCGTCAAAACCCGGCGAGCCATCATCTGCGCAAAGGCCATTAATTCAACAGAAATCCCCTATGCATATTGGCACATCGTCAATAGAATCCTGTCCGAAGACCAATATAGGGGACTGCAAACCGCTGAATTTGGCCGTATTATGAGGGGCTGGGGCAATAGTGGAGACCAAGGCACTGCAATGGTTGTACAAGCTGTACATACGGGTATTGTCGCAAGAGCGCAATTGCGCGACGACTCTTGGTTTATTCTTGCCTCTAATGAACTAGGCGTCCCAGAATCCGTTCTCCGGGACTACGCCGCGCACGGTGACAGCCTGTCACTTGCCATCTTGATTCACATCGTTTACCGGCAACTTGACCATATCCAGAAATGGTCCTGGCCGGCGGATACGTTGTCGGAAGTCCTGAGTGCAGCTTCCGAATTCAATGTAAGGTAGGGGCCATTAGGAACCCGCACCCCTTTATGTAAGCCCCAAACCCTAGGGTTGGATTATATAATGCTTATGTAAGCGGCCACGGTGCGAGGGTTTTCTTAGGGTTTACTCTTTTTTGTGCCTTCTGATGGTC
>WNGR01002356.1_pt1 | contig 19651 bp, 16 predicted proteins | sample 5407581 | NCBI WGS metagenome assembly WNGR01 (sample SAMN13153383, study PRJNA577476) | soil metagenome | isolation source: 80 cm soil or saprolite under Garry oak tree replicate 2 | place: USA:California | collected 2016-06-15 | reverse complement strand
GGTTGCTCGCTGTTCCCGTCGAACTCATCGCAGTTCGCTCCTCCGGACCTCCACACGCACGAGTCGTCGGGCTCGCCGGCTGTCACCGCGGGGTTCTATCGCGTCAATCCCGGCGATACGCTGAACGGGGTCGCGAGGGCGTTCGGCCGCGAGCCGTCGGCGTTGGCGCAGTGGAACCATCTGCCGCCTGACGGCGGCCTGCTGGTCGGGCAAGTATTGCGTGTCGCGCCGCCGGTCGCCGCCCGTGGGCAGGGATCGGACATACCCGCGGACATGCAAGGCGGGGTTTCCGCGGACACGCATGGAAGCGTCCCTGAGAGCCCGCGCCCGCCCGCCGTCAGGACGGCGCGGCTCGCATGGCCTGCCGGCGGTCCGCTGAACGCGCCGTTCGTTGCCGGCCGCACGAAAGGAATCGTGATTGGAGGCGACGCCGGAGAACAGGTGAAGGCTGCATCGGCCGGCCGCGTTGTCTACGCCGGCGGCCACATCGCGACGTATGGGCAATTGATCATCATCAAGCATGATGCGCATCTGCTGACCGCTTACGGCAGCAACCGCGCTTTGCTGGTCAAGGAAGGTGCGGTCGTCAAACGAGGTGAGGTGATCGCCGAAATGGGCGCGGACCCCGGGGGGCGCGCATCGCTGCGCTTCGAGGTGCGCGAAGACGGCAAACCCGTCGATCCGCTCAAGTACCTGCCAAACCGCCAGTAACGCGGCGCGCTCGCGGTTCGCCGCCCACTCCAATCCGAACGCGACGCGGCGCCTGTTACATTGCAGCGCGCCGCGCGGCGTGATGCCTATGATTTTCCGTTTACAAACATTCGACGCGGTCCGGCGTTCTCTCGCACTCGCATTGCTCGGTGGTGCTCTGCTCGTGCTGGGCGGATGCGCGCAACCGGGCGTCGAGGGCGACGCGTTGAGTGGCCGTGATGCCGTCAGGCTCACTGGCGCATCCGAGGCGCAATATCGGACACACGCCCGCAGCGACGGCGGTTCGCTCGCGCCTGATGCCATGAACGATGAACGCCGACCCAATGCCCAGTCCGACGGCGGCGTTTCGGCTGTCCCGGCCGCCTGCATGTGCGACGGCGCTTTCCAGCAGACGGGGATAGCAACGTGGTACGGCAAGGCATTCCATGGCCGCCGCACCGCGAACGGCGAGCGCTACGACATGCATGCGTTCACCGCCGCGCACCGCACGTTGCCGCTGGGCGCGTGCGTGCGCGTGACGGCGCTCGGTGGCGTGCGCCCGGTGATCGTTCGCATCAACGATCGCGGTCCGTTTGCGCGCGGGCGGGTAATCGATTTGTCGTATGCGGCTGCTCAGGCGCTCGGTATAGCGTCGTCCGGCAAAGCGCAGGTCAAGCTCGAACGCCTTGCGGCTGCACCGCGTTGCGCCGCGTGCGACTGTCACTGAATGCGGCGAAGCGGTCTCGAGCCCAATGCCCGACTGTAACAAACGTCTGTATATGTAAATTAATCTCGCCGGCGCTTAACGTCATACGATCCTGGGACCCGGTGAGGCGTCGCTGCAGTAGCACGTCTATTACGCCCTACGTAATAACTACCTGCGAGCCCGTTACAAACGAACTTCTTTCATCTTGAACTGTATTTTCGTACCGGCTAATTTCACCTCACTCGTGTGGCTAGATTCCCGCGAGCGTGTGTTTTAAGCGGCGTCGGGCTCGAGCGAGGCGACGCCGCATTTTTATCTGATCGTTGCGGCCTCTCCGCAATAGCCTCACGAATTCCTTGCACTGATCGAAACGAAGCCTCGCGCCCATGGCCGTCGAAACATGAGCGGTTTCGTTTCGGCAAACCCCCAGCCCCCAACTCCGAGCAAGCCAACTACGCAGGTTAGTCGAGGCCAGCGACCCAACAACCCGAATGGCTCGCATCAAGTACATCGTCCGCATCCAGCAAAATCCACTTAACAATCTTTAAACGATTTATTTTGAGACTGTTTCTATACTGACTCGCAAATTGTCAAATCGCTGTTTCCCGGAAAGCGGAGGCGGCCAGATAGGACAAGGGCAGACGGGGCCAATCACCGTGCGAAAGAGACCAGCCAATTCGAACAGCGACCGTTTCAGGCCGATACCCAAGCCTGGCGGAGCCTGCGAGAGAACGGGGGCAAATCAGGAGCGGCTTCAATCGCAGAGCCGGCCGGATAGCCGATTAATGGCATCCGGGAAAAACGACGACAGTTTTCGATTATGATGGCCTGCCCACGATAATCGGCGCGATAAAGCCCATGAAGGCCAAAAATTCGCGTTAATTTCGAGATGACGGGGCTGCATAGCTGGACCGGGGCGCGAGGCGCAGGGCCATTAGTCGAAAAATGTGGACGGGAGATGAAATCGTAAGCCGGATCGTCGGTGCAAGTGCCGTCATCCCGGTCATCTGCCGGTTCGCCGGCCACCAGTTACGAGTAACGATGTCGCGTTGCGGGGTTTTATGAGAATAGCTGTCCTGGATGACGATTCGGCTCAAGCCGATCTGGTTTGTCAAACGCTGGCGGCGGCGGGCCATGTCTGTCACGCCTTTGGCGCGGGCCGCGAATTGGTGCGGCAACTGCGGCGCCAGACGTTCGACCTGCTGGTGCTCGACTGGAACGTTCCCGACATGTCGGGCGAAGAGGTGCTGCGCTGGGTGCGCGAAAGCTTGTCCGAGCGCCTGCCGGTGCTGTTCATGACGAGTCGCGGGCGCGAGACCGACATCACGTCGATTCTCAACACCGGCGCGGACGACTACGTGGTCAAGCCGGTCTCCGGCGCGGTGCTGCTGGCGCGCGTCGGCTCGCTGCTGCGCCGGGCGTATCACCTGAAGCCGGCCGCCGCGAAGGAAGTCTTCGGCGAATTCGAATTCGATCTAGGCGCGAAGCACGTGGTGGTGCGCGGCGCGACGGTCGCCGTCACGCAGAAGGAGTTCGAGCTCGCGCTGCTGCTGTTCCAGCACCTGAGCCGGCCGTTGTCGCGCGCACACATTCTCGACGTGATCTGGAAGCAGGCGACCGACATCCCGTCGCGTACCATGGACACGCACGTGTCGATGCTGCGCAGCAAGCTCGGCTTGCGTCCGGAGCACGGCTATCGTCTGACGCCGATCTACGGCTATGGCTACCGGCTCGAGCGGATCGAATCCGGCCCGCAGCCGGCGGCGAGTCAGGAACGCCCGCAGGCGGGGGAGGCGTGACGCTTTCGTTTGTCGTGCCCGCGCGCAGCCGCGCGGGTTTGCCCGTTCGCCGCACAGGCGCATTGCTCGCGGCGGCAAGCCTGTTCGCGATGACCTGTCTCGCCCCGGTATCGGCGCATGCGCAATCGTCGCGCGCGCCGAAGCCGCGCATCAAGGCGCCGGTGCCCAATTACGTCTCGTACGTGACCCACGAAGGCGACACGCTATACGACATCGCCGGCCACTATCTACGCGAGCCGGGCGATTGGGCCGTATTGAGCCGCCTGAATAACGTGCCCGCGCCGCGCCGCATGCCGGCCGGCATCGCCTTGCGTTTGCCGGCGGACCGGCTCAAACAGGACCCGGAATCGGCTCGCGTGATCGCGACGAGCGGTCCGGCCGAGCATGCGTTCGGCAAGAACCCCTATCTGCCGCTTACGCCGGGCACGACGCTCGGCGAAGGCGACCGCATCCGCACCGGCCATGACGGTTTCGTCACGTTGGAGTTGAAGGACGACCGCTTCCAGATCCGTTCGCCTTCGGTGGTGGCGGGCGTGCGCGGCACGCGGTTCAAGGTGGCCTACGACGGCGACGCGCGAACCACCGCGGTCGAAGTGCTGGACGGCGCGGTCGGCGTGGATCCGGCCGCCGACACCACAACCGGCAACCGCGCAGGCAACCGCGCCGGGCCGCCGCCGGGCGAGCCGCTGCAGGCGTCGGCGCAACTCGTGAAGGCGCGGTTCGGCAGCATCACGCGGACGGGCGGGGCGATCGGCGAGCCCGTCGAGTTGCTGCCCGCGCCGGCGCTCACGCAACCGGCCAAGGTGCAGGACGGCGAGACGGTCGCGTTCGACCTCGTGCCGGCCGAGCGCGCCGTGGCCTACCGCGTGCAGATCGCGCGCGACGCCGACCAGCTCGACCTGATCCGCGATCTGCGCGTGAGCGCGCCGCACGCGGACTTCGGCAACCTGGCCGACGGCACGTATTTCGTGCGCATCGCGTCGATCGACGGCCATGGGCTTGAAGGCATGCCCCAGGTGTACGGTTTCGAGCGGCGCCGGCTGGGGCTGGCCGCGTCCGCGGCGCCGCGCGCCGGCAGCCGCGACTACGAATTCCGCTGGTTCGTCAGCCGCGCCGCGGGTGAGACACGCTTTCGTTTCGTGCTGGCCACGACCGCCGATCTGCGCCATCCGATCGTGGACCGCACCGATCTGACCGGCGGGCAATTCGTCGTGAGCGATCTGCCGGCCGGCGTCTACTATTGGACGATCATCGCAGAGCAGTTCGAAAACGGCCGCTTCTACGAGAAGAGCAGCACCATCCGCTCGTTTACGCTGGCGCGCTGACGCTGGTAGATTCACGGGGGCCGGGCGACCCATCAGGCCCCATCGTCATCAACCAACCGACGCTTTGCCGACTACACCTACACGCCTGAGCCTCGATCCGCGCGCCCGTCTCGGACGGCGCGCCGGCCGCCGCTTCCTGTTCGAATGGGCGGGGATCGGCTGCCTCGGCCTCGTCGTGATTCTGCTCGCCTCGCTCGGGCGGCTGACCACGAGCGTCGACAACCTGGTCTACGACCGCTTTCTGAGCCTGCGCGCACCGCCGTTGCTGCCCGATATCGTGGTGGTGGAAATCGACAACGCCAGCATCGCGCAACTCGGCCGCTGGCCGTGGCCGCGCAGCATCCACGCGAAACTGCTCGAGCAGATCGCGAAGGCGGAGCCCGCCGCGGTGATCGACGACGTGCTGTTCACCGAGGCCAATCCCGAAGACGCCGAGCTTGCCCGCGCGATCGCGCTGAGCCCGACTTACTTGCCGGTGCTGCTCACGCCGCCCGACAGCGCCGGGCGCCGCATCGCGGTCGAGCCGGTGGCGCCGCTCGCGCACGCGGCGGCCGGACTCGGCCATATCAACCTGGAAGTGGATAGCGACGGCATCGTGCGCAGCGTCGCGCAGTTCGAGGGCGACGCGGCTTCGCGCTGGCCGCAATTGATGGTGCCGGTGGCGCAGGCGGTCGAGCACGGCTCGCTCCAGTTGAACAGGCTGCCGCCGCGTAGGCCGTCATACAGCGAGGCGATGGCAATCCGTTCATCGAGCGATGCCGATGGCGAAAGCCGCTTCCTGATCCCGTTCGGTCCGAACGCGCAGAACTACGCCAGGCTGAGTTTCGCGAGCGTGCTCGCCGGCGAGGTGACGGCGGACCAACTGCGCGGGCGCATCGTGCTGATCGGCGTGACCGCGTCCGGTTTGTACGACCGGTTCGCGACGCCGGTGTCCGGCGAATTGGGCCCGCTGCCTGGCGTGTACATCCACGCGAACGTACTCGATACGCTGCTCACCGGCCGCGAGATCGAGCCCGTCGGGCGCTGGGCGCTGTTCGTGGCGTCGCTCGCGCCGCTCGCCGCGCTGCTGGCCGGTTTTCTGGTGTTGTCGCCGCGCCGCTCGCTGCTGTTGACCGGCGCGTTGTGCGCGCTCGCGGCGGCCGGCAGCGCCGTGCTGCTGTACGGATTGCGGCTCTGGATGTCGCCGGTGCCGGCGATTGCCGGCGTGGTCGCCGTGTATCCGATCTGGAACTGGCGGCGCCTCGAAATGACGATGGCCTATCTGCGCGAAGAGTTGCAGCGCCTCGCCGACGAACCGCATCTGCTGCCGGAAACGCCCAAGCGCCGCCGCGAGTTCGGCGGCGACGTGCTGGAGCAGCACATGGCGCTGATGGCGCAAGCCGCGCAGCGCGTGCAGGACATGAAGCGTTTCGTATGGGACAGCCTCGACAGCATGCCCGAGCCGATTCTCGTCAGCGACGTGCACGGCGTCGTGCTGATCGCGAATCATGCGGCCAAGGCGCATTTCGCGCGCCTCGGCGCGCCGCTGCCGGAAGGTCGCCCGATGCGGACGGTGCTGGGCGGCCTGACCTTCGTCAAGACCATCGACCGGGGCGCCGCGTCGGACGCGTCCGACGCCGAAAACAATCTGCTCGCGCGCGCTCACTGGCCCGCGCCGCTCGATCCGGCGCGCCGCGAATTTGCCGCGCTGATGGCGCAGGGCGTCGAGGTGCGCGACGCGCACGAGCGCGACCATCTGCTGCGCTATGCGAACTGCACCAATGCGCAAGGCGAGACGACCGGCTGGATCGCGGGCCTTGTCGACGTGTCGGCCTTGCATGCGGCCGAGCGTCAACGGGAAGATGCGTTGCGGCTGCTGTCGCACGATATGCGCTCGCCGCAGGCGTCGATTCTGGCGCTGGTGGAGATCGAGCGCGCCCGCAGCGAACCGGTGCTCGCGCGCGGCTTGCTGGAGCGCATCGAACGTTACGCGCAGCGCGCGCTGACGCTCGCCGACGACTTCGTGCAACTGGCGCGCGCCGAATCGCAAACCTATGTACTCGAACCGGTGAGCCTGACCGAGCTGATGATCGACGCCAGCGACGAAGTCTGGCCGCAAGCGCACGCCAAGCGCATCACGCTGCAAACGGACACCGGCGGCTCGGCCGATATCGACGAAGGCCACTGGATCTGCGCCGACCGTTCGCTGATGACGCGCGCGCTCGTCAACATTCTGAACAACGCGATCAAATACAGCCCGCCGGACACGCGGATCTCGTGCAGCCTCGGAAGCGTGACGGCGACGGCCGCGCCCGGCGCGGTGAGGCGTGTGTCGTGCACGATCCGCGACGAAGGCTACGGCATTCCGAAGGAGCAGCAGGCGGATCTGTTCGAGCGCTTCCGGCGCTTTCACGAAACCGACCGGCCGGAAGTGGGCGGCGCGGGGCTCGGCATGGCGTTCGTCAAAACCGTCGTGACGCGCCATGGCGGCGAGATCGCCGTGCTCAGCGCGCCCGGCGAAGGCACGGCTGTTACCATTTGCCTGCCCGCGTTCGAGGACGCGCAATCCGATGTCTCCGCCACGCCGGGCGCATGACGTACGCACACGCCCCTTATCGAGGCTTACCGTAGCTTATCGAAGCGAGAAGATGGTGAAAGCGATTTTGATCTGTGCCGCGCTGGCCGCGGCAAGTCTCACCGGTTGCGCGGGTCCGAGCGCCGAGGTGCACACCGCGAATCCCGCCGCCGAATTGCAAGGCGAGCGGACCTATACGATTGCGCGCATGCCGTCGCAGGATGCCAGCGCGGATCATCCGCAATTCGAAACCGCGGTGCGCGACGAGCTCGCGAAAAACGGCTTCGTCGATATGACGGGCAAGCCCGCGCACTATCTGCTGTCGATCGCTTATGACACGCGGCCGGCCGCGATCGGCGCCGGCGTGAAGGATTGCGCGGCGGGCGATTGCGGCCGGCAGAGCGAGCCGCCGTTCTCGCTGTTCGGCGGGCGCGCGTACCGGCATTCGCTGACGCTGCGGTTTTTCGAGCGCACGAGCGGACAGGAAGTCTATAAAGTCAGCGCGATGAGCAGCGACCGCGATGGCGACGCGCTGCATGCGATGCCGGCGCTTGTGAAAAGCGCATTGGCAAAGCTTCCGTTCGATGCGCCGCCCGACTGGCAGGTGAAGCTGCGCACCGATAAGACGAGCGGCGCGCTGAACGTGGTGTCGGTGAAGCCTGTTCAACCTTGACGATGATGCGCCGCAGTCATTGCGGCGTTTTTTTGCCTTCCGGCCAATGGTTTTCGAACACGCAATCGGCGAGCGGCATGCGGCTCGCCCAGCGCTCGGTTTCCAGCATCGGCTCGTTGTAGAACTGATCGACGTGGCCGAGACACAGAATCGCCACGGGCCGCGCGCCCTCGGGCATATGCAGCAGCGTGCGGACTGTGTCGACGTCGAATAGCGATACCCAGCCCATTCCCAGGCCTTCCGCGCGTGCGGCGAGCCACATGTTCTGGATCGCGCACGCCACCGACGCGAGGTCCATCTCGGGCAACGTGCGGCGTCCGAAAACGTGCCGCTCGCGACCGTTCATTAGCGCCATCACCAGCAGTTCGCCGCAATCCAGCATGCCTTCCACCTTGAGCTTCATGAACTCCTCGCGCCGTTTGCCAAGGGCGTCGGCGGTGGCGAGCCGTTCGCGCTCGACGGTTGCGTGCAAGGCCTCACGCAACGCCGGATCGGTAATGCGCGCAATGCGCCACGGCTGCATATAGCCGACGCTCGGCGCATGATGCGCGGCGTCGAGCAGGCGCTGCAACACAGCGGGGTCGACCGGATCGCGCACGAAGTGGCGCATGTCGCGCCGCTCGTAAATCGCGCGGTAGACGGCCTCGCGCTCGAAATCGTTAAAAGGCTTCGCCATGGAACAGGGCGGCCGTGAAGGCCGGGTTGGAGGGCCAATAAGCGTGCATATAGGTCGCCACGATCGAGCCGGCGCGGAACACGGCCTCACCGGGCGCGTCGCCCTGTGGCCGGGTTGCTGAGCGCAGCGGCGTGAGCGGCGTGGTCAGCTTCGAATAATGGAACGTGTGGCCGGTCATCGGGCCGTGCAGGCTGTCGATCTGTTGCATGCCGAGCGCGGTGAAGCGCGTTTGCATCGTCGCATGGCCGGGCAGCAGGCCGAGCATCGGCGTGGTGGCGCCGTGCGTATCGGTGAGCTGTTCGAGCAGGTAGAGCATGCCGCCGCATTCGGCGACGAGCGGTTTGTTAGCTGCCGCATGCGCGCGGATGGTCGCGGCGCTGCGCGTGTTGCTTGCCAGCGCGGCGGCGTGCAGTTCGGGGTAGCCGCCGGGGAGATAGAGGGCGTCGGCATGCTCCGGCAATGCTTCGTCCGCGAGCGGCGAGAAGTATGCGATCTGTGCGCCGAGTGCTTCCAGCAGCGTGACGTTGGCCGGATAAATGAACGAGAACGCGGCATCGCGCGCGATCGCGATTCGCTTGCCTTCCAGCAGACGCGGCGGTGTTTCCGGAGCGGGCTCGCCGAATTCGACCGGCGGCGGCAATTCTGCCAGCGCGGTGTTTGCGAGCGCATCGGCGGCACGGTCGAGACGCGCGTCGAGATCGTCGATTTCCGCCGCCTGATGCAAGCCGAGATGGCGGTCGGGCAACTCGATCTCATCGTTGCCGCTTACGTGTCCGCACCATCGGATATCCGGCGACAACGCTTCCTCGAGCATCTGCGCATGCCGCTCGGAGCCGACGCGATTGGCGAGCACGCCGTAAAACGGCACCTCCGGCCTGAATTGCGCGAGCCCAAAGGCGACCGCGCCGAAAGTCTGCGCCATCGCTTTCGCTGAAATCACCGCGAGCACCGGCACGCCGAACACGGTGGCGAGGTCGGCGCTGCTCGGCGTGCCGTCGAACAGACCCATCACGCCTTCGATCAGGATCAGGTCCGCTTCGGCCGCTGCTTGAGCGAGCAGAGTGCGGCAGGCGGCTTCGCCGACCATCCACAGATCGAGCGACAGCACGGGCGCGCCGCTCGCGCGCGCCAGGATCATCGGATCGAGAAAATCCGGGCCGGTCTTGAACACGCGCACCCGCCGCCCCAGCCGCCGGTGATGGCGCGCGAGACCCGCGGTGATCGTGGTCTTGCCTTGACCCGAGGCCGGCGCGCTAATGAACAGCGCGGGACACGCCCCGCAGGAAGTCCCCTTGGGGGGCGCCCCGCAGGAAGTGCCCTTGGGGCACGCGGTCATCGCTCAGAACTCCACGCCGCGTTGCGCTTTCACACCTTGCTCGCGGTACGGATGTTTGACGATGCGCATTTCGGTGACGAGGTCGGCAGCCTCGATCAACGCGTCCGGCGCGTGACGGCCGGTCACCACGACGTGCAGCATCTGCGGGCGAGCGTTCAGCACCGACAGGACTTCGTCGAGCGGCAGGTATTCGTACTTCAGCACGGTGTTCAACTCGTCGAGGATCACCATCTGGTAGTCGCCGCTCCCGATCATCCGGCGCGCCTCGTCCCAGCCTTTGCGCGCGGTGGCGATGTCGGCGTCGCGGTTCTGCGTGTTCCAGGTATAGCCGTCGCCCATCGTGACGAAATCGCAGTTGGCGATCGCGCCGAGAAAGTCGCGCTCCGACGTATGCAACGCGCCCTTGATGAACTGCACGACGCCGAGGCGCATGCCGTGTCCGAGCACACGCACGGCCATGCCGAACGCGGCCGTGGTCTTGCCTTTGCCGGTGCCGGTGTTGACGATCAGCAGGCCTTTTTCGACGGTGGCGTTGGCCTGCTTTTTTTCGTGGCCTTCACGCCGGCGTTCAGTCATGCGTTGATGCGATTCGGGGTCGGTTTTCATGGAAGGTCCTGTTTCTCAGTGTCGTGGGTTGTCGGTTCGCGTTCGGCGTGGGTGGTGATTGGGGCGATCGCCACGGTCACGCCGGCATGTGCGGTTTTGCGTACGAGAAGGCGGGCGTTGGGTGCCGCGGACCCAGCAGATGCGTTAGCCGCGGCGAGCAGCGCACACGGCTCGCAGACGCCGTCCACGCCGAGATGCTCTCGTGCGGCTGCCGAAGGCTCGGCTATGGGCGCCGCCGCAATCTGCTCGCGGCTGAATAGCGTCAGCGGCAGCGCGTGACGTGCGCAGAATTCGAGCAGACCGGGTTCGTGGACTTTGGTGTCGATCGAGGCAATCGTGCTGATTTCATCGAACGTATGCGGGCCGAGCGCGGCACGCACGGCGGCTTCGATCTGATCAGCCGATGTGTGCAAGCGACAACCGATGCCGACGCTCAGCGTTTTCATTGGATATCCGTCATGTTTGCGGGGCGCGCAGTGTCAGTGGGGTTGGCTGCATCGGCCTCAATAGACATACCGGCCTTAGCAGTCGCACTCGCCACACCAGCCTCTTCGGCATCCGCAACGGCTTGTGCCAAAGCCAGCGACGCCACCCCGCCGATCACCACGATCGCCGGCGAGCCGAGCCCGGCGCGAGATACCGTATCGGCGAATTCTCCCAGCCGCGCAAGCGCATGCCGTTGCTCGGGACGCGTGGCCGATTCGATCGCCGCGCACGGCGTGCCGGCGCTCATGCCGGCCGCGAGCAACGCGCCGACGATATCGCTCAACCGCCGCATGCCCATGTAGATCACCAGCGTCATGCGCGTGGCGACGAGCGCGGCCCAGTCCGGCTCGCCGCTGCCTGCGCCGTGTCCGGTGACGAACACCACGCCTTGCGCGTAGTCGCGATGCGTGACCGGAATGCCGATCGCCGCAGGCGCCGCGATCCCCGCCGTAATGCCGTTGACCACTTCCACCGCGATACCCGCCGCATGCAGCGCCTGCAGTTCTTCTCCGCCACGACCGAACACGAACGGATCGCCGCCTTTCAAACGGGCGACGCTGCGCCCGGCCCGCACATGATCGAGCATCTGCTCGACGATGCCGGCCTGCGGCGTGGACGGATGCCCGCCGCGTTTGCCGACGTAGATCACCCGCGCGTCGGCGCGCGCGAACTGCAGCACGTCGGGATTCACCAGATCGTCGACCAGCACCACGTCGGCTTGCGCGAGAGCGCGGGTCGCCTTGAGCGTCATCAGTTCGACGTCGCCGGGGCCGGCGCCGATGAGCCACGCGCGGCTCATCGCGGCATGCATGGCGCACGCCATGCCGTGACGGGCCGAAGCGCCAGGAGGGCGCGCGAGGCAGCGGAAATGGAAGAACTCATGCTGTGCTACGGATCTCGGGCATGACGCAACACGCCGCTTCGCCTTCGCAAAGAAAAACGCAAGCGGGCGCGCCACGTCGTGCTTCAGCGCCTTCACATCCGTCCCTCGCGGATTCCGGCGGCCGGCAGCGTGACGTTCGCTGCCTCCGCGTCTGGCCGGTATCCGGGCTGGCGGCCTCATGCGCTTTGCCTTCCCGTCCGGATTCGTCGGACAGTGGCATCGAAAACGCATGCGCGGCGCGAGACAATCAATCTAACGCCGCAGGTCGCTTACCGTTGCGGGGACAGCACAGGTTGAGCGCGCGAAGCGCGGCCTGTTTCCCGTTTAACTGCACACGCGAACGCGTGTGCGGGCACCAAACGCGCGCTTACGATAGCACATGGCGGCCCATCCGATAAGCGCGCCGCGCCGCGCGTTTTCTTGACGGCGCCGGGCCGCGGGCCTACACTCGCACGCACTTTGGTGCTCGTGTGCGCGCTCGTGCGCATGCAGTTAAACGGGAAACAGGGCGCCCGCCTTCCATGGACCGGGTCAACCTGTGCTGCCCCCGCAACGGTAAGCGAAATGCGGTACGTCACGTACTGCGGAGCCTGCTTCGATGTCCACGCGCAAGGCCGCGTCGGCATGCAACCACTGGGCGAGAAATCACTCGCTCGGGAAGGGGAAGCGGCGCTTTCGCCAGCCCGGATACCGGCCAGAGCACGCAGAACGAACGCCGCGGGGATGCGGCGCGCGTTCATGACTTCATTTCCGCTTGCTGTTTTCCGTTGTCGCGGCAACGCCGTCGATCGTCCCCGTGTTTTGCTATGGTTTTTTGCTCGCGGGGCATGCGCCCCGTTAAGGCTTGACCGATACCAGGCACCAGACGCGCCGGCGTGCACGTGCAACTCCTACGGATGGACCTCACGATGCAAACTCAAATGCGCAAGATCCCCGTCACCATCGTCACGGGCTTTCTCGGCAGCGGCAAGACCACGCTGCTGCGGCACATTCTTCAGCATGCGGGCGGCAGGCGCATCGCGGTGATCGTCAACGAGTTCGGTGAACTCGGCATCGACGGGGAAATCCTCAAGGGTTGCGGTATCGGTTGCGATGAAAACGGCGTCGAGACCGAAGGGCAATTGTATGAACTCGCGAACGGTTGCTTGTGCTGCACCGTGCAGGAAGAGTTTTTCCCGGTGATGGAAAAACTCGTCGAGCGCCGCGAGCAGATCGATCACGTGTTGATCGAAACCTCCGGCCTCGCGTTGCCCAAGCCGCTGGTGCAGGCGTTCAACTGGCCGCAGATCAAGAGCAGCTTCACGGTGGATGCGGTGGTGGCCGTGGTGGACGGCCCCGCCGCCGCGAGCGGCCAGTTCGCCGACAACCCGGTCGCCGTGGATGCGCAACGCAAGGCCGATCCGAATCTCGACCACGAATCGCCGCTGCATGAACTGTTCGAAGATCAGTTGTCCGCAGCCGATCTGGTGATTCTGAACAAAACGGATTTGCTCGACGATGTGCAGCAGGCTTCGGTCGAAACCACGATTCGTGAAGAAATTCCGCCGCAGGTGAAAATCGTACGCGCGCAGATGGGCCAGCTCGATCTGCATACGTTGCTGGGTCTTGAAGCGGCTTCGGAAGAAACCATCCACTTGCGCCACGATCACCACGGTTCCGCCGACGACGCCGATCATCACCACGACGAATTCGATTCGGTCGTGGTGCAGGTGAACGCGCCGTCGCGCGAGGCAGTGATCGCCGCGTTGCAAGGGCTCGTCGAAACGAACACGATTTACCGCGTCAAAGGTTTCGCGGCTTTGCCGGGCGCGCCGATGCGCCTGGTGATTCAGGGCGTGGGCCGGCGTTTCGATAGCTACTTCGATCGACGCTGGCAGGCGCATGAAACCGGCAACGGACTGCAAAGCCGCTTCGTGCTGATCGGCGAGGATCTGGATCAGCACACGCTTCAACGCGCATTCGACGCCGCACTCGGCGTAGCGTCGGGCGCAGAAGCACAACAGGCGTAACCGGTCATGCATCTGCTGCGCACCACGCCGGGTGGTTTTGTCGACGATACGCAAGGCGTGATTCGTATCGATCAGCGGCCCGCGGATATCGTCGTGCTCAGTTCCGCCGACACCACGCTATCGCTGCTGGCGAGTGTGTTTCCTCGTCTGGGAGACGGTTTCCCAAGCGTGAGGCTTGCGAACGTCACGTATCTGCGGCAACCGGCTTCAGTCGACTTTTATATCGAAGACGTGTTGCAACATGCGCGCGTCGTGGTGGTCGATCATCTTGGCGGAGAGGCGTATTGGCCTTACGGAATCGAGCAGGTGGTCGCGCTCGCCGAGCGCAAAAAGCAGACGCTCGCGATGTTCTCCGGCGATCTGCAGGAAGACCCCAATCTGCTTGCACGCAGCACCGCCGGCGCCGATCTGTGCCATCAGCTATGGCGCTATCTGCGTGAAGGCGGCCCGCAGAATGCCGAGGCGTTTCTGCGCTGCATTGCGTACCGCGGCTTCGGCTGGGGGCGTGAGCCTGCGCCGCCGCGTGCGTTGCCTGCCGCGACGCTCTACCATCCCGAGCGCGATACGCCGACGATGGCCGACTGGCAGGCGAGCTGGCGTCAAGACGCGCCGGTGGCCGCGATTCTGTTCTACAAGGCGCATCTGCAAGCGGCCAATACGGCCGTGTTCGATGCGCTGATCGATGCGCTCGATGCGCAAGGCCTCAATCCGCTGCCGATCGCGATCACGTCGCTGAAGGACGCGATGAGCCGTGAAGTCGTGCAGTCGCTTTGCGCGCAACATAACGTCGCACTGGTGCTGAATACGACGGCGTTCGCCGCGTCCGCGATCGACGACCCCGAACCGCTTGCGCTCGCCGGCGACGCGCCGGTGTTGCAGGTGATCCTGAGCGGCGGCAATCGCGACGACTGGCTCAAGGACAATCAAGGCCTCAACTCGCGCGACATCGCCATGCATATCGCGCTGCCGGAAGTGGACGGCCGCATCATCACGCGGGCGATCAGCTTCAAGGGGCTCGCGTATCGCTGTCCGCACACGGAAGTCGATGTGGTGCGGTATCAACCGGACCTCGAACGTGTGGGTTTTCTCGCGGAACTGAGCCGCCGCTGGTGCCGTCTGCGCACGCTCGATAACGTGGACAAGAAACTCGCGCTGATTCTTGCCAACTATCCGATGAGCGAAGGGCGCATCGGCAACGGCGTGGGGCTCGATACGCCGGCCTCGGTGATCGGTATTCTGTCGATGTTGCGCGATGAGGGGTATCGTCTCGCAGAGTTGCCCGCGGACGGCGACGCGTTGTTGAAGAAGCTCACCGAAGGCGTAACCAACGACCCGGTTGTGCGTGATTTGCGGCCCGCATTGCAAAGCCTCGCGCTCGACGATTATCTCGTGTACTTCAACGCGTTGCCCGCCGAAACCCGTAACGCCTTGAATGCGCGCTGGGGTTCGCCCGAGCAGGATCCGACGTTACGGCGCGGCCGTTTCATGATCGCGGGCTGGCGCTGTGGACATGTGTTCGTCGGCATTCAGCCGTCACGCTCGCGCGAGCAGGGCGATTACGCGAGCTACCACGACGCCGAACTCGTGCCGCCGCATGCGTATCTGGCTTTCTATTTCTGGCTGCGTCACCAGTTCGGTATCGATGCTGTCGTGCACGTCGGCAAGCATGGCAACCTCGAATGGCTGCCGGGCAAGAGCGTTGCGTTGAGCGACGCGTGCTGGCCCGATCTGATTCTTGGGCCCATGCCGCATCTGTATCCGTTCATCGTCAACGATCCGGGCGAGGGCAGCCAGGCGAAGCGGCGTGCGCAGGCCGTGATCATCGATCACCTGATGCCGCCGCTCACGCGCGCCGAAAGCTATGGGCCGTTGCAGGACCTCGAGCGCCAGGTCGACGAATACTATGAAGCGCTGATGGTCGATCCGCGCCGCTCGAAGCTGTTGAGGCGCACGATTCTCGCGACCATCGTCGAACATAAGCTGCATGAAGAGCTGAGTCTTGGCGAGCCTGATGGACAGGATGATGAAGACGCGCTGCTGACGCGCGTCGATGCGTGGCTGTGCGAATTGAAGGAAGCGCAGATTCGCGACGGCTTGCACACCTTCGGGCAATCACCAGAAGGTGTGCAGCGGCGCGATACGTTGCTGGCTTTGGGACGCTTTCCGGTCGGCGATGGGCAGGGCGGCAAGGCCGGTTTGATCGACGCGTTGGCGCGCGATCTGCGGATGGATCATCTGTTCGATCCTTTGTCGACGGATTGGTCGGCGGTGTGGGACGGACCACGTCCCGACGTGCTGCAGCGTGTGAGCGACGCGCCGTGGCGGCATTGCGGCGATACGCGTGAACGCCTCGAGTTGCTGGCGGCGGAGATGTTGCGCGGCGTGTGTGGGGATGACGCGCATGCTGTGGCGCCGGCCGCCGGAACGTTGCCGCAAGCTGAACGTGTGATCGAGCGTCTGCGTACCGATGTACTGCCACGGCTCGACGCATGCGGTCCGCAGGAAATGCTGCATCTCAAGCGCGGCCTCGAAGGGCGCTTCGTGCCGCCGGGGCCGAGCGGTTCGCCGTCGCGTGGACGCCCCGATGTGCTGCCCACCGGCCGCAACTTCTATTCGGTCGACACGCGCGCGATTCCGACGCAAGCCGCGTGGTCGCTCGGTTTGAAATCCGCGCAGCAGTTGATCGAGCGGCATCTGCAGGAAAAAGGCGACTATCCGCGCGCAATCGGCCTCTCGGTATGGGGCACCGCGACGATGCGCACCGGCGGCGACGACATCGCCCAGGCGCTCGCGTTGCTTGGCGTGCGGCCGAAGTGGGCGCCGGGCAGCCACCGCGTGACCGATTTCGAAATCATGCCGATCGAGGTGTTCGACCGGCCACGTATCGACGTCACGTTGCGCGTGTCCGGTTTTTTCCGCGACGCCTTCGCGAACGTGATGCATCTGTTCGACGCCGCCGTGCAGGCGGTGGCCGAACTCGACGAACCTGAAGACCTGAACCCGATTCGCGCGCGCGTGCTGCGCGAACGCGACGCGCTGATCGCGCGCGGCATGGACGCCGCCGAGGCGCGCAAGCGCGCCGGCTGGCGCGTGTTCAGCGCGCGGCCCGGCGCGTATGGCGCGGGTCTGCAGGACATGATCGACTCGCGGCAATGGCAAACCGACGCCGATCTCGCGAATGCGTATCAGGCGTGGGGCGGTTACGCCTACACGCAAAAGAGCGCGGGTGAGGAAGCGCGCCACGCGTTCGGCACGCGCCTCGCCGCAATGGATGTGGTGCTGCAGAACCAGGACAACCGCGAACACGATCTGCTCGATTCGAACGACTACTATCAGTTCCAGGGCGGCATGGTCGCGGCGGTACGCCATCTGGGCGGCAATCAGCCTCATGTCTACCACGCCGACCACAGCAATCCGGCCGCGCCGCGCGTGCGCACGCTGCATGAAGAGATCGCGCGTGTGGTCCGCTCGCGCGTGGTCAATCCGAAATGGCTCGATGGCGTGAAGCGTCACGGCTACAAGGGCGCGGCGGAAATCGCCGCGACCGTCGATTATCTGTACGGTTACGACGCGACCACGCGCGTGGTCGCGGATCATCAATACGCGCTCGTCACCGATGCTTATCTGAACGACGCCGATACGCGCGAGTTTTTGCAGCGGCACAATCCGCACGCGCTGCATTCGATTTGCGAGCGCCTGCTCGAAGCGATGCAGCGCGGTTTGTGGCAGGCGCCCGGCGACTATCGCGCGCAAGTCGAACAGCATCTGCTCGCGAGCGAGCAGCAGATCGAAGGAATGCAAACATGAATGCAGCGACCCAACGGCCCGCGTTTCCATTTGCCGCGTTAATCGGCCAGGCGCCGTTGCAGCAGGCACTCTTGCTGGCCGCGATCGATCCGGGGCTGGGCGGTGTGCTGGTGAGCGGGCCGCGTGGAACGGCGAAGTCGACCGCGGCGCGCGCGCTTGCCGAGTTGCTACCCGAAGGGCAATTGGTGAATTTGCCGCTCGGCGCCAGTGAAGATCGTTTGATCGGCACGCTCGATATCGAAACCGTGCTGCGCGATGGTTCGGTGCGCTTTTCGCCTGGCCTGCTCGCGAAAGCGCATCGCGGCGTGCTGTATGTCGATGAAGTCAATCTGCTGCCCGACGCGCTCGTCGATGCATTGCTCGACGCAGCGTCAAGCGGCGTGAATACCGTCGAACGCGATGGCGTTTCGCATAGCCACGACGCGAGCTTCGTGCTGATCGGCACGATGAATCCCGAAGAGGGAGAGTTGCGTCCGCAACTGATCGACCGCTTTGGTTTGATGGTGGTTTTGCAGAACTGTTATGAGCCGAACGTGCGTCAGGAGATTGTGAAAGCGCGGCTGGCGTTCGATCTCGATCCTTTCGGTTTTCGCGCGCGCCATGAGCAACAGCAGGACAGGTACGTTCAACGAATTCGCGCGGCGCGCGAAGCGCTGCCGCAACTTGCGTTCGACGATGCGGTGCATGCACGCGTCAGTGAGCTATGCATCGACGCGGCCGTGGACGGTTTGCGTGCCGATCTCGTGATGCTGCGCGCGGCGCGAGCGTTGGCGGCGCTGGAACAGGCGGCGGCGATTAGCGCGGAGCATGTCGATCGTGTCGCTGAGGCTGTGCTGATTCATCGGCGCCAGACTCATCAAAGCGATGACGCGCGTGATAGCGAAGCGGCGCGGCAGGCTTTCGCGGATAGCGATCCAAAGCGTTCGTCCTCAGCTACGGCAGACGCGGCCGCTGTTAGTGGCGATAGCGATTGGGGCTACTTGCCGCCCGAGCGTTCCGCAACTACTCAGGTCAAAGGCGTCATTCCGCTCAGCGCAAAAAAACGCTGAGCCATCGGAAGGGCGCCGCCGCTGACTCGCGCAGCGGTTTTCGATGGCGGCAAGGTGCGGGTGTGGGTTCGCGCAGCCGTTCGCGCGGCACGCCGGGCAAACGGATCGCGTGGCCGCCGACGCTCGCCGCGATGCGGCAGGACACGTTGCGCGCCGAGCATCTGCGCTTCGTGCGCGAGGCGCCGCGCGGCGGTGTGCTGCATTGCTTCGTACTCGATTGCTCCGGGTCCATGCTGGCCGGGCAGCGCCTCGCGCTCGCCAAGGGGCTGCTGATTGCATTGTTCGACCGCGCGAGCGCCGCGCGTGCCGAGGCGGCGCTGATATGTTTTGGCGGTGCGGGAGCGGACGTGCGTTTCGGTCCCGCCGTGCCGCGCTGGTGGAATGAGCGGTGGCTGCGTCCTGTGGGTGGCGGCGGTGGAACGCCGCTGGCGGCCGGCGTTCGCGAGGCGGCACGGTTGCTGGAGCGCAGCGCGCGCCGTCATCCCGCGCAGCAGCGCTGGCTGTGGATCCTGACCGACGGCCGCAGCAGTGATCAGCCGACGCGGCCGCTCGACGCCGAAGAGATCGTATTCGTCGATTTCGAACGTGAGGCGATACGGCTGGGCCGCTGCGAAGCACTCGCCGATGCGTGGGACGCACGGCGTGTTACGCCGGAAGAACTGATTGGTTGAGCGTCGCGTGCGGGGGCGTTGCTCAATTCTTACTCGCATTTCACATCATTCGATCAATGCAGTGCCTGAATTAGATTGGATGTCTAAGTATTTTTTGTGGAACCGCCGAAGTACTCTGTTTCAGTGTTTCTCAACTTTTTGAAAATAATTGCAGGAAGGGGGTTGACGGGGTACGGACCGCATCGCATAATTCGCCTCCCGTTTGATGACGGACGCGAAGAAAGCAGAGCTTCCAAGCGAGTGATCTTTAAAAACTAACAGCCGATAAGTGTGGGCGCTTGATGCGCGACGCGCGGCGGATCTTTCGGGGTCTGCCGGCAAAGCGGAAGTATCAAGTCTCACACAGTAATGAAAGGAAGGTCTGGCCGTCGCGAGATGGCC
>WNGR01005560.1_pt1 | contig 19656 bp, 10 predicted proteins | sample 5407581 | NCBI WGS metagenome assembly WNGR01 (sample SAMN13153383, study PRJNA577476) | soil metagenome | isolation source: 80 cm soil or saprolite under Garry oak tree replicate 2 | place: USA:California | collected 2016-06-15 | reverse complement strand
AAGAAGGTCGAGACGAAGGTGGAACCGCCCCCCGGGCCGCCGCCCAAGACGCCCGAGCAAGTCGCCGAGGAAGCAGCCCGCGCGGAGCTCGGACAGATTAAACTCGTCGGCGTGGTCTTCCGGGGCGAGAAGGGACAGGCGTTCCTCGTGAAGGGCGAACAGCTCTACATGGTGCACACGGGAGGCAAGGTGGGCGAGCGCTTTCAGGTCGAAGCGATTCGCCCGGACGGCATACAATTGAAGGATCCCGCGACCCGAGTCAACGGGGAGATTCCGGTGTCCGGAAAATGATCGGCATCCGGCGGGTGGATGAGGAGCTGACGTGTCACTAGCGCCAAGGTCTTGGAGTTTCGTGTCGGCGAAACCGATACGCGCCTGCGCCGGCGGTGACTCGTGAGCTGCCTGCGTCTCTTTCCCGTCCTTGCCATGGTCGCGCTGCTCGCGGCCTGTGCTTCCTCTCCCGTCAAGCGCGCGGAGGAATATGCCTCGCAGGACGAATGGCTGAAAGCGGTGCTCGAATACCGCAAGGCGCTCGTGGAACGCCCCGGCGACATCGAATTCCGGTCGCGCCTCAAGCAGACCGAGCTCAAGGCGGCTGATTTCTATTATCAGCAGGGACAGCAGTCCTTCGAGCAAGGCAACCTCGACGAGGCCATCGTGCAGTTTCAGCACGGACTGGCTTCGATGCCCGACCATCGCAAGCTGCAACAGGTGATGACCGATGCGATCGCCCGCAAGGAGGCGGCGAATCTCTATCAGGAAGGGCTGAACCTTCATCAAGCCGGCAAGCTCGACGACGCCCGGCGCCAGTTCCAGAGGACCCTCGAGGTGTATCCGGACCACAAGGAAGCGGCGGCCGCCCTCGCCGAACTCAAGAAGCAGGATCAGGAAAAGGCCTTCGAGGGCCTGGCGCTCTCCTCGAAGGCGCCGATCACGCTCAACTTCCGCCAGACCGATCTCAAGCAGTCGTTCGAGTTTCTGGCGAAGTCGTTCGGCGTCAACGTGATCTTCGATGAATCGGTCAAGAGCGTGCCGGTCACGCTGTTCGCAAAAGACGTGACCTTCGAGCAGGGATTGAGCCTCCTGCTCACCACGTCGAAAACCTTCTACAAGAGGATCGGGGGGAACACGATCCTGATCGCGCCGGATTCGAAGGAAAAACGCGGCCAGTATGAAGACCATCTGGTCCGGACCTTCCAGATGAACACCGTCAGGGCCAAGGAAATGGCCGACATTCTCAAGGGAATCGTGACGATCAAGAAGATCATGATCAACGAGCAGCTCAATACCATCGTCGTCCGGGATACCGAGGACGTCATCAAGCTCGCCGAGCGCATCATCGAGAACAACGACCGCAAGCCGGCCGAGATGATACTGGAGGTCGAGATCCTGGAGGTCAATCGCAGCAAGAGCGAAAGGCTGGGGCTCGACTTCGGCACGTATTCGTTCACAGCGGCGGTTCCGGCTCCGGTGCCGCTCAACCGGCGGATCCGCAGTTCCATCGCGTCCTCCGCGACGCTCGCCATTCCGTCGTTGACCTTCCGTTTGTTCAAGCAGGACGTGGATGCGAAGACCCTCGCCAACCCCAAGATCCGGGTCTTGAACGGCAGGGCGGCGAAGATTCACATCGGCGACCGGGTGCCGCTGCGCGCGGCGACCATCGTGGACGCCACCGGGCAGACCCGCACCACCTTCGACTACAAGGACATCGGCATCAAGTTGCTGGCCGAACCGACGATCTATCTCGACAATTCGGCCTTGGTCAAATTGGGCCTGGAGGTCAGTTCGCTCGGCGAGAACCTGGGCACCGCCAACGATCCGGCGTTCCGCATCGGCACGCGAAACGCCGAGACTTTCATGCTCCTGCGCGATGGCGAGACCGCGATCCTCGGCGGCTTGATCCAGGACGAAGAGCGCAACACCCGGATCAAGGTGCCGGGATTCGGCGACATACCGGCCGTAGGCAGTCTGTTTACCTCATTCGACGACTCGGCCAACCGCACCGACGTGTTGCTGACCATCACGCCGCGCGTGGTGCGCGGATGGGACGTGCCGACGCGCATGGCGCGCGAGTTCTACTCGGGTTCGGAGAACGTCTACAGCGACAAGCCCCTGTTCGCGAGCCTCGAGTCGGCCACGAGCGCGCAGATTCGCACCGAGCCGGGCGCCGCGGCTCCCGTCGCAGGCGCTCCCATCATCGTCACGCCGCCGCCCGTCGCGGCTACGTCCGCTCCGGGAGCGCAGGCCGCGGTATCCGTGGCGGGGGCTCTCGCGCCCGCGGCGCAGATCCTGCCGCCCATACTGGCGTTCTCGGAACCCGTGTACGAAGTCGCGAGCGGCCAGAATTTCGAGATGAGGGTGATCGGCGCCAACCTCGCGGGCGCGGCCGACGTGCCTCTGGAGATCCTGTACAACCCGCAGTTGCTGAGCTACGTAAGCGGCGCCCGAGGCGATGTCCCGGCGGAATCCTTCAATTCGTCGGCCGATGCCTCGCGCGGAGTGCTCAGTGTATCGCTGGGTCTTGCGGGCGGCGCGGCGCCGACCGGCAATGCCGTGCTGGCGCGGGTGATACTGCGCGGCGAAAAGCCCGGTATCTCCTATCTTGTTTATCGCGTGCCGGTCATCAAGACCGCAAGCGGAGACACGCTCAATGCGCAGGTTCGGGCCGCGCGGGTCGTCATCAAATAGCCGCGGCTTGACGCTGATCGAGCTGCTCGTCGCGCTGGCGATTCTCTCCATCCTCGCCGCGGCGGCGCTGCCTTACGCGGAGGTCACGGTCCGGCGCGAGAAGGAGCTGGAGCTCAGGCGCGCGCTGCGCGACGTGCGGAGCGCGATCGACGCGTTCTACGAAGACTGGAAGGGCGGCAAGATCTCGAGAACGTCCACCGCCGCGAGCGAAGACGGGTACCCGAAAACGCTGCAAGTGCTGGTGGACGGCGCGGACAGCGGCGACGCCAAGGGCAGCAAACGCCGCTATCTTCGGCGCGTTCCGCGCGACCCGTTCTCCGAGCAGACGCACCCGCCCGCGGAGCAGTGGGTCCTGCGCAGCTACCAGGACGGATCCGACTCGCTCGCCTGGGGCGGGCGCGACGTCTACGATATTCGTTCGTCTTCGGAGAATATCGCGCTCGACGGTACGCGCTACAGGGAGTGGTGAGGTGCGCTCGCGCGGCTTTACGCTGATCGAGCTGTTGCTGGTTCTTCTGCTCGTGGCCCTGCTCGCGAGCCTGGTCGCGCCCGTGGTCACCGGCGGCATCGAGCGCGCGCGCGAGTCGACCTTGAAGACGGACTTGTATGCGCTGCGCAAGGCGCTCGATGATTACCATGCCGATACCGGCGCCTATCCCGCGGAGCTGGAGGAGCTTGTCAAGAAGCGCTATCTGCGGCGCATCCCGCCCGATCCGGTCACGGAAAAGCGCGATACGTGGGTGCTGGTGCGCTCCGAAGACGACAAGGCGGGAAAGAACAACGGGATTCTGGATATCCGCAGCGGATCTGCGGAGCGGGCGAGCGACGGCTCGTATTTCAAGGACTGGTGAGGACGGGAAAGTGAAAAGACATTCTCGATCGAAATCCGGCTTCACGCTGATGGAGCTGCTGCTGGTGCTCGTGATCATCGGCCTGCTGGCGGCGCTGGTGGGGCCGACGTTGTATCAGCGCATCAAGCCAGCCAAAGAGGCCGCGGCGCGCGCGCAGATCGAAAACTTCGCCACCGCGCTCGACGGCTACTACATCGACACCGGCCGCTACCCGAGCACCCAGGACGGACTCAAGGCCTTGCGCAACAAGCCGGAGGGCGTGGAGAAATGGAACGGCCCCTATTTGAAAAAGGAGCTTCCTTCGGATCCCTGGGGGAACGCCTACGTCTATCGGGCTCCGGGGCGCAACGGCGGGTATGAAATCGTGTCCTTCGGGGCTGACGGTCGCGAAGGGGGCGAGGGCGAAAACGCGGACATCAACAGCTGGGAATCCGCCAAGTGAACCAGCGGGGCTTCAGCTATGTGATGGTCCTCGCCGCGGTCGTGATCGTCGGGATCGTGCTCGAGGCGGCGCAGCTCACGACCTGGCGCATTCTCCAGGCGGACCGCGAGGCGGAGCTGCTGTTCCGCGGCCAAGCCTACCGCAATGCCATCCGGAATTTCTACCAGGTGAACGGCACCTTTCCGCGGTCGCTCGAGGACCTGCTGAAAGATCCGCGCTCGGCGAGCAGGAAGTACATTCGCGAGCTTTACGCCGATCCGATGCGAAAAGGCGAGTGGACGCTCGTTCCGGCGACCGGCGGCGGGATCGCCGGTGTGGCGAGCACCAGCCGCGAAGAACCGCTCAAACAGGCGAATTTTCCGACGGAGTTCGAAAAGTTCGCCGGCGCGAAATCCTACGCGGACTGGATATTCGAGTACGTTCCTCCGCCGCGTCCGCAACCGGCACAGCCCCCGGGAACGAAAACGCCAGGCGCGAATCCGCCCGTGCTCAGGACTTCTTGAGTCGTTCGATGGCACGCATCGCCCGCATGGCGCTCGCAACGGCGCTCGTTGCGACGAATTCGATCGCGTTCGCTGCCGATGGGCTGACGACCCTGAGCGTCGGCGCCGAGTCCTCCTCCGGAAAGTACGGACAGGACCAAAGCACGCGCATTTTCTTCGTGCCGATCACGGGTAAATACGAAGCGGGCGGCTGGACCCTCAAGCTTCTCGTGCCGTACATCCGCATCACCGGACCGGGCAACGTCATCGGCGCCGGGGACAGTCGCATCACGCTTCCAGGCGCGGGCGCCGCGCGCCGTACCGAGACCGGCCTGGGCGATGTCGTCGCGAGCGCGTTCTACAACGTGCTCGGCGAGCGCAGCGCGCCGATCGGGCTGGATCTCGGGGTGAAAATCAAGTTCGCCACCGCGGATGACTCCAAGGGGCTCGGCACGGGAAAGAACGACTACGCGTGGCAGGCGGATTTTTTCAAGACGATCGGCGCATTCACTCCGCTCGGCACGATCGGTTATCGGTGGTACGGCGATCCCGCGGGAATCGATCTGCGCAACGTATTCTACGGAACCGGCGGCAGCTCTTACCGCATGTCACCGGCGACGACGGCGGGGCTGGCTTACGACTGGCGCGACCGACTCGTGCAGGGGGGCGCCCGAGTGAGCGAGCTGACCGCGTATGTCTCTCGCAAGTTTTCCGGCGACTGGAAGCTCCAGGTCTACGGCGTCAAGGGCTTCGCCGACGGAAGTCCCGATTTTGGCGGCGGATTGTCGCTCGCCTACAACTTCTGACACCCCGGACGCAACTCCCCTTCTTCGTTAGGGTTACCACCGGCTTTTAGGACTTTTTCACGCCGAAAAATGAGGCTTATTGCCTCATTTTCCCTCCCCTTTCAGTTTCGCAGCCGGAAAAAGCATTGGCGCGGTACTTGCTAGAAAGCATGGGCGCGCTATTTTGCGCGGGGTTTGCTCGGGAACTGGGAGGGATTCGTGAAAAAACTTATCAGCGTGGCCAGCATGGCGGCGGTTCTGGGCTCTGCGACAGCGTTCGCGGATCCGGATCCTACGCGGGTACCGCTGGCAAATGCGGCGGTAACGGTGTCAGGAAACCTCGCAGAGCATCCGGATAACCGCGGTCTGCAAAACGCGTTTGCCCGTATCCGGGAGAATATCGCGCGTCAGCAGGCGAAGCGCGACAATCATCCGCCCGGGCAGCAGAAGAAGGCAGCGGGCGGCGCGGCGGGCTCTAAAGAAACCCTAGCGGGTGCCGAGCGTACGCAGCGTGCCGAGCGCGCCGAACGAGTTGAACGGGTTGATCGTCCCGACCGGCCGGATCGACCCGATCGTCCGCATCGCTAGGCTCCGATTCCCCGCGCTCCCGGCGCGGGGCCGATGTCGGGCCGTACAAGAAAACGGGAACGAAACAAAAAAAAGAAGCGTGCAGGAACCCTGCGGGTTTACCCCACGAAGTCGTTGTCGGGGTAAACCCGATATTTTTGTTTTCGGCGCCGCGCTCGCGGAGTTGTCCTGGTGAATTCTCTTGCGCGGTCCGTGAAATTGTGTTTCCATATCACACGAAATTCCGGAGGCACCAGGGAACCGGAGCAATAAAAAAAACCGGACGCAGTACCTCTTCACCAAAAGAAACCAGAAATCTGCGTCCCAGAAACGCCCGGCAGCGGAGGGCACGGTGGGTATTGGCGGGGGATGGCTGCGCGCCAAGCGCGGCGCATGGATCGGCGCGGCGGGCGCGTTCGCCGCCGCTGTGATCGTTGCGGTGTATGCCGCCGTGGTGCCCACGGGGCAGACGCTCCCGGCAGGTTCGAAGGCCACCCCATTCGCGCTCACCGTATTTTCCTCACCCAGTCTGCCCCCTCAGGTCCAGGCGGAAGAAGCGGCGACCGCGCCGCTCCTATTTGATCGCGACACGACGACGCAGCACGTCGCCTTCGACGTCTCGTCGGTGCAGGCCGCCTTCGAGTCGCCCCGGAGCGTCAGCGCGATCAAGATTTTCGGCCCGGCGCCGTACCTGCTCAGCGTCAAGGCCGATGCAGGCGGCAGCTTCCAGAGCATCGCGGGTCTGGAGAACCTGAACCTGACGGCGCTTCCGGCCGCCTGGAACACGTTCACTGCCGCGGTCCCGGTCACCACCGGGAAGATTCTCTTGACGCTCACCCCTCAGAGCGGCGGCAGCAACGCGAGCGGCCTGAGCGAGCTGGAGATCTGGACCACCGCGGCGCCGGTCAACGTGAAGAACGGCGCCGCGCTGCTCGCGCAATTGCTCGGCCCCACACCGCCTCCTCAAGGTCGGTTCTACACGGCGCTCAACTCGAGCGCCGATCCCACGACGGCGGTGGTCACGCCCAACGACAGCAGCAAGACCCTCGCCACCAATACGTTCAATTTCACGGTCGATCGCGACCCGGCGCATTACGTGCGCGCGTATCTCACCTACGAGCTGTTCGGGCAGGCGAGCTTCATCTCGGCCGAGCGCATCATCAACGGCTCGCAGGTGAACAGCGCCCTTGCGGGCGGCGTGCTGATCCTGCCGACGACGAGCTGGAGCACCCAGATCGAGCGCATCAACCCGGCGTGGCTGGTGCGCGGGGCGAACAGCGTTCAGTTCAAGGTGCTGTCCTCCTCGTTCACCAACGGCGGGTTCACGGTGCGCAACGTGCGCATCGTGGGCGAGCTCGACGACGGCGCCAACGCGGTCGAGACGCTCAGCGCCAACCAGCCCGACGCTCTGGGCACCAACCCGGTCGAGGCGCTCTACGACGGGGATCTTGCGACCGGATGGCAGCCGTATCCGTCCGACCAGCCGATCGAGGCGGTGGTGCCCTCGGTGGAGTTCGTCTTGCGGCGGCCCACGCAGATGGACGCGGTGTCGCTCTACCTCTCCGCGCCGATCGCGGGACAAGTGCAGCTCTCGGTGAAGCAGGCCGGCGTTTGGTCGGATTTCCCGGCTGAAAGCGGCACGGCGTTCGACACCGGCTGGAACACGATCAGCGTGCCGGCGACGGTGCCGCCTGAGAGCCGCGCGTACGAAGGCGTGAGGCTCACCTTCTCGGGCGGCTCGGGCTCGAGCGCCGAGGTGCGCGAGTTCCTGTTCGTGGGGTCGGGCGTGGGCGGGCGCACCGCTCCGGCGAAGATCTTCCTCGCCTATCCGGACGCCGGCCAGTTCTACGGGCGCCAGGGCTACGTTCAGGGTCACATCGAGCCGTGGAACAACGGCTCGGGCAATGCCACGGTCACCGTCGGCGGCACGCAAACCGGTTTCGGGGCCGGCCAGATCAACACGCTGAAGAACAAGGACAACGTCGGCTTCGCGGCCCAGGCCGACAGCGACGCCTGGTCGCTGGAGGTGAAGGCCACTTATCCGAACGGCGAGACGGTCGCCACCACGGTCTTCTTCACCCAGCAGCTGGCGGCGGCGACCCCGGCCACGGGCCCCCTGGCCAACAGCCTCTCGGGGACGGTCTCGGCCAAGACGAAGAAGACCTTGAGCAACGACGAATCGACGCTGGTCTTCCCCGCCGGCTCGGTCGCGACCGACACCATCGTCACCATCGCCCCGCTTGCCGAGGAGAACGTGCCGGCGCTCGACGTGGGCATGACCAACGTCACCAAGGGGCCGCGGCGCGGTTATCGCTATTTGCCGCACGGGGCGAAGTTCCTGCAGAACGTCAGCGTCGCGATGCCCTACGACCGCGGGCTGATTCCTCCGGGGCACACCGAGGACGACGTCAAGACCTTCTACTTCGACGACCAGGCCGGGCGCTGGGTGGAGCTGCCGCGCGTGAGCGTCGACAAGACCAACAAGCTCATCAATTCGACCACCGACCACTTCACCGACATGATCAACGCGACGGTGACGGTGCCCGATCACCCGCAGACGGTGTCGTTCAATCCCACCAGCATGAAGGACATCAAGGCGGCCGATCCGGGGGCGCAAATCAATCTGATCGAGCCGCCCAAGGTCAATAACACCGGCGACGCGCGCCTGTCCTATCCGATCGAAGTGCCGCCGGGCCGGCAAGGCATTCAACCGCAGTTCGCCGTCTCCTACAACTCGAGCGGCGGCAACGGCTGGATGGGAATGGGTTGGGATCTGGCACAGCGCGCGATCACCATCGACACGCGTTTCGGCGTGCCGCGCTACGACATAGGATTGATCGATCCCAGTCGTGGTCCTCTCGAAACCGAAACCTACATGCTCGAGGGCGAGATGCTCACGCCGGTCGCCCACCGCGGCGACCTGGTTGCACGCACGCCCGACAAGATCTTCCACGCGCGCGTCGAAGGGCAGTTCCGGAAGATCATCCGCCACGGCAGCAATCCGTCCGAATATTGGTGGGAGGTGATCGACAAGAACGGCGTGCGCTCGATCTACGGCGGCAACCTCGCCACCCAGACGCAGGACTCCACCGCCGTCCTGAAGACCGACGGCGGCCAGGTATTCCGCTGGGCGCTCACGGAAATGCGCGACCTGAACGGCAACCGCATGACCTACGCTTACGACACCGTCAGCGACGTAGGCGTAGCGGGCGGCTTGGTCGCAGGCCGGCAGCTTTATCTCAGGCAGTGCGCTTATACTGACCACCCTACCAGCCCGGCGCATTACACCGTCACGTTCTATCGCGACAGCGGGGTTGCCCCTGACCGCCGTCCCGACGTGCAGATCGACGCGCGCGGCGGCTTCAAGCAGGTCACCGCGAACCTGCTCAGGCGCATCGAAGTGAAGTTCGACAACAGGCCGGTGCGCAGCTACCAATTCGAGTACCAGGAAGGCGCGTTCAGGAAGACGCTCCTCAAGTCGGTCAGCCAATTCGGCGCCGACGGCGCGCTTTTCAACACCCACAGCTTCGGCTACTTCGATGACATCACTGCGGGCCAGACCTTCGCCGGCTTCTTCCCGAGCACCGACTGGAACACTCAGGACGACTCGCTGACTTCGAATTTCCTCGGCGAGAGGGTCGGTCCGAGCGCGCTCGGCGGCACCGAGGGCATAGGCGGGGGCGCATCCTTCTCGATCGGCTTCGCGCCCTTCCCGACCAAGTATCTCTCGTTCAACGGCATGATCGGCGCCGGCATAAACAGGAGCAAAGGCAAGCTCTCGCTCGTCGACATCGACGGCGACGGGCTGCCCGACAAGGTATTCCTCGACGGCGGCACGATCAAGTTCCGCCGCAACACCGTCACCCCGCGCTCAGACCCGCTCGCGCCGATCGCGTTCGAGAGCAGCGCCGGAATCGCCCAGGACATGGGCGTGCTCTCGGAGGACGAGACGCTGAGCTTCAACTTCGGCGGGCAGGCCTACGTCTTCGGGCTGAACCTGATCGGCGACGTCGGGCACAGCCTCACTACCCAGCGCAGCTATATCTCGGACGTGAACGGCGACGGCCTGCCGGACATCGTCAAGGGCGGGCAGGTCTGGTTCAACCGGTGGAGAAACAAGGCGGCGCGGGACTTCACCCCCGTGTTCACGGCTTCGAGCGCCGGAAGCGAATTCCCGATCGGCGCCGGCGCGGTGAACGCGACCGGCATGCTGCCGGAGCAGGACTTCCAGGCGATCGAGCAGGACCTGCTCCAGCAAAATCCGCTGATGGACGCAGTGCGGCGCTGGACCGCGCCTTATTCGGGTCACATCGCAATCGACGGCGATGTGCGCCTGATCGACGTCCTCACCGATCCAACAGCGACCGACGAGGAGAAGAAGCGCCGGGCGGATTATAAAACTGCAGACGGTGTGCGCGTGGCGATCGAGCGCCCGGGCCTGCCGGAACCGTTGTGGCGGCAGGACATCGCGGCCACCGATACCACTACTGTGTATACCCCCACCAACACCGCTTCGCTCCCCGTCAACAAAGGCGACGCAGTCTACTTCCGTGTGCAATCGCAGTTCGACGGCGCCTACGACGAGGTGAGCTGGGCACCGCGCATCCGCTATCTCGACACCACCGAAGGCGGCACGGTGCCGGTGGGAGCGACCGACGTGAACCGGCTCGATCCCTACGTGTTCCAGGCCGAGCGGGAGTTCGTCTACGCGGGACGCGTCAACACCATGGACGCGCCCTTCAAGGGCAAGGTGCGCGTCACCGGCACGCTCGACAAGGCAGTCACGACTGACGACGTGCGCATCGCCATCTATCGCTTCGGCGAGACTGAATTTCAGCAGCAGTTCACGCACCGCCGGGACTACACGCTGGTGCACCAGCGGCGCGCCCCGGTTGCGCGCTACTCGATGCGCTGGGACGAGGCCGGGGGCTTGAGCTTCGACGGCACGCCCGACATCGACGTCGAGCCCCGGGACAAGCTCCTGGTCCTGGTCGAGGTAGATTCGAACGTCGACCTCACCAAGCTGCAGTGGCGTGCGGCCAACCCGCTCAAGCTCTTCTATACCCAGGCGTTCCGCACCACCGACCAACCCTCTGAGACCACGGGCGGCGCGCCGCTGAAGGACGCGGACGGCAACCCCATCGGCTGGACACCGGGCGAGCCGATCAAGGTGACCGATGACGCGGGCAATTTCATCATCCAGCTCACGCAGCAGCACGAGATCAATTTCTATCCGGACAACGCGCTGAACCAGGCTCAAGGCGATTTCCTCGCCGCCCAGACCGGCTGGCTCATGGTGAACCCGCAGGTGACGCCGAAGCCGGTGACGGTTCTCGACGGCTCGGGGCTGCCGACGCAGAAGCCGCTGTTCGACCACGACAGCGAGATCGCGCTCACGGTGAAGCAGCGTGGCGAGCTGGCCGGCAAGCGCGTCGCGCCGCTCGCCGCCGGCAAGGCCTACGTGCCGCAGCAGCAGAGCTTCGCCGTGCCCGTGTACAAGGGCGACCGCCTGTTCTTCGATTTCAGCACGCGCGATCCGGAGCTCTATCCCACGCTGGACGGCACCGGGGTCAGCGTCCATTACATCCGGCCGCAGTCGGTGGTGACCCTTAACGACATCCCGCTCAACCAAGCGGGCGATGGCACGGCTTGGCCGCGGGCGGCGGGTACCCTGACAGTGTTGCCGCTGCTCGGCGCACAGCCGAATGCGCCGGCGCTTTCCGGCGAAGTGGTGCTGCAGGTAAATAGGGACAGCACGGATGCGCAAGGCAATCCGGTGACCGAAGTCGTAGTCGAGCGCCGCATCGATTTCAGCACGCAGACGCAGTTCAATCCCTACGCCCACGCGTTCGATCTTCCCGACACGGGCAGCACGTTCTTCTTCCGATACTCCACGACCAACGCCGACCTCGCGGCCGCGCTCACCGTTCACGCAGTCACGATCGCGGTGCAGACCGACTTCAACGCGACCCAGCAGGAATTCAGCGGGCTTACGCTCTTTGTCCAGCCTCCCGATGTGCCCAGCGGTGATGCCGGCAAGGCGCTCTTGTCCGTGGGCGGGAGCGCGGCAACGGTGGCGATTGCACCGGTCATCAAGCAAGGCAGCGCGCTCGTAAGCACGGTGACCGGCGATGCGACGCTGACGGTGGTCCGCCGCTTCGTCGTGACCGACCCGCAGAATCCCAACGCTCCTCCGCAGACCCAGGAAGTCGTCGTCGCGACGCACGCGATTTCGCTGACGGCGGGCAAGCGCTTCAACCCGGGCGAGCACACCTTCGACGTCGCCGCGCAGGCGAACGACACCCTGGTGATGTACTTCACCACCCAGGATCCCGCGCTCGCGGCGCTCGCCCTCGACTGGGGCCTGTGGACGCAGACGCGTCGGCACGTCGGCGGCAACGCGCCGACCGAGACGCCGCCCTCGATGCTGCACCGCTACGGCTTCTGGGATCTCTTCGCCAACCCCTACCGCGGTTGGGCTTACGTCGGGTACAACAGCGAGGGCACGTTCAACGGCGTGGCGCTGAAGGATCAGCCCATCGTCCCGGCGCGGCTCACGATCTCCAGCAATGACGCCGACTACCAGGTTCCCGACGACCGGGACCGGGCGAAGAGCAAGCGCGTCAAGGATCTCACCGCCTTCCCGGCCGTGCCGCAGCAGGAGCAGAACCGCTGGTTCGCCGGCGACGAGATGTGGCGCGTCAGGGCCGACCGCATCGCGTCCTCGCGCATGGGACTGGATTTCGTCCGGCTGCCGCGCGGGGCGGACTACGCGAGCAGCGTGCCGCCGGACCCGGGCGGCGCCGGTGCGACCGCCGTGCCGCGCATCAGCATCGTCAAGGCCGAGACCACCACGGGCATCGGCTTCCTGGTGAACATCAACCATACGAACACGCCGGGGCAGGGCCTGCTCGACTTCATGGACATGAACGGCGACCGTTTCCCCGACGTGGTCGGCGGCAACACGGTGCAGTACACGGAGATGGTCGGCGGCCTGGGCGGCAGGCGCGGCAGCACCGACACGCCGTTCGTGCGCGACTCGATATCGGTGGCGGACAACATCGCACCCGGAGGCACCGTGCAGAAGGCGGTCGCCGACGCCAAGGGCTTGTTCAACGGCAAGATCCCGGGCGCCGAGCCGGCGAACAGGAACTCGAGCTTCGGACTGACCGGCAGCCTCGGCAGCCGCGACAGCAACGTCAAGGCCGAGTACATCGATATGAACGGCGACGGGCTGCCCGACCGCGTGTTCGACGACGGCGGCACGATCCGCGTGGCGCTCAACCTGGGCTACGGCTTCGCGCAGGCGGAGCCCTGGGGTTCGGCGGTCGTCGACGACAGCGAGACGAAGTACGTCAACGCCGGCGTCAGCTACAACGACGGCGTGAAGGCCTACGCCGGGAGCCTGGCGATAACGCGCAGCCTGGGCAAGACGCGCAAGAAGATCATCGACATCAACGGCGACGGCTTGCCTGACCGCGTGACGGAGTCGGGCGGGACGCTCTTCGTCGGCATCAACACCGGCAACGGCTTCGCCGACGACAAGCCCTGGACCGGCGTGTCGACGACGCTGAGCAACAACCAGAGCATCAGCCTGGACCGGCGTGTCGACGACGCTGAGCAACAACCAGAGCATCAGCCTGAACGGCGGCGTCTCGTTCAATTACGACATCGGGCCATTGTGCCTATTCATCTGCTTCACCAACATCAACCCGGCGGTGAGCCTGTCGACCACGATCGCGCGGTCGGAGACGACGCTGCAGGACGTCAACGGCGACGGCTACCCCGACCGCATCGCGAGCACCGAGGACGGCAAGATGTCGGTAGCGCTGAACCGCACCGGCCGCACCAATCTGCTGAAGACCTTCAGCCGGCCGCTCGGGGCGCGCGTCGACATCGAGTACATCCGCGACGGCAACACCCACGAGATGCCGCAGTCGCGCTGGGTGCTGTCGAAGACCACGGTGTTCGACGGCGTCGTCGGCAACGGCCCCGACACGCAAGTCACGACGTACAAATACGAAGGCGGCTTCTATCACCGTCTCGAGCGCGAGTTCTACGGCTACCAGAAAGTGACCGAGGAGCACCGCGACACCGCGGCGAGCGAAACCCTGTACCGCTTCGTGACGCGCGAGTACCTGAGCGATAGCTACTACACCAAGGGGCTGTTAAAGCGCGAGATGCTGCAGAATGCGGCCGGTGCGCCCTTCACCGAAACGGAAAACACCTACCAGTTGCGCGACGTGACGACCGGCCTTGTGCCCGCGAACCCGTTGAGCACAGTGGGCACGATCTTCCCCGAGCTGATCCGCACCGACAAGCGCTTCTACGAGGGCAACGTCAGCCCAGGCAAGAGCACCTTCACCACGCACGAATACGATGCGCTGGGGAACATCGTGCGCTTCACCGACGACGGGGAGCCGGGCCGCGCCACCGACAACGTCGATGCGAGCATCACCTACACGAGCTGCGCGACTTACGTCATCAAGCCGAACCACATCATGGTGCGCGGCAACGACGTGGTGATGCGCGAGCGCGACGCCACCATTGACTGCCTCACGGGCAATACCACCCGGGTACAGCAATTCGTCGGCAACGGCCAGGTTGCGATCACCGATCTCTCTTACTTCTCGAACGGCAATCTGCTGACGGTCAAGGGGCCGGCGAACAAGAACCTGCAGAACTACACGCTCACCTACGACTACGACCCGGACGTCACGACCCACGTCGCGCTGATCAGGGACAGTTTCGGCTTGAGCTCGCAGGCTACGCACAACCCGCTGTTCGGCAAACTCGAAACGACGACCGACACCAACGGCAACCAGACCACCAACGTCTACGACGAGTTCGGCCGGATCGACCACATCGTTGGGCCTTATGAGCAAGGCCTGGGTCAGAGCCAGCCCACCCTTGAGTTCAAATACCACCCCGAAGGCTGCACCCTGGGACAGAACGGCTGCACCACGCCCATCCCCTACGCGATCACGCGCCACGTCGACAAGGATGCCGAAGGCAACTACAAGGCGAGCGGCACGATCGATACCGTCCTCTTCACCGATGGCTTGAAGCGGGTCATCCAGACCAAGAAGGACGCGGCGGTCCTAGAGACTGGCGCCACCATGTCGGTCGACAAGATGGTCGTCTCGGGCGAGGTCATTTTCGATGCCTTTGGTCGCACCATTGCGCAGAAGTATCCGACCACCGAAGCCAAGGGTAGCGACGTGGAGAACGGCGTCCTGAACACGATCGCGGACACCGTCGCGCCGACCACGATGGAGTACGACGTCCTGGATCGGAACACGAAGGCCACTATTCCGGACGGGACCTTGACCACGATCGCATACGGCTTCGGTCTCGACCGTAACGGTGCGACTCAATTCGAGACCGTGGTGACCGACGCGAACGTCAACGCAGGGGTACGAGGCGCGGTGAAGCGCAGCTATCGCGACGTGAGAGACCTAATCACCTCGGTCAAGGAATTCAACGATGGCCTGCCGTTGTGGACCTCCTACAGCTACGACGCCCTGAAGCAGATCGTGCAGATTGCGGACGACAAGCTGAACACCACGACCATCGTGTACGACAACCTGGGCCAGCGGACGGTGGTCGACAACCCGGATACCGGGCACACCGAGACCCAGTACGACACGGCGTCCAACATCACGAAGAAGATCACGGCGAATCTGAAGGCGCAGACGAAGGCAATCGACTACAGCTACGACTTCAATCGCCTCTCGGCGATCACCTACCCGAACTTCCCGGGGAACAACGTCACCTATGCTTATGGGGCCTCGGGGGCGCTCGGCAACACTGCCGGCCGCATCACCCGGGTAACCTCGCAGATGGGGGTGGAGGAGCGCCAGTACGGCAAACTGGGCGAGACGGTGTACGAGAAGAAGACCGTCACCACCTTCACCGATCCCTTGCACCCGTCGGTGTTCGAGACGCGCTTCTTCTTCGAGACCTTCGGACGGCTGCTGCGTATCACGTATCCCGACGGCGAGATCGTCACCAACAGCTACGACTCGGGCGGCAACCTCAAGAGCGCCGAGGGCGTGAAGCGGGTCGATGCGACGGGCCAGAACCACCGCTACGTCTACCTCCAGAGCCTGCTCTACGACAAGTTCGAGCAGCGGGTGCAGGTCACGCAGGGGAACGGCGTCAAGACGGTGTACAGCTACGACGCCAATACGCGCAGGCTCAACAACCTGAACGCGGTGCGCCAAGGCAACACCATCTTCCAGAACTTGAGCTACAGCTACGACAAGGTCGGCAACGTCCTGGGCCTGAAGAACTCGGTGGATCTGCCGCACGCGAACGAGTACGGCGGCCCGAGCTGGCAGCGCTTCGAGTACGACGACCTGTATCGCCTGACGAAGGCGCAAGGGGTATTCCCAGCCAATGTCAACGCCGCCGCCCCGGATGTGAGTGCCTGCGCAGGGGTGCCGACCAGCCAGTGCCGCGTCTATTCCGTGGATCTCACCTACGACACGATCCACAATATCGCGCGCAAGAACCAGGCGGACACGCGCTACCCGCCGGGGGCGGCCGCAGTGGTGCAGAAGAAGACGACCTACGACTTCACCTACGCCTACAACCCGTCAGGCTCGGCTTCGGTGCGGCCGCACGCGCCGAACCACATCGGGGTGCGCACCTACACCTACGACGCCGACGGCAACCAGACCGGCTGGACGCACGACACCAACGGCACGAGACGGGACATCGTCTGGGACGACGAGAACCGCATCCAGTCGGTGGCCGACAACGGCCAGACCAAGACCTACAAATACGACGACCAGGGCCAGCGCCTGATCAAGCGCGGTCCGCAAGGGGAGACGGTGTACGTGAACCAGTTCTATACGCAAAGACCTGGGGCCACGGGAACGAAACATATCTACGCCGGCACCAGCCGTATTGCGTCCAAGCTCGTGCGGCAGGACGTCCCGAACTCGAACCCGAATGGCAACACGCCGTTCGAGAAGGATCTGTACTTCTTCCACCCGGACCACTTGGGTAGCTCGAATTACGTCACCGACCTGAACGGCAAGCTCTACGAGCACTTGGAGTACTTCCCGTTCGGGGAGGGATGGATCGAGGAGAACACCAACCAACAGCGCACGCCGTACCTCTTCAGCGCGAAGGAGCTGGACGAGGAGACTGGGCTGTACTACTTCGGTGCGCGCTACTACGATCCACGGACGAGTGTGTGGCAGTCCAGTGATCCTATATTGGCGAGTTACTTGCCTAACCGAACCTCTGACGCGAAAGCGTTACGCGGTATGGGGGGGGTATACAGGCCAATGAATATGAACGCTTACCACTACAGCGGCTTGAATCCGCTGAAAATAGTTGACCCAGACGGAAACGAGGAGATCCTCACAGTTCATGACTCCGAAGCCACGAACAGGCAGCTTTCTGATATTGCGATGGTTTATAAAGACGGTACTCTTGGCGGTACGAAACTAACGATGCTGAAGGCTTGGGGTGCGATCAAGAACTTCTTCGGATCTTCAGTTAACGAAAAGGATGTGAAATTCTTCTTCGGTGATCCTGAAAAGAGCTTTGATAAGTTCAGCAGCGTATCGCAAGATCCCGAGAAATATGGCACGGCTGCTGCGGGGGTGATGTACGACTATAAGCAGAAGAACATGACATGGACGAGCAATTCGTTCATCATCAGCAGTGATCTGGGTGAAGGCGTCGTTCCGCAGGATCCTAAATTCAACAACGGAATCAATCCTAATAATGGCGGAAATCTGAACAAGAATTACCTTGTCGGCGTCTTCATGCACCCGGCAAGGGGTGGGACGATAAACGATGCGTATTTGAACGGATCGGAAGGGTGCAGCGTGCGGTATGGATTTAAGGAGATGTTTAATTACCTGAAGCAATCTCCGACCGGGTTGGAGGGACGATATATGATCTTGAGGTAATGCGATGGAACGGCTCGTTGCATCAGTGTTGACTTCATGCGCTCTTGGTTGTTTTGCGGCCGTTTGCAACGCGCAAAGCAGCTACAAAGAAGAGAAGCTCCTCGTAAAGGGCGGGCCTTCCCGCATCGAGGCGATTTCGAGAAGTACGCTAGTCGAGGGCCCCAATCCGGACCGCTACTCGATCAGGAATTTGTTCGACAACGACAACACGACCCCTTGGGTAACGAAGTACGACAAAAAATCGGCCTACAGTGACGACGGACTGTTCAAGTTCGTTTTTGAGACTCCCGTCTATCTCAAATCCATAACGATAAGAAACGGCTGTCAGAGAACAGCGAGCCTGTTTCACGCGAACCAGCGGGTGAAGACTCTAGGTATTGAAAAGGTGGTAATCGGCGGGCGATCTTTTCCCTTGGACACTAGCGTTACGCTGAAGGACACCCCGAGTCCTCAGGAGATTTCCCTACGAGAAGGCTGGACGTCGTCCATCAACTTGTTCAGGACAAAGGAGCTCATTTTCAACGTTGAAGATATATACGAGGGCACGAAATACCAGGATCTCTGTATTTCCGAAATGACAATCAACTATTCGGATGGTATGGAGTATTCGCCGAGCGTGCTGTGGAAGCAGTTGCAAGAACTAATCGATAAGAATTCAAAAAAGAGGGGCAATGGCTGGGACTGGGACACTTTGCTTCGAAACGATTACCGCTTATTCAATGATTTGTTGTACTACACGCTGACCGGCAACAAGGATGCCTATCAGCGCTTCAGCACCTACGCTCCGGAAGGAACCGCCCAATCTGCTGGGATGGCAAACATCTACAGGAACGCGGTAAAGGAATCATTGGCGCTCAAACCGCGCTGACCCACCATTATCACGGCGCCTCGAGTAGGGCGATCTCCGCGTCCGAGAAGAAGGATGATGGATAGAATCTTCTGATGAAGACCTTCAGCTTCGCCGTTTTGACTTCGAGAAAAAGACACGACTCATTGAAGCGGCGACATTAGGTAGTGTCAGGAATATGCGAAGCCCCTGACGAATATGCGAAAGATCGTTGGCACAACCTAGTTCAGAAGTTTAAAAAACCGGACCAATCTCACAACCTGGGTTAAAGGAGCATCGACATGCATATGAAACTCTTCACGCTGCGGCGTGCCGCGATATGGTTCGTGGCGCTGTCGCTTGGGCTGGGTTTTACTTCTCCAGTCACCGCGGGTCCGGGCGCTCTCGATCCAAGCTTCGGCTCGGGGGGGATTGTCGTCACTGATTTCAACGGCAGCATCGATGACGCTGCGTTCGCTGTTGCCGTGCAGCCCGACGGCAAGGTACTGGCCGCCGGTTATGTTTTTTCATCCGCCGCCACCAACTACGATTTCGCGCTCGCGCGCTATCTCCCCGACGGCAGCCTCGACCCCAGTTTCGGAACGAACGGCAAGGTGGCGACCGATTTCCACGGTTCTACCGACGTGGCGCGCGCCGTCGCGCTCCAGCCCGATGGCAAAATTGTAGTGGCCGGCTATGCGCTGCGGCTCGACGGACCGGCTTTCGACTTTGCCCTTGCACGCTACAACGCGGACGGCAGCCTCGACGCGGGCTTCGGCGTCGGCGGCGAGGTCACGACGGATTTCGCGGGCACCGGCGGCAGCGAGCAGGCGTTTGCGCTCGCTCTGCAGCCGGACGGCAAGATCGTCGCGGCAGGCTCGACGTCGAACATCGGCGTCAGCGGCTTTGCCCTCGCGCGCTACAACGCCGACGGCAGCCTCGATACGGGCTTCGGCGCCGCAGGCAAAGTGACGACGCGCTTAACGGACGGCTTCGACCGCGCCACCGCCGTCCTGCTGCAGGCGGACGGCAAGATCGTCGCCACGGGCACGGTGTCCAACCCCTTTTTTACAACCGGCGAG
>WNGR01013679.1_pt1 | contig 19670 bp, 16 predicted proteins | sample 5407581 | NCBI WGS metagenome assembly WNGR01 (sample SAMN13153383, study PRJNA577476) | soil metagenome | isolation source: 80 cm soil or saprolite under Garry oak tree replicate 2 | place: USA:California | collected 2016-06-15 | reverse complement strand
ACGTACGTTGACCGAGGCGACGGCGGACCCGCCTGCGGTAGCAGCGGAGACCAGCGCCTACCGGGTCAGCTTCCAGACTGAGCCCGAACGCTACCGGCACTGGAAGCTCACTATCGACGGCCCCATCGCGACGCTGTCCATGGACGTCGACGCCGACGGCGGCCTGCGGGACGGCTACGAGCTCAAGATGAACTCATACGACCTCGGCGTGGACATCGAGCTGTACGACGCGGTGCAGCGGCTGCGGTTCGAGCACCCCGAGGTGCGCACCGTCGTGCTCACCAGCATGAAGGAAAAGATCTTCTGCGCGGGCGCGAACATCAGGATGCTGGCCGTCTCGCCGCACCCGTGGAAGGTCAACTTCTGCAAGTTCACCAACGAGACGCGCCTGGGCATGGAGGACGCGTCGGCGCATTCCGGCCAGACCTACCTGGCCGCGCTGAACGGCACCGCGTCCGGCGGCGGGTATGAGCTGGCGCTGGCTTGCGAGCACATCATGCTCATCGATGACCGCTCGTCGGCGGTGTCCCTGCCCGAGCTGCCCCTGCTCGGGGTGCTGCCGGGCACCGGCGGGCTGACCCGCGTGGTCGACAAGCGCCATGTCCGCCGCGACCGGGCCGACTACTTCGCGACCAGGGCCGAAGGGCTGGGCGGGGACAAGGCGGCGGCGTGGAACCTGATCGACGAGGCTGTCCCGCGGGCGAAGTGGGCCGAGACCGTGGCCGAGCGCGCCGCGGAGCTCGCGGCCCGCTCGCAGCGCCCGGCCGGCGCCCAGGGCATCGCGCTGACCCCGCTGGACAAGCAGCGCGACGAGGACCGCATCGCCTACCCCTTTGTGACCGCTGGGCTGGACCGGGCCGAGGGCACCGCCACGATCACCATCGCCGGCCCGGGGGAGGGCCCGCCCGCCGACGCGGCGGGCCTCGCCGAGAGCGGCGCGTCGTTCTGGACGCTCGCAGTGACCCGCGCGCTCGACGACCTGATCCTGGACCTGCGCACGAACGAGCTGGAGATAGGGACCTGGCTGGTCAGGACCACGGGCGACGCCGCCCTGCTGCTGGCCTACGACCGGCTGCTGCTGGACAACCGAGGTGACTGGCTGGCCAACGAGATCGTGCATTTCCTCAAGCGCACCCTCAAGCGGCTGGACGTGACCAGCCGCAGCCTGATCGCGCTGATCGAGCCGGGCAGCTGCTTCGCCGGGTCGCTGCTCGAGATCGCCCTGGCGGCCGACCGCTCCTACATGCTGTCCGGGGTATTCGAGGAAGATGCGGCGGCGGCGCCGGCCACGGTCACGGTGGGGGAGATGAACCTGGGCCCGCTGCCGATGGGTAACGGGCTGACCCGGCTGCAGGCCCGGTTCACCGGCGACGACGTGGCCCTGGACCAGGTCAGGGAGGTGGCCGGCCAGCCGCTCGAGGCCGATGCTGCCGAGCAGCTCGGCCTGGTCACCTTCGCGCCCGATGACATCGACTGGGCTGACGAGATCCGGATCGCGGTGGAGGAACGGTCCAGCTTCAGCCCAGATGCGCTCACCGGGCTGGAGGCCAACTACCGCTTCGCAGGCCCAGAGACCATGGAGACGAAGATCTTCGGCCGGCTGACCGCCTGGCAGAACTGGATCTTCAACCGGCCCAATGCGTCAGGCCCGGACGGCGCGCTGCGCATGTTCGGCACCGGGCGGCGGGCCCAGTTCGACCGGAGGCGAGTCTGAGCAGTGACTACAGGATTTAGCGGCCCAGTGTCTAGAAGCACGGGCGCTGACTACACCGAGAAGATCCCGAACAACGTCGACCTGCACGAGGACCGGCGGCTGCAGCGGGCGCTGGAATCGTGGCAGCCGAACTTCCTGTCCTGGTGGGAGTCGATGGGCCCGTCCCTGCCCACGCAGGACGTCTACCTGCGGACCGCGGTCAACGTCGGCCGGGAAGGGTGGGCGCACTTCGGGCACGTCGCCATGCGCGACTACCGCTGGGGCATCTTCCTCGCCGAGCGCGACCCTGGCCGGCGCATCGGCTTCGGCCAGCACAAGGGGGAGCCGGCCTGGCAGAAGGTGCCGGGCGAGTACCGCTCCGAGCTGCGGCGGCTGATCGTCGTCCAGGGCGACACCGAGCCCGCCTCGGTGGAGCAGCAGCGCAACCTGGGCGCCACCGCGCCGAGCCTCTATGACCTCCGCAACCTGTTCCAGGTGAACGTCGAGGAGGGCAGGCACCTGTGGGCGATGGTGTACCTGCTGCAGGCCTACTTCGGCCGCGAGGGGCGCGAGGAGGCCGAGGAACTGCTGCACCGCAACTCCGGCAGCGAGGACGCCCCGCGGATCCTCGGCGCCTTCAACGAAGAGACGCCGGACTGGCTGTCGTTCTACATGTTCACCTACTTCACCGACCGCGACGGCAAGTACCAGCTCGGCACGCTCAAGGAGTCCGCCTTCGACCCGCTGTCGCGTACCTGCGAGTTCATGCTCAAGGAAGAGGCGCACCACATGTTCGTGGGGACCACCGGCATCGACCGCGTGGTCGAGCGCACCGCGCAGCTGATGGCCGAACACGACACCGACGAGGTGGCCGCGCGCGGCGGCATCCCGCTGGACATGATCCAGAAGTACCTGAACTTCCACTACTCGGTATCGCTGGACCTGTTCGGCGGCGAGACCTCGACGAACGTGGCGAACTACTACACCGCCGGGCTGAAGGGCCGGTGGTCAGAGGACCGCCGCCGCGACGACCACAAGCTCACCAGCGAGTCGATCATGGTGGATGCCGTCGCCGACGACGGGCAGATCGGGCAGACCGAGGTGGCCGCGCTCGTCGGGCTGAACACCGACCTGCGCCGGGAGTACATCTCTGACTGCGAGAGCGGCGTCAAGCGGTGGAACCGCATTCTCGCGAGCGCCGGGCTGGACCAGCGCCTGAAGCTGCCGCACGTGGCCTTCAACCGCAAGGTCGGGGTGTTCGCCGGGATCGAGGCCACGCCGGACGGTGAGCGCCTCGAGGCCGGCGAATGGGCCCGCCGTAAGGGACAGTGGCTGCCGACCGACGTCGACAAGACGCACGTCCGCTCCCTGATGCAGCCGGTGCTCGAGCGCGGCAAGATCGCGGCCTGGATCGCCCCGCCGCGCAACGGGATTAACGGCAAGCCGTTCGACTACGACTACGTGCACCTCGCCTGAGCTGTGCTAGCCCGGGGGGACGACCCCCCGGAACCCCCCGGCGTGTGGTTGACGCCGGAGCGACGGCGACCCGTCGGCGACAGCGCGTACCATCCGCTCGGGCCAGCCTCCGGCCGGCCGTCGCGGCCGGCGCAGCCGCTAGCTCGGGCCGGGGTCGGACGGCGGTGACGGCTGGTGGCCGAACACGTCGAACGGGCTGGTCGTGGTCGGATACTGCTCCTGCGTGGTCGTGTGATGCTCCGTCGTGGCCGGCACCTGCTCGGTCGCCGAGTACTGGCTCGCCGCCGGGAACTGGCCCGTCGAGATGGCGTAGCTCGTCTCCCCGGATCCCTGCCCCGGCCCGGGCGGGTACGGCTCAGACAACCCCGGCTCATCGCCTTCGGCCAGCGCCGCATCTCTGACCCCTACGACAGAGAACCGGCCGAGAGCCATGGCCGCAAGGAAGAGGATCAGCACGCCGGTGCCGGTGAAAAAGCCCAGGCCTTCGAGGAACTGCCTGGTTGCCGACGACAGCGGGCCAAGCGGGCCGGTCAACGGGATGCCGGGGCTGATCGAGCCGTTCTTCACCACCAGAACGATGACCGAGCCGCCGACGATAAACCACACTCCGCCTAGCGCGGCGAGCAGTGCGCCGAGGATGCCGATCACCCGGTGCGCGGTGCTGACGACGAGCAGCCCGCCGAGCAATGCTGCCACCCCGGGCACGATCGACAGATAGAGCCGCCCCGACGTGTACGCCCATGCCTTGTCCGGCGTGTATGCGTAGTGGAAATACGGGCCGACGAACGGGGCCAGGCCGCCCCAGGCGCCCAGCAGGATCAGCAGCACCCCGCTCACACCACCGCGACTGCGCGGAATCCGGGTTACGCCTGCCATAATGCTCACTCCCTCCGTAACCGGAGGATTAAGACTCCCACATGTCGGGACCCCGGCGGGCGGCCCATTATGCAAAGGGCTGGTAAATGCCTGAATACGGCCTCCTATGCCAAGGCCGCCGCGGCGCACCTGGCAGGTATGGTCGCGCTCGTGGACAGGGTCGGCCAGGCCGTTATCGCGATTGCCGGGCAGGTGGGGCACGGCAAGTCGACTCTGGTGCGGGCCCTCACCGGGATGGACCCGGACCGCAGCGACGAGGAGCGCCGCCGCAGCCAGACTGGTGACCCGGGGTTCGCCTGGCTCACCCTCCCGTCGGGGCAGCGGCTTACCTTCGCCGATGTGACCGGGCAGGAACGTTCCGTGCCGAACCTGCTGGCCGGGGCCGGGCCGGCTGCCGCCGTGCTCTTCGTCGTGGCCGCCGACGCGGGCTGGGGCCCGCAGCCGGCCAGGCAACTCGCGATGCTGGACGCCCTCGGGATCCGCCGTGGCCTGCTGGCGGTGACGCGCGCCGATCTCGCCGATCCTGGCCCGGCACTGTCCCAGGCCACAGGGCATATCGCCGGGTCAATCCTGGGCGATGTGGAAGCCCTCGCAGTGAGCGCGGTCACCGGCGAGGGCCTGCCGGAGCTGGTCGGCGCGCTCGCCCGCCTGGCCGGCAGCCTCCCGGTGCCGGACGCGGGCGCGCCGGTCCGGGTCTGGGTGGACCGCTCCTTCAGCGCTGCGGGCGGGATCACGGCCGCGACGGGGACGCTGCCGGCCGGCACTGTCCGCACGGGCGACGAGCTCGTGATCACGCCCTCGATGCGGCCAGTGCGGGTGCGCGCCATCGAGTCCATGGGCGAGCCGACGGCCGAGCTGACCGGGCCGGCCAGGGCCACATTCCAGCTGGACGGCTCCTGGTCAAGCGGCACGGGGTCAGGAAGCACCGGGCCAGGAAGCACCGGGCCAGGAAGCACCGGGCCCGGCACGCCGGCCGCCGGCCAGGGCCGCGCGTCCCGCCTGCCGCGGGCGATGGCAGTGCATATCGGGACCGTGCGGACCGTCGCCAAGGTCCGCCAGCTGAGCAGCAAGATCATCAGGCTCACGCTGCGCGAGCCGATTCCGCTGCACGTAGGCGACCGGGTCCTGCTGCGCGATGCGGGCGCGCCAGCGGGTTCGGTGCGAGCGGCCAGGACGCCGGGCCGGCGGCCCGGCAGCCTGCCGCCGGGCCCGGTACCCGGGAGCAGGCCCTCGGAAATCGGTGCCGTCGTGCTTGACCTGGCGCCTCCGTCGCTGGCCCACCGCGGAGCCGGCCTGTCCGCCGGGAAGGAGCTCGCCGACTGGCCCGACCTGCCCACAGCCGCTGACCTGCTGCGCCGGCACGGCCTGCTGCGGGCCAGCACCCTGCTGGCGATGGGAATCAGCGCGCATCCGGAACCTGTCTGCGGCGAATGGCTCGCGGACCCCGGTCACTGGTCAGACCTGACGTGCCGCCTGGGCGGGGCCATGGCCGCGCAGGCCGGCCGGGACCCGCTGGCGCCCGGCCTGTCGCTGGAAGCGGCCAGGGCGGCCCTGGGCGTGCCCGAGATTCGCCTGGTCGAGGCGCTGGTCCGGCCGCCGCTGCGGGTCCGCGATGGCCTGGTGCAGCTGACCGGGCTCACCGGCGGGGCAGCCGCGGCGGGGCTGCCGGCCAGCGTGGCCGCGGCGGTGCAGGTGCTCCTCGCCGACCTGGCCGCCGCGCCCTTCGCCGCGCCCGACGCGGCCCGGCTCCGCCAGCTTGGCCTCGACGTCCAGGCGATCGACGCGGCCAGCCGCGCCGGGCTGCTGCTGCGGATCAGTGATCAGATCGTGCTGGCTCCCGGCGCCGACGAGCAGGCCGGCCAAATCCTGGCCGGCCTGCCGCAGCCGTTCACGGCCGCCGAGGCCAGGCAGGCGCTGCAGACCACGCGCCGCGTCGCGATACCGCTGCTTGAGTTCCTGGACCGGGCGGGCATCACCCAGCGGCTGCCCGACGACCGGCGCAGGTTGCCCGGGCCGGTCAGCCCGCCGGCCGGCTGAACCGCGTCGCCGACCAGGTGCCCGGCTCGGCCGGCGCCTGGCCGTCCGAGATCCAGCGCGCTAGCACCGCTGCGGTGGCCGGAGCGTTGAGGATGCCAGTCCTGAAGTGCCCCGAGGTGAGCCACGCGTTGTCCAGGCCGGGGACCCGGTCGATGACCGGCCGCCGGTCCGGGTGCCGGGGCCGGAAGCAGCACCATTGATACGCGATACCCAGTCCCTTCAGGACCGGCAGCGCCACGACGAGCCCGTCCATGATCGACTCGATGACATCGGGCTGGACCGCGGGATCCTCGTCCCCGATGTCGAAAGTCCCGCCGGCCAGCAGCCGCCCGTCCTCGATCTGGGTCGCGATCGGCGCGACAATGCCCGGCAGCCGGACCGAGGTGGGCTCTGTGACCAGCAGGTGGCCCTTGACCCGGTCCGACGGGACGCTCAGCGGCAGCCCGTCGAGGACCGGCGGCTGGCCGGTGGCGAAGACCACGATCCCGGGGTCGATGTCCCCCGCCGACGTGGTCACCGACACCAGGCGGTCACCGCGGATGGTGACGCCGGTGGCGGCGACGCCGGTGGCCACCGCAGGCAGCGCGGCCGCCAGCCGCGTCACCGCGCGCAGCGGGTTAATCCGGGCCTGCCGCCGGATCAGTGCGCCCTCCATGGACCGGGCCAGGCTCGGGATGAGCTGCTCAACCTGGCCAGGAGCCAGCCATTCGACCGCCGGGGGTTGGTGCGCGGCGAACCCGCCCGGATGCGGCGCCAGGCCGATCCAGTCGATCTCGACCAGCCCGACCCCGCCTGGCACCCGCTGCTCGAGTTCCCGCCATCGCTCCAGGCTGGCCCGCTCCAGGTCGACCAGCGGCTCCGGGTCACTCCACTGATGCGGCTCCGGGATCAGCAGGCCCGTGGCTCCTCCGGTGGCCCCAGTGCCCAGGCGGCCGGTCTCGATCAGCAGCACCGAGCCGATCCCGGCCTCATGGCAGGCGGCCGCCGTGGCGACGCCCATGATCCCGCCGCCGACGACCAGGATGTCCGGGCGCGGCTCGGGGAGGGACCCATGGCCGCGGCCGAGCGCCGCACGCTCGTCCGCGGTGAGCTGATCGCGCCAGATGGCGCCTTCCTCAGTCATGACTCCATCCCTTGGCGGAATCGGCGGTAAAGCAAGTCAGCCGATGTTATAGCGGAGGCCGCCGCGGAACGCGCAGCCCGCCGTCTTCCCCCGCCTCGCATTGTCATACCGCGATAACGACGACGTAACTGCGGGCAACCTCCGTGGTGCAGACTGGGGGCATGAGCTCCAAAACTGAAGACGAGGAGATCCGCAGCCGGATTGCCTTGATCGCACACGACAACAAGAAGGAGGACCTGCGGGACTGGGCCAGGTTCAACCGCTCGCTGCTGGCCGCGCATCATCTTTGCGCCACAGGAACCACGGGCCGGCTGCTCCGTGACGAACTCGGCCTTCCGGTGACCTGCTTCCAGAGCGGCCCCCTGGGCGGCGATCAGCAGATCGGCGCCAGGATCGCGGACGGCGACATCGACCTGCTGATCTTCTTCTGGGACCCGATGGAGCCACAGCCGCACGACCCCGACGTCAAGGCACTGCTGCGCATCGCGATGGTGTGGAACATCCCGGTCGCGTGCAACCGCGCCAGCGCCGACTTCCTCATCTCCTCCCCGCTGATGAAGCACCGCTACCAGCGGCAGGAGCCGGACTACGGCGTGCACGCCGCCCGGCACCGCGCCGCGCCCACCGCAGCGGCGGACCGGGTGGCCTGACCCGCCAGATACCAGTCATTGACCGGCCGTTACGCCAGGCGTCCGGCAGCTCTGGCTCGCTGACACGGTCGGCCACACCCGGCGGACCGCCGGGGAGCGCTTATTTCTGCCTCCGATCAGCGTCAGGTAGATGTAGCCCGGCGTGCGGAAATGGGCTGGCGGCCCGGTGTGTTGACCTCGGTTGAGAGGGCAGAGGGCCGTGGTCCGGCTTGGCTGCGGAGCCTGCGGCTAGGCTGGGGATCATTCCGGCAGAACCGCGCGCATGAAGAGCAGATACGCCCGGCCGGGAGAGGAGGTGGCGCCGTGCTGGCTGACTCGTACGGACGCGTGGCGACCGACCTCCGGGTGTCCCTCACCGACCGCTGCAACCTGCGCTGCAGCTACTGCATGCCGGCCGAAGGACTGGACTGGCTGCCGAAGCCGGAACTGCTCACCGACGACGAAATGGTCCGCCTGGTGGGGATCGCGGTCCGGCTGCTCGGCGTGACCGAGGTCCGCTTCACCGGCGGCGAGCCGCTGCTGCGCCGCGGCCTGGCCAGCATCGTGGCCCGCACGGCCGCGCTGCGACCGCGCCCGGAGACCTCGCTGACCACCAACGGGATCGGGCTCGACCGCCTGGCGGAAACGCTGCACCAGGCAGGCCTGGACCGGATCAACGTGTCGCTGGACACGCTGCGGCCGGACAGGTTCTCCTCCCTGGCCAGGCGGGACCGCCTCGGCGACGTGCTGGCCGGCCTCGCCGCGGCCGCCGCCACCGGGCTCGCGCCGGTCAAGGTCAACACGGTGCTCATGCGCGGCGTCAACGACGACGAGGCCGTGCCCCTGCTGCGGTTCTGCCTGGAGCGCGGTTACCAGCTGCGGTTCATCGAGCAGATGCCGCTGGACGCGCAGCACGGCTGGCGCCGCGAGAACATGGTGACGGCCGACGAGATCCTGGCCGCGCTGTCCGAAGAGTTCTTGCTGACGCCCGACGATCCCGAGGCCCGCGGGTCGGCGCCCGCCGAAGCGTTCATGGTCAACGGCGGTCCCGCGCGAGTTGGCGTGATCGGGTCGGTGACCAGGCCGTTCTGCGGTTCCTGTGACCGTGTCAGGCTCACCGCCGATGGCCAGGTACGCAACTGCCTGTTCGCGACCACCGAGAGCGACCTGCGCGGGCCGATGCGGTCCGGCGCGGACGATGCCGAGATCGCCGAGATCTGGCGCCGCGCGGTCGCGTCCAAGCTGCCCGGTCACGGCATCAACGACCCGGGCTTCCTGCAGCCGGCCCGGCCGATGTCGGCCATCGGCGGCTGACCGCCCGGCCGGCCACCGCACCAGCCAGCACCAGCCAGCGGTCCACCTGCCCATCCACCCTCCCGTCCGCCCACCCTCCGTCGGCGCGGCCGGCGTGGGAGTTGTCGCGCGCCGTCAGCCGGCACTTGCCAAAGCGAAGTTAACGATATATCTTTGAGATATCTAGAGCCTCCGGCGACAGTCCAGGACATGCCTGAGACTACTCAGCGCCGGGGCAGACGACAGGAGCAAAACCAATGCGAGAACGACGAGAACATGAAGAAGGCGCCTGGCGCCGGCACGGCGACGATGAGGGCTGGCGTCGCGGCGGTGACGACGATTTCGGATGGCGCCGCCGTGGCGGCCGCCGCGGCCACGTCCGCGGGCCCGGATTCCGCGGCGGGCCGGGATTCCCTGGCGGGCCGATGGGCGGCGGGCCCGGCTGGTGGCCGGGTGAGCCCAGGATGGGCCGCGGCCCCAGGGCCAAGCGCGGTGACGTCCGCGCCGCGGCGCTGGCCCTGCTGGCCGAGGGGCCGATGAACGGCTACCAGATCATCCAGGAGATCGGCGAGCGGAGCGACGGCGTATGGCGCCCAAGCCCGGGGTCTGTCTACCCGGCGCTGCAGCAGCTGGAGGACGAGGGGCTGATCGTGGCCCAGTCCGACGAGAGCGGCCGCCGGAGTTACCAGCTCACCGACGAGGGCCGCAGCTACGTCGAGGCCCATCCGGACGAGGTCCGTGCCCCGTGGGACGCGGTGGCCGGCTCGGTCGGCGACGGCGCGATCCAGATGCGCAAGCTGATCGGCCAGGTAGCCATGGCCGGCTACCAGGTCCTCAGCGCGGGCACCGACGCCCAGGTGCGGGAGGCGCGGCAGATCCTCGTGGACGCGCGCAAGGCCCTGTACCGGATCCTCGCCGCCGATGAGGAGGATGACGCCGACGACGCCGCGGCCAGCGGGCAGGACGACGCTGATCGCGGCTAGGCTCGAATCGCGGCAAAGTGAAGGGGAGGCAGCGGTGGTGACACACACCAGCGCGGAGCCGGGCGGCGCGGTGACTGGCGCCGGCCCGGGCGGTAACGGCCAGCCGGAGGCGGTGATATCCGTCTCCGGCCTGACCAAGGAGTACGGCGAAGTCCAGGCCGTGCGCGGCATCGACTTCGAGGTGGCCAGGGGGGAGACCTTCGGCTTCCTCGGGCCGAACGGCGCGGGCAAGACAACCACGATCAAGATCCTCTGCACGCTGGCGAACGCCACATCGGGCACGGCGGTCGTCGCGGGCCATGACGCCGCGACCGAGCGCGACGCAGTCCGCCGCAACATCGGCCTGGTCTTCCAGGACACCACGCTGGATACGTACCTGACCGCCGAGCAGAACCTGCGCTTCCACGCGGAGCTCTACGGCGTGCCGAAGGCCGCCGTGGTCCCGCGGATGCGCCAGGTCATGGACATGGTCGGGCTCTGGGACCGCAAGGACAGCCTGGTCAGCACCTACTCGGGCGGGATGCGGCGGCGGCTGGAGATCGCCCGCGGCCTGCTGCACGCGCCGCGCGTGCTGTTCCTGGACGAGCCGACGGTCGGCCTGGACCCGCAGACCCGGTCGTCGATCTGGAACTACATCAACGACCTCAAGCGCCGCGAGGACATCACGATCTTCCTCACCACGCACTACATGGACGAGGCAGAGAACTGCGACCGGATCGCGATCATCGATCACGGCCAGATCGTGGCGATCGACACCCCCGAGGCGCTGAAGGCCAGCATCGGCGAGGACCGGGTGCAGATCCACACCGCCGACGATGACGCGGCCATCGCCGCGCTGGCCGGCACGTTCGGCCTCGAGGCCGCCATGCACGAGGGAGCGGTGACGTTCTCGGTGGCGTCCGGCGAGCAGTTCGTTCCCCGGTTGTTCGCCGAGTTTTCTGTGCCGATCCGTTCGGTCAGCGTTTCCCGGCCGTCCCTGGACGATGTCTTCATGTCCTATACCGGAACCACCATCCGCGACGCCGAGGCGTCGGGCACCGACGCCATGCGCCAGATGGCACAGCTCTGGCGGGCGGGGAGGCGATGAGCGATGACCACTCAGACCAGTGGCGTTACGCAATCTCCCGCGGCTGATGTCCTCGTCGAGGAGATCCGGGTCGCGGTTCCCGAGGGCGGCCTGCGGCACGATCTGCGCGCGATCGGAATCGTCTGGCGGCGGGAGCTGATCAGGTTCCGCACCGACCGGCTGCGCGCCATCACCGCGCTGATCCAGCCGTTGCTGTTCCTGTTCATACTTGGCACCGGCCTGTCCTCGCTTGCGGGCGGGAGCATGCCACAGGGGATTAGCTTCAAGACCTTCATCTACCCCGGTGTGCTGGCCATGTCGGTACTGTTCACCGCCATTTTTTCGGCCGCGTCCATAGTGTGGGACCGAGAATTCGGCTTCCTCCGCGAGATCCTCGTCGCTCCGGTCAGCCGGGCATCCATCGTGATCGGCAAGTGCCTGGGCGGCGCGACGATCGCGACCTTCCAGGGCGTTATCTTCCTGATCCTCGCGGGTACCGCGGACGTTCCGTACAACCCGATTCTGATACTCACTCTGATCGGCGAACTGCTGCTGCTGTCGTTCACACTGACCGCGTTCGGCGTGATGATGGCGGCCAGGATCAAGCAGTTCCAGGCGTTCATGGCGCTTACCCAGATGCTGGTCTTCCCGCTGTTCTTCCTGTCCGGCGCGCTGTATCCGCTGACTGGCCTCCCGGCCTGGCTCAGCGTCCTCACCAGGATCGATCCGCTCACCTACATCGTCGGCCCAATGCGGCACGCGGTGTTCAGCTACCTGACCATGCCCGCGGCTTTCCAGCAGCGGCTGTCACCCAGCGTGACCTGGGGTGGCTGGGAGGTCCCGATAGTGCTGTCGCTCGGGATCGTGGCGATCATGGGGCTCGGCATGATGGCGATCGCGATCGCCGAGTTCCGCAAGACCGAGTAAGGCTGTTTCCGGACTAAGAACAAGCTCAGGAAAAGAGAGAGCGACGCCGGGTGGCTACGGGGGCAAACCACCCGGCGTCGCATTCATCGGCGCTCCGACGGGGGCCCGGAACGCCGGCATCGGTGCCCCGGCGGGGGACCAGAGCACCGGCAAACATGTTACACCGAACCCCCCCCTTGTGCGTCAAGACCGGACTACAAGCGAATCTCCGGCAACCAGGCGCGCCGATCACTCGTGATGAGCCGTTTTTCCTGAGACCTTTCGTAACACGTTCAACTGCGGCGACCAGGCGCGCCGTTTGTGCCCGGAATGTCGCTCTCGCCAGTGGCGGGCTCGCCAGTGCCGGACTCAACAGTGCCGGGCTCAACAGTGCCGGGGTAGGTGCCTGTCCCCGGGCCCTGGCTCTGCGCCGGTGGCACGTACCGCTGCGGCAGGTTCGGCTGGTAGGCCCGCATCCGGCGTCCGGCCGGCTCGCGGCCGCCATTGGCGAAGACGACGGCGAAATACGGTATGACGATCGCGCCCACGGCCGGGATGGCGGTCAGCCACCCCCCGCCGTTCACGAACAGCACCACCGCGATTACAAAGCAGACCAGCCGGATACCCATCATGATCAGGTACCGGCGCTCGCGGTAGGCGATGTCCTGCGACAAGGGCCGCCGCGCCTCGGTGACCACCTGGGGACGCTCCCGGCGCGGGTGGTTTGCTGCTCTCACGATTCCAAGGTATGCCCGAGGGGGGCAAGCCGCCACAGGGCCCAATTGCCCGGGGGGGACGACCCCCCAGGACCCCCCCGCGTGCCATCCGCTCGGGCCAGCCTCCGGCCGGCCGTCGCGGCTGGCCCGGCTTCGCCGACCGCTCAGCGCGCCGGATCAGCGCGGACGCCACCCGGCGACATCGAGCCTCGCGATCCCGGCTGTCTCGGCCACAGACGCGGTGCCCGCCAGGGCCATCGCGTGCGCCAGGTCACCGGTCAGGCCGTCCAGCAGCGACTGCACGCCGTCCGCGCCGCCGCAGGTGAGCGCCCACAAGGCCGGGCGGCCGAGGAACACGGCGCTGGCCCCGAGGGCCAGGGCGGCCAGGGCGTCCTCGCCGGTGCGGATTCCGCCGTCGGCGTAGGCCGCGGGCAGCGCGCCGTCGAGTTGCCGGCCGCCATGATTGGAGACGATCACCGCGGCGGCGCCGTGCGCGCGGCAGGCACGAGCGTCGTCACCGCGCAGCACGCCCTTGACCACCATCGGCAGCCCGCCGCCCGCGTCCCGCAGCCAGCCGATGTCAGCGAAGCTCAGGTCGGCCGCCTGATCCGCCGCGTCCAGGTCATCCAGGGGCCCCAGGTTGACCAGGAACACCTCGTCGCTGACCACCCCATCGTCGGAGTCACGGCGTTTCCTGCCCACCACCGGCGTATCCGCGGTCAGCACCAGCGCTGCCGCGCCTGCCGCCGCGGCCCGCCGCACCAGGCCCTCGGTCAGGCCCCGGTCGCGCATCAGGTACACCTGGAACCACCAGGTGCCGCCCTCGGCCGCGACCGCCTCCCCGACGTCCTCGATCCGGCAGGTGCTCCGCGTGGAGAGCACGTACAGTGCGCCCGCCCTGGCCGCGCCCGCCGCGGCGGCCAGCTCGCCATCGGGGTGGGCCAGGCCCTGGTAGCCGGTCGGAGCGACGCACAGCGGGGTGGCGAACGTGGTGCCGAGCATCCGGGTGGCCGTGTCCACCGAGGCCACCTCGCGCAGCACCCGCGGCGCCATCCACACCTGCCGCCAGGCTTTCTCGCTGGCGCGGAGCGTCCGCTCGCGCCCCGATCCCCCGGCGTAGTAGTCGTATAGGGCAGGGGGCAGCAGCTTCCTGGCACGGCGTTGCAGCTCTGCGGCGTCGGGAGTCACGAGTGTCAAGTATTCCTAGGGAGGCAGAGATGAGCGACCGCACCTACCGCGTCACCGAGATCGTCGGCACCTCACCGGACGGCGTCGAGCCCGCGATCCGGGGCGCGCTGCACCGTGCCGCGCAGACCCTGCGGCACCTTGACTGGTTCGAGGTGACCCAGATCCGCGGCCAGATCGTGGACGGCGAGGTCGCCCACTACCAGGTCGGACTCAAGCTCGGCTTCCGCCTAGAAGACGCTCTATAGCCTCGGGGGGACGACCCCCCCAGACCCCCCCGCGTGCCATCCGCTCGGGCCAGCCTCCGGCCGGCCGTCGCGGCTGGCCCGGCTTCGCCGTGCTGGGCCTGGGGACGACCCCCCCAGACCCCCGCGGTGCTGGGCCTGGGGAACGACCCACCCAGGACCATTAGCTCGCTTGGCTCACTGAGGACATGTTGAAGTCCTGCACGCGCAGCGGGGGCATGGCGGACCGGGTGAAGTATTCACTCCACTCGCGCGCCAGGGCCGGGCAGGTGGCGCCGGCCTCGGCGATCCGCCCCAGCATGGCCACCGGGCTCTCGTTGAACCTGAAGTTGTTCACCGCACCGGTGATCTCGCCGCTCTCGACCAGGTAGACCCCGTCCCTGGTCAGGCCGGTGAGCAGCAGGTTCTGCGGGTCCACCTCGCGGACGTACCACAGGGAGGTCAGCAGCAGCCCGCGACGGGTGCGGGCGATCATGTCGTCCAGCGACGCGGTGGCGTCCTGCGCCTCCAGGATCAGGTTGTCGATGGCGGGCGTCACCGCCAGCCCGGACAGCTCAGCCGAGTGCCGGGTCTGGGTCAGCGCGGCGAGTTCGCCGCGGCTGACCCACTCGGTGGGCCCGATCGGCAGGCCGTTGTCGAACACCGACGATTCCCGCCCGGAGGTGTGCGCGATGACGAACGGCGCGCACTCCAGGCCCGCCGCGCCCGGGTCGCTGCGCAGCGTGACCGGCAGGCTGGCGAGCCGTTCCCCGACCCTGGTCCCGCCGCCGGGCTGGCTGAACACCGTCCTGCCGTCCACCGCGTCCTTCGCCCCGGACGACCAGTACAGGTAGATGAGCAGGTCGGCCACGGCGGTCGGCGGCAGCAGCGTCTCGTACCGCCCGGCGGGCAGCTCGAGCTGCCGGGACGCCCAGCCCAGCTGCCGGGCCAGGCCCGCCTCGAGCCCGGCCACGTTGACATCGGTGAAGTCACGGGTTCCGGCGCCCGCCCAGGCCGAGCGGGTCAGATCGGCCGACTTCGCGTTCAGCTCCACCTTCCCCGACGGCTGGTCGTGCCGCAGCCGCAGCCCGCTGGAGCTGCCCAGGAACAGCGACGTCACAGAGTGCTGGGCAAACCCGTACAGCCCCCGCCCCCCCGACGCGGCGACGGTGAACGCATCGCCGAGCGCCCCGGCGAAGCCGCGCAGCACGCCGATCTCGGTACTCCCGGGCGGGTCATCCCAGGCCGGCCCGTGGCTCCCGTTCGCCCCGTGGTTCCCGCCAACACTGCGGGCGGGGCCTACCAGTGGCTGCGCGTCGTCGGCGGGGGCGGCTTCTGCCGCCGCCTTCTCAGCCTCGGCCACAAGGTCGGGAATCTGCTCGCGGCTGACTCCGGCCCTGGACACTGCGCCCGCCCAGGCCTGCCCGCCGTCGCGGGTGATCGCGATTACGGTGAGCCTGCGCGAGGCGGAGATGCCGTTCGTGGTGAGCGTGTTGCGGGCCCAGCGCAGGTTTGCCGACGAGGTCTCCTCGGCGATCACGATGCAGTCGTCGCACGTCGCGGCCTGCAGGGCCCGCTCGACGGCGTCCTGCGGCGGGAGCTGCTGCGCCCTGAGCTCGGTCATGCGCCTGCCTCCTCCGCGGTGTTGAGTATCCGGATGCCCCGCATGAGCACCGCGGGGCAGCCGTGGCTGACCGGTGCGACCTGGCTGGGCTGGCCCTTGCCGCAGTTGAACGCGCCGCCGAGCACGTAGGTCTGCGGCCCTCCGACCGCTTCCATCGAGTTCCAGAAGTCGGTGGTTGTGGCCTGATAGGCCACGTCGCGAAGCTGTCCGGCCAGCCGCCCATGCTCGATCAGGAAGAACCGCTGGCCGGTGAACTGGAAGTTGTACCGCTGCATGTCGATCGACCAGCTCTTATCGCCGACGACGTAGATCCCGTGCTCCACGCCGGCGATCAGGTCCGCGGCGGACGGGCCGCCGGGCGCCGGCTGCAGCGAGACGTTGGCCATCCGCTGGATCGGCATGTGCCCGGGGGAGTCGGCGAACGCGCAGCCGTTCGAGGTGCCGAGCCCCTGCATCCGGGCTATCCGCCGGTCCAGCTGGTAGCCGGTCAGCACGCCGCCCGAGATCAGGTCCCAGGACTCCGCGGCGACCCCCTCGTCGTCGTAGCCGATCGTGGCCAGGCCATGCCTGGCGGTCCGGTCCCCGGTGACGTGCATCAGCGGCGAGCCGTACTGCAGCCGGCCCAGCTGGTCAGGGGTGGCGAACGAGGTTCCTGCGAAAGCCGCCTCGTAGCCGAGGGCCCGGTCCAGCTCGGTCGCGTGCCCGATCGACTCGTGGATCGTCAGCCACAGGTTCGAGGGGTCGATGACCAGGTCGCAGCGGCCCGCCCGGACCGACGGCGCGGCCAGCTTGGCGGCCAGCAGCTCGGGGATCTCGGCCAGCTCGGCGGCGAAGTCCCAGCTGTCGCCGTGTCCGGCCAGGAACTCGTAACCGCGGCCAGCCGGCGGGGCAAGCGTGCGCATGGTCTCGAATCTGCCGCTGGCCTCGACGGCGACCGCGGTGACGCTGGGATGCAGCCGGACCCGCTGCTGGGTGGCCGTGGTGGCGCCGTCGGAGTAGAACTTGCACTCCTTGACCTGCAGCAGCGACGCATCGACGTGGTCGATGCCGTCGTGGGCGAGCAGCCCGGAACTCCAGTCGGCCAGCAGGGAGATCTTTTCGGCGACGCTGACGCGCAGCGGGTCCACCTGATAGGCGGACACCCAGCTGACCTCGCCATGCGCTGGCTCCGGGGCCAGCTCGATCCGCTCGGTGTTGATCGCGGCGGCCACCCGGGCGACTTCAACCGCCTCCGCGGCTGCTCGCGCCGCCGAGTCCGGGGTCAGGTCGATCGCCGAAGCGAACCCCCAGGTCCCTGCCACCACCACCCGGACCGCAAGGCCGAGGTCGTCGGCATCGAACAGGGTTTCCAGATTCCCGTCCGAAAGGCCGATCCGCTGGCCCCTGATCCGTTCCGCGCGGAAGTCCGCGTGATCCGCGCCCAAATCCGCCGCCCGCTGCAACGCGGCATCCGCGAGCTCTCGCAGCGGGTACGCGGTGAACTCCTGGTCGATCAGGTCCGTCGCTGTCTGGTCTGCGCTTGGGGTCACGGCACGCCAATCTATCCTGGGGTGTCCAACGGCGGCCGAGGTCAGCCGCCGGTACGCTCGCCAGGATCGCATCCGCGACCCGATCCGCCGGAGGTGCCACCGATGAGCCGATCTGTTCTGGTGACCGGCGGAAACCGCGGCATCGGCCTGGCCATCGCGCGACGCCTGGCCGCTGAAGGGGACGCGGTCACCGTCACCTCCCGTTCCGGCGAGATGGAGGGGGCCGGGGAGGCGGGTGGGGGGCTGTCGGTGGTGCAGTGTGACGTGCGCGACGCGGCGGCGGTGGACGAGGCGTTCGCGAAGGCCGAGGCGGCCAACGGCCCGGTGGAGGTGCTGGTGGCCAACGCCGGGATCACCCGCGACCAGCTGCTCGCGCTGATGAGCGAGGACGACTTCACCGCGGTGCTCGACACCAACCTGACCGGCGCCTACCGGGTGGCCAAGCGCGCCGTCCGCGGCATGATCCGGATGCGCCGGGGGCGGATCATCTTCATCTCCTCGGTGGTCGGCCTGCTCGGCTCGGGCGGCCAGGCCAACTACGCGGCGGCCAAGGCGGGCCTGGTCGGGCTGGCCCGGTCGCTGGCTCGCGAGCTGGGCAGCAGGTCCATCACGGTCAACGTGGTCGCGCCCGGGTTCGTGGACACCGGCATGACCGCGGTCCTGCCCGAGGACAGGAAGGCGGCGATCCTGGCCACCGTGCCGCTCGGCCGCATCGCGTCCGCAGGCGAGGTAGCCGCGGCCGTTGCGTTCCTGGCCTCGGCAGATGCGGGGTACATCACCGGGGCCGTTATCCCGGTGGACGGCGGCCTCGGCATGGGTCACTGAGACACGGGTCAGGGCACTCGAGCCCGGCGAAAGGGACGCGATGGGAATCCTGGACGGCAAGCGGATACTGGTGACCGGCGTGCTCACCGACGCATCGATCGCCTTCCACGTGGCGCGGCTCGCGCAGCAGGAGGGCGCGACGGTGGTGCTCACCGGGTTCGGGCGGGTCAGCCTGGTGCAGCGGATCGCCAGGCGGCTGCCGGACCCGCCGCCGGTCCTCGAGCTTGACGTGACCGACGCCGGCCACCTCGCATCGCTCGCGGAGCGGGTGTCCGAGCACACCGGCGGCCTGGACGGCGTGGTGCACGGGATAGCGTTCGCGCCGCAGTCCGCCCTCGGCGGCAACTTCCTTGACACGCCGTGGGAGGACGTGGCGACTGCCGTGCACGTGTCCGCGTACTCGCTGAAGGCACTGGCCATGGCCGCCCTGCCGCTGATGAGCGCCGGGGGAGCGATCGTGGGCATGACCTTTGACGCGAGCGTGGCCTGGCCCAGCTACGACTGGATGGGCGTGGCCAAGGCCGGCCTCGAGTCCTGCGCCCGCTATCTGGCCCGCGACCTCGGCCCCCGCGGGATCCGGGTGAACCTGATGGCGGCAGGCCCGGTGAAGACCATGGCCGCCAAGAGCATCCCGGGCTTCACCGGGTTCGAGGACCTGTGGGGGGAGCGGGCCCCGCTGGGCTGGAACCTGTCCGACCCCGAGCCCCCGGCGCGCGGGTGCGTGGCCCTGCTGTCCGACTGGTTCCCCGCCACCACCGGCGAGATCGTCCACGTGGACGGCGGAGTGCACGCGATCGGCGCCTGACCGCCACCGGGCCTGCTGGGGATCTTGCCGTATGCGCGGCATAGTGTCCCACGTCACATTCCCGGACGCATCAGGTTTAATTGGCGCCCCGATCGGCAGAGCACTGGGCGCCCCGGGCCCCGCGCCCGGCGTACCCGGGCCGCGGCCCGGGGCTCCCGGCTGGCGCGAGACCGCAGGTCGCGTACGGGATAGGGGCGCGCGGCCGATCCCGGCGGCGACGTTACCCTAGCCGCACCGCACCAGTCAGTGATAATGACGTAACAGCGACGTAACGATGGGCACGATCGTCTCGACTCAGCGTGACATCGATAGGAAGTTGTGACATTTACTGCTGGAATCTGCGTCGACGATGAAACTACGCTCTGCGTGAACCGTAGCCAGGACAAAGGTGTCGCAGGCGGCGGCCACGCCTAGGGCGCGGGTGGCTTTTTGGCGGCGCTGAGGGGAGAGGCGGCGAGCAATGATGCACCTGACGCCGTGGTCTCCCGGCCGCGTTGACCCGCATCGGCGGGTCAGGGCGAGGCAGGCTGGCGCGGGCCGACACTCGCGCACAGATCATCGAGGCGCCTCGGCATGAACCGGTACGGCACTACGCGCGAGCAGGCGCGCCACGACGAAGGAGAAAAATGAATCTATGGAGACGGAAGCTGCGCCTTGCGGCAATCGGCACGGCGGCTGCG
>WNGR01003666.1_pt1 | contig 19675 bp, 18 predicted proteins | sample 5407581 | NCBI WGS metagenome assembly WNGR01 (sample SAMN13153383, study PRJNA577476) | soil metagenome | isolation source: 80 cm soil or saprolite under Garry oak tree replicate 2 | place: USA:California | collected 2016-06-15 | reverse complement strand
ACCGGCTCTTCGGCTAAGCCACTCCCGGGCTCGCCCCCACCCTATGACCCGCCCAGCCGCTCAAGCAGCACAAAGACCAGCTCAACGGCCCGCACTGGAAACTTCGGAGAACTCTTGACACAAAGAGGCATCGATATGCGCGGCCACGCGGGGCGGGTTCCGGGATGTCGGCGGCGCCCATACCGGGGTGATCTGCGCGGCCGTCAGGAGGCATGCTGGGAGCCTCACCGGCGCGCAGAGCTGATCTGGATGGCCTGATCCTTGATCGCCTGGCGCACTCGTCTGACCAGCCCGTCAGGCTCGCCCTGGTTGCGGCGGCTGCTGCTGGCAACGACTAGGAGGTGCTCGTCAACCCAGCAGACCTCGGGGCTGGGCAAGCGTGCCAGGAAGGTCGCGATAGAGGTGCGCAGCTCCTGCGGGGTGTAGAGGGAGAAGGTCGAGTAGTGGCGTCCCTCGGCCTGGGCCCTGAGCCGTTCGGCCGTGCTGGTGCGCGGAAGCTTGAAGGTCTGTGTTGCGACTGCTTTGAGCCCGCTGGTTGCCCGGATGGCCTCCCGGAGCGCGGCCTCGCTGTGCAGGCGCTGCTCGTGCTCGGTGAAGCCGGGGAAGTAGCGGCCCCAGATCGTGCGCGCGTTCTGCTGCGGGGTGCGGGTGTAGATGAACAGCTGGCCGCCAGGCTGCAGCACCCGGGCGGCGGCGGCCAGGAAGCGGCCGAGGTCGAAGTGGTGAACGCAGTTGAACGCGGTGACCACATCGAGGCAGCCGGTCCGCAGCGGCAGTTCTTCGGCCGCTGCCAGCAGCGGCACCACCCCGCCGGCGTGGCCGTGGTTGCCAGCCTCGAGCTGGGCCAGCATGGCCGCCGAGACATCGCTGACGACCAGCCGCGAGCCTTCCGGCAGCACAGCGCGCAGCAGCCGCGAGTACCGGCCCGTCCCGCAGCCGATATCCAGGCCGGTGACGGGGCGGTCAGGCAGGAGCTGGCCGATCGCGCGCACCGGCGCCTCGTCGGTGGTGCGCAGCGAGTCGTAGACCGCGGCTACCCGCTCGAAATGACCGCCCACGGTCACCGCTGGCACCTCCCTGCGCTGGGCCTGCTGGCGACCATCATGCGCTTGCCTTGGCGGTTCACGCACTGTTCACTTGCCCGACATCTAAATGACGCAGGCACGCCCTCGTCCCGGAGCTCACAGCCGCCAGCTCCGGAGGTGCCGCGCCCGCGTCTCCAGCGGCCGGCCCCCGCGGACCGTGCTGGCGTCGACGCTTTGGACTGGCCGACCCCTCATCGGCGAGCAAGCCGACGGCTCGGCGGTGATCGTCTACGCGACGATGACCCCGCTCCCGCTGATCGACAAGGCCACCAAGGACCCGCCCGCCGAGCTGCTCGGCCATACCCGCGCCTCTGTGCTCAAGCTCGTGTTCAAGGAGCGCACCACGACAGAACTCGCCCGTGAGCTCGGGGTCAGTGCCGCCACGGTGTCAGGCCACACGAAGGCGCTGCGGGCCGCCCGGCTGATCGTCACCATGCGCGCCGGGAAGGCCGTGCTGCATTCGGTGACCCCGCTCGGAGACAGGCTGCTCGAGAGCGCCGGCAGCTCACCGTCCGGCTGCCATGGTGGCTAGCCCGATTTCGCCCGCCACGCTGCTGGGCACACAAACTCGGGCTGGATGTCGAGCGTGGCTGACAGCGGCTCGTCGATGACCCCGCCGCCGCCCTCGGCCAACTTGCCACGATCTTGCACCGATGCTGGCATACCCTCCTGGCACCAGACTGGCGGCGGGTGACCGATCTCCTCGCCGCAGACATCACCTACCGCGGCAGGCAGCTAACCGCTGGAGACCTTCGTAGCGTCTTCGACGATCTGCGACCCGAGCTCGTCCACGACGCCACCCGGATCGTCATCATGGCGCCCACGTCGCTGACCCGGCCGCTGGATGGCGCCGGCCTGCTTCTCGTGCCGAGCGATTTCAACTGGCCGGGCATCTCCGTTTACACCGACCCGCGCGGTGGCAGCCCACCGTCATCTACCGTGCACGCCACACGGCGGCACTTTGGCTGGGGGACGACCCACCGCCGGCAGCCCTCATCCGCCTGGTCGGCCCAACCCACTCCCAGACACCGCGCGCAAGTAGCCGCGATGCGGGGCGTAGGGCAGGTGCTGCATGTGGAGACGCTGGGTGGCTGTGCAGCCGCTACGAGGCTGGCTGTGCTTCGCCGAGCAGCCAGTCCGGCCCGGATTGCCAGATGGCCGCCTGCCAGCCCAGGTGTGTGAGTTGTGTCTTGAGGTCGGCGGGGTCGCGGACCAGCTTGACGAGCCGGTGGCGGCTGCCATCTTGTAGGCGCCGCTCAACGACCTCGCTCGACCTGGCCACGTAGCTCTCGCGGGCGGTCGCCGCGGGCTGGTCGTCGACGAACAACGCGCGGCCGCCGCCGGTCAGGGCAGCCCGGAGGACCGACCAGAACCGGCCGAACGCGGACTGGGGGACGTGTGACAACCAGAAGGCGAAGAAGACGCAGTCAAAGCGCTGCGGCGGCGTCCAGTCGAGCACGTCCGCCACCACGAAGGTGACGGTCTGGCCCAGCAGCCGCCGGCGTGCCAGGGCGATCATCTCCGGGGCGGCGTCGATCGCGGTCACGGCGCGTGCATAGGCGGCCAGGTGCTGGGTCCACATGCCGGTGCCGCACGCGATCTCCAGCACGTCCCCGGCCGGGTGCAGCTGGTCCACCAATGCCGCGATCCGCGTGTTGGCGCTGGCCAGGTCTCCGTAACTGGTCGCGTCGTACTCGGCCGCCCGGCGGCGGTAGTAGGCCACCTGCTCGCGCCAGAGGCCATCCGGCATGGCACAAGTATCCCAGCAGCCGGCAACCAGTCCGCGGAAGCCCACTCACATCACCGGACGTGCGCGCTCACGCATGACATGCGGGCGGATCTTCATGGGGTCTTGACTGGCTGCCAGGCCTGTTCTTCGTGGGGATGGAGGTTCCGCCTGCCTTCTGCGGGTCCCCGCGTCATCCGTTCCTGCTCCCGCAGCACCGCCGCCCTCAGGGCCAGCTCACTGTGCAGCCCTTCCGGCCGGGCAGCCAAGCCAGCCATGCGTGACAGTTCGTACACCATCAGGCAGATCGCCGCCGCGACCGTAGCGGTGGGGTAGGCCGTGTTGCTGATCTCCTGGCGGGTCGTCAGTCCGCAGGTGGGCCAGACGATCACCGGCGCGGGAACGCTGGCGACCACGGCTGCGAACGCCGTCCATGCTTGCCAGCCACGAACAAGCAGCAATACCCGGCCCGGCGAGAAACGAGACGAAGGCGGTCGGCGCCAGCCGAGGACCCGGGCATCGCAAAGGCCAGCATGCTGGGCAGGCACAGCTGGCTCAGCCGTTGAACAGACTGCGGCCGAGCGGGGTCAGCGATTGGCGCACTCGCCGCCCGTGCTGCGTCGCCCGGCTGCGGCCCAGGTGCGCAGGCCAAGTTCGGCGATCCCTTCCCGGTCCCCGGCTGCGTAGAGCTTGTCGAACCGCCTGCTGTAGGGATCATCTGGCAGCCACGGACAGCCGGGAACCCCCGGAGCTAGCAGCAGCCCGCAGACGCGGGCCGGGTCGGCGAGCGCAAGCCCCATCGCCGTGCCGCCACCGCCGCTGTGCCCAGCCAGGATCGCCCGATCAATACTGCGGTTATCCAGTACTGCGGCCAGGTCGTCCACCTGGCTGAACGGTGCCGTCGGAGCAGGCGACTTCCCGAAACCGCGAGTGTCATACCTGATGACGCGGTAATGGGGGCGGCCTCTCCAGGACCGGCAGCCATATAGGCGAGTCGTCGCCCCACCCACGGTGCAAGAGCACCAGCACCGGGCCGTCGCCGCCCGTATCGTCGGCCCAAAGATGCCCGCCCTCTACCGGCACGCTCGGCTCCATGCCGGAATGCTGTCACAGGCAGCCCTGGGTCAGGCACCGCCGCCAGCACCGGGCTTGATCAAGCGGAACCGCTCGGCCACCACAAGCGTGTCGTCGCCGATCACTGGGGTAGCGCCGAGGAACTCGGCCACGCCCTCGCTGCGGAAGAAGTCTTCGTGTGCTCTGCGCCATTCGGCGGCATCGGCGTAGCCGCGGCCTTCGGCGCGCGCGTAGTCGTCATCGACCATGCTGATCGGCACCACACGGACCCCGGTAAGTTCGATGACGGCTGCCGGCTGTCCCGCTGAGTCGAGCACCGAGAAGCGCTGGCCCGGCTGCGGGACGGGTTCACCGGCATGCTCGTGGATCTGCAGTAACCCGGTCAGGGCGGTCTTTTCTCCGGCGAGTATGGCCGCCACCCCACTGTCTCGCTCCGGTCCGGGGAAGGCGAGTTCAAGTACCGGCAGGTCGTCAGAGGCGATGGCGTGAACCTACCCTTTGCGCGTCGCGCGATGCGGCCGACCTGAAGCGGCTTCACTCCCAGCTGAACCGCCCACTGAGCGCTGGGGCCGCCTAAAGACGCCCACAAGAACGGCGTGATCCTCCGGGCCCGCCTGTCCAGCCCTGCCCGTTTGCGGCAGCGTCCACGAACGCGAACGTGAACACCTCGTGGGCGATCCGGCCGGTGCTCTGCACCGCCTGGGCGGGCAGGCCTGCGGGCAGCTTGATTGCTGATGCCGCCGTTTTGGCCGGCGCCGACCTGGATGCCGCTCTTGGCGGAGTTGCCGATCTCGGCGAGGAACTTGGCCTGCATCTGCGGCGGCAGCGCCGCTGAGCGGGCCGCGGCCTGGCTGGTGAGCGCGGACACCAGCCGGTTCTGCAGCAGGGCGCCGACTGCGGCGGTCCCGATCACCTGGCAGGCCTGGCGGATAGTGTGAGCGGCCCGGAAGCGGCGCCCGCCATCGGTGAGTCGATGTTGCGCATCGCACGGTGACCATCGGCGCGAAGATGCAGCCCATATCGAGCCCGGCAGTGCTCAGTGGTGGAGGTGGGCGATCAGCAGGTTGGGGTCGGTGAAGGTGAAGTAGGCGGCGTTGGTGACGTAGATGGTGTCGTGCCGGACTGCGATGTCGGTGGGATTCGACAGCCCATCCATAGCGCTGAGCACCACCTGAGGGCGACTGGCTGGCCTGATGAGGATCACCTGACTGGACTGATCCAGTGTTGCGAGGATGGTGTCGCCGGAGCCGAGGACGGTGAAGTTGTCCACCCCGCCGGTCAGGCCCGTCACCATGGGCTGGATGGTGCCGGCGCTGCCATCGGCGCGGATGGGAATCTTCACGATGGTGCCCTGGTCAGAGTTGCTGACCCAGACGGCGTGGTCGTGCACGGCGATGCCGTTGGCCCCGAAAAATGATGACCTCTGCAGCGCCGGCCCGGTCGCCCAGACCGATGGGCCGCCGCCTCGGGTCGGGACTTTCCACACGACGCCGAGCAGCGAATCAGTGATGTACAGGTCGCCGGTTTGGCCGTCTAGCGCCATGTCGTTGGGGAATGAGTTCGTCGGCAGTTGCGCGATCTGCACCGGGGCCGAGCCGTCCCGAAGCCGCCACACCCCGGTATCGGCATTCCCGGTGCAGTCGATCACGTAGATCGTGCCATTGCCCGCCCGGGCGATGCCAGCACTGACAGGAAACCCAATCACCGGGCAGCTGCCGCTCGCGGGGAGCTGCCCCAAGACGTCGACCTGACCGCCGCGGGTCACCCGTGCCACCTGGTCCGCCTTGGCAAACGAGACATCCACTGCCGCATCTGGTTCCAGCGCGATGTCCTCCGGGGTTTGCCCCGCGCTCAAGCTGAAATGGGCGACGATGCGTGGATGGCTCACCGGCGCCGTGACCGCTTCCACCGCGCCGCTGCCCGCGACAAACGCCACCGCGGCCGCGGCAGCGGCAACGATCGTTCTCCCGTACCGGCGCATCATCGGAACCCCTTTCTTCTTATCACTGGAACATCCGTCACGGCTGGAGTGCCTGCACCGGGCGCTACCCCTTCAGGGCGTCGTTCCTGGATGGGCGGGGACCGGGGTGTCCCAGTCGATGTGGTGGCCGTAGAGTTGCTTGCCGGGTTTGCCGTTGGCGATGAACCTGACGTAGAGCGGCAGCATGACCGGCATCATCAGGTCCCGGAAGACGCGGGCGGCGCCGGTGGCGGCCTTGTTGTTGTTGACCCGGGCGGCCTGTTTGATGACCCTCTCCGCGCGGGGGCGTCGGATCTGTTCGAACGCAGCGAAAGCCCGGTCCGGTCTGGGCAGATCGCGCAGGCACTTGCCGAGCTGTACGGCGTCCTCGATGGCTAGCGAGGCTCCCTGACCGGAGGTGGGTGACGGCGCGTGCGCGGCGTCGCCGATGACGATCATCCGGTCGGTGTGCCAGGTGGGCAGGCGGGGCATGGTGTGGACCGGGCTGGCGGCAAGGTCATGGGCGGTGGCCTCGATGAGCCGGGTGGCTGGGCCGGCGTCATCGGCGAACAGGCTGGTCAGCCGCTGCCGCCACTCGCTGGTGCCGATGCTGGCGAGCGCGCCGCGGGCGGGCTCCTTGGGCTCGGGCACGTTGGCGAACCACCACACTTCACCGTCCGGCGCCAGGGCGTAGCCGAAGAACGCCCGCTTGCCGAAGATCATGTGGTAGGTGCCAGGGTCGGCGCTCACCCGTACGCCGCGGACATAACCGCCGAGGTTGATCAGCCCGGCATACTCCGGCGCGGGCGCGCTGGGGTCGATGATGCGCCGGACTGCGGAGTGGGTACCGTCGCAGCCGATCAGGATGTCGCCGGTGGCCTCGGTGCGGTCGGTGAACCTCGCCCGCACCCTGCCGCTGATGGTCTCCGCGGCGGCCAGGCGCTTGCCGTGCTCGACCCGGATGCCCCGGCTGGCGGCCTGATCGTGCAACGCTGTGTACAGGTCGGCGCGTTTCAAGGTGTAGCCGGTGGTGCCATCGGTGAGGGTCATGCTCGCCGCGGCGGCGCCCAGCCGCTTGCCGGTGCCGCTCCACACGGTGATGGCGGTCGTCGGGAACCCCGCGGCGAGCGCCGGCTGGTCCGCGCTCAGGGTGCGCAGCGCATCGACTCCGTTGGCCGCCACGGTGAGGAACGCGCCGATGCTCTCGGCGGGGGCGGGATGCGCCTCGTAGATCACCGAGTCGATGCCGGCCTTGTGAAGTGCCATCGCCGCGGCGGGCCCGGCGATGCCGCCGCCGGCGATCAGGGCAGTGCGTGCCTGGGTCATAACTCCTGCCTGCCTCGCTACGCCGGGCGGGTGCCGGCCGCGCCCCAGCGCCCAGCCGCCCAGGCGGAGGATCTGCGTGCTGTCATGGTCCCCAATCCTGCTGCGGCCCGCCTTGGTGCTCCAGCGACAGCGACCCGGACAGTTGCCCGGACAGTTTCGCGCCGGGTTACGCTGCATCCGATGCCCTCTGTGTTTGGGGAGCGGCTGCGCGCGCTCCGCCATGCGGCCCGGCTCACCCAGGAAGAACTGGCCGAGCGCGCCGGCATGACAGCAGCCGGCATTAGCGCCATTGAGCGCGGGATCCGCACGCGCACCTATCCGCGCACCCTGACCGCGCTGGCCGATGCGCTGGGCCTGACCGGCGGGGATCGGGAGGCGTTCAGGGCGCTGGCCGGACGGCCAGGGCCGGGCGAGCCGCTGCCTGGACTGGCGGCCGAAGCTGTGCTACCGGCCCAGCTGACGAAGTTCATTGGCCGCGAGCGCGACTTGGCGCGGGTGCGCCCGCTGCTGAAGTGCGCACCGCTGGTCACGCTCACCGGCCCGGGCGGGGTCGGCAAGACCCGTCTGGCGCTGGAGGTTGCAGCCGGAGCCTTGCCGGTGTTTCCGGGGGGCGTCACGATGGCCGACCTCGGGCCGGTACTTGACGGCGGGATTGTGCCTTATGCGGTGGCGCGTTCGGTGGGCCTTGTGCCGCGCTCGCCGGGGCCGCCGCTGGCCGTGACCGCGGCGCGGATCGGCGGGGCGCGCCTGCTGCTGGTGCTCGACAACTGTGAGCATGTGGTGCAGGCGGCCGCTGAAGTGGCCCTCTGGTTGCTCGAGAGCTGCCCCCGACTGGTAATCCTGGCGACTAGCCGCGAACCGCTGCGCGTTCCCGGCGAGGTCGTCGTGCGGGTAGGGCCGCTCACCTGTGAGGAATCGGCGGCGCTGTTGGAGGCCCGGGCGGCCGCCTCGGCCGGAACGGCGCTTCCCCTGGCCGACTGCGAGAGTGTGCAGCGGCTGCTGGCCAGGCTCGATGGCATGCCGCTGGCGATCGAGCTTGCGGCTGCCGCCCTCCGGGTCTTCACCGCAGACCAGATTCTCGGCCAGCTCGACGTCGGCCTGGGTGCGCTCACATTGGGCAGCCGGGTCGTGCCCAGGCACCGGAGCCTGGAATCGGCGATCAGCTGGAGCTATCAGCTGCTCGCGCCGGACGAGCGGCGGCTGTGGCGGCGGCTCAGCGTGTTCGTGGGCGGCTTCGAACTCGACGCCGCCGCCGAGGTCTGCTCGTCGCCGGAACTGCCCGCCGAGCGCGTGCCGGCAACCCTGGCCGCGCTGGTGGACAAGTCGGTCGTTCAGCGGGATGAGCGTGGCCGGTTCCGGATGCTGGAGGCGGTGCGCCTGTTCGGCCGGCAGCTGCTCTCGCAGGCCGGCGAGGAGGCGGCGCTGGTGGGCCGCCACCGCGACTGGGCCGCGGCGCTGTCCTGGCCGCGGCTGGAAGTGTTCTGGAGCCCGCAGGAGTCAGCCTGGCGCGACCGCTTCGAACAGGAGCAAGCCAACCTGCGCGCCGCGCTGGGCGCTTGCGTGCAGGCGCGGGATGCCAGGACCGGCCTTGCGATCTTCACCGGCCTGTATGGCCTGTGGCAGACGCGGGCCGGGTTCAGCGAGGGGCTGCGCTGGTTCGACGTCCTGATCGCTTTGGATGGCCCAGAGGATGACATCCGCGCCCTGGCTCTGTGCTCGGCGGTATGGATGCGGGCCCTGACCGGCGACCTGGCGGGGGCTCTTGAGGCCGGGCGCGAGGCGGAGCGCATCGCGCGCATGATCGGCGACGCCGCCGTGCTGGGATTCGCACTGCAGAACATGGCCTTCGCCCGCCTGGCCGGGCAGCAGGCGACGATAGCGATCGACCTCGCCCGGCGGGCCGTGGAGGCGCATCGTTCGGCGAGCAACGACCTCGGCGTCGCTATGGCACTGCACCACCTGGCGTACGCGCACCAGGTCCTGGGGGACCGGCCGCGCAGCCGTGAGTTCGCCGAAGAGGCCCTCCGGCTGTGCCGGGCAGCGGGCAACCGGAAATTCGGCATGGCCGTGTCGACCCTGCTCGCGCTGCTTGCCTGGCAAGACGGCGAAACGACAATCGCGGCCACACTGGCCAGGGAAAGCATCGCGGGGGCCGGCCACGCCGGTGATCAGTGGAACATCGCCCGCGCCTTGCAGCTGCTGGGCTGGGCAGCGGCCGCTACCGGGCGGCCGGAACGAGCCGCCATGCTGTTCGGCGGAGCCCAGTCGCTGCTCAACTCGGCACAAGAAGACAGCGACCTTGCCCAGCTGCCCGCGCAGCGAGACGCCGAAAACAAGGCCAGACTGGCCCTTGGAGAAGCCGGCTACACCCAGCGGTTTGCGGAGGGCTACAGCCTGCCGGCGGCCGACGCCGTGCGGTACGCGCTGGACGCCGCGTCGGCCGATAAACGGGCCGCAGCTCCCGCACCCGGCCGCCCAGCGAAGTGATCGAGTTCTGCCACCCGAACTCATCCGGCCGGTACGCCATCACCTCGGGCACGACCGTGGCCTGTTGGGCCCCACCGCCGAGAAGGCGGCATCGGCGGCCACACCACGGCCGCGCGGGCGCCACCGGAGCCCAGAGAGTGAACATCCACGGCCGCGGACATGGCCGCAGGCGCCGCCGCCGGGCTCAATCCCCGCAGGATGCCCGGTGACTAGCCGCGCGGTCGCGGCCGGGCCCGCCCGATCACCCAATCGGTGCTGTCCGCCTCCAGCTCGCAGCTCCAGCCCAGGGCATCGAGACGGGCCTGGAGCAGCGGCGGGTCCACGAAAACCTTTACCAGGCGGTGCACCGTGCCATCTGGAGGCTTCGCTCGACAATCTCCGGATCAGCTGTGGCCTGCTCCTTCGAAGCCTGGGATACGTCCTCGTCGACGAAGATCACCTGGCCAGACGCGGTCAGCGCCCGGCGGAGCATACTGAAGAAGCCAGCGACGCGGGGCGGCGGAACGTGCGACAGCCAGAACCCGAAGAAGATCAGCTGGTAGCGGCGGTCTGGCACCCAGCGCAGGATGTCAGCGCACACGAATCTCACCGAGGCAGGGCAGCGTCGGCGCGCGATCTCAAGCGCCTCGGGCGACGCGTCGATGGCGGTCAGGTCACCGGTCCGCCGGGCCAGCGCCTCGGTCCACATGCCCGTTCCACAGGCGAGTTCCAGCGTCGGCACGTCCAGGGGCAAGATAGAGGTTATCCGGGTGATCCGCTCCCGAGCCACCGACAGCGACCCGTATGCTGTGACGTCGTACTCCGCCACTCGCCGCCGGTAGTACAAGATCTGCTGGTCGATCATGCGATCGCACACATGGCCATCCTCCACCGCTCGTGTTACGGAGCGGACAGCCACACCAAAGGCCGACTTTAGGCTGAGCGGCATTGGCTCTTGCCGGCTGTGTGCGCTTCGCGTCTGCGTGGGGCGATGTGCTGCCCGGTCTGACGCTGACGCCGTGAGCTGCCGCCGATTCCCCGGCCGGCTCAGGGTTGACTCCGGGCGCCAGCCAGACCTTCCAGCAGGTCGGGTCGCCGTCGGGATCGCCGCCTCCCGGGCGTTCTTCCAGGCTCACATCGCCAGGGCCTGGAGGCAGCCCCGGGGCCGCCTCCAGCACGGCCGCCCGCGGTGGCTGGCAAGGTGGTCGTGGCCGGCGGCGCGCGCGCGATCAGGCCGGAGAAGTGTCCTCCGCGGGGCGCGAAGTTGATGCACTGAGAGTGCGGCGGTCGGCTCGGCCGCGGCAGCCCAGGGCGACAACCTTAGCTTGACGGCGCGCCGTGACAACATTAAGTTGTCAACATGGAGGCCGTGAGCGTGCTGGCGCTGGCGGACGCGGTTCGGCAGCGGGCGGCGGGCTCGCCGCTGGACCGGGTCGAGGCCGCCCTGGCGGTCGGCGAGGAGCTGACCTCGGGCGCGGATGAGCTGGTCGACCGTTTCGTGGGCGAGGCCCGCTCCGCGGGGTGTTCCTGGACCGAGATCGGCGAGCGGATCGGGGTGTCCAAGCAGGCAGCCCGGCAGCGCTTCGCGCAGCTGCCGCGGCCCGGGCTGGCCAGTGACCTGGAGTGGCGGCCCCGGCTGCTGGCCTGCCTGCGGGCCGCCGGGCGGGAAGCCAGCGCCGACGGCGCCGCCGAGGTCGGAACCCATCACCAGCTGCTCGGGCTGTTTCACGAGGGGGTGGCCGCCGCGGTCCTGGAGAAGCTGGGGATCCGGGCCGACGCCGCCCGGGCCGGCGCGCGGGAGCTGTTCCCCGGCGGCGGCCACCCGGGTGAGCAGCCACCGCCGGATTCCGCCGAGGCCCGCGAGGCGGTCCAGGGAGCCGCGGGGCTGGCACGGCGGGCTGGCCACGGCTACGTCGGCACCGAGCACCTGCTCTGCGTGCTTGCTCTCGATCCCGGATCCCGAGCACGGCGGGTGCTCGGCCAGCTCGGCGTCAGCATCCCCGCCATCAAGAAGGAACTCGCGTGCTACACCGGCCTCGGCGAGCGGCGCCGCCGCAGGCGGGGCAAGGCAACCGCGTTCGCCTGTTCCTTCTGCGGCAAGCAGCGCAGCAGCGAGCTGCAGCTCGTCGCAGGGCCAGGGGTGTGGATCTGCGCGGAGTGCATCGGGCTGTGCAACGAGATCCTCGCCGAAGGACAGGAGACGCCAGGACCGCAGCGCTGACCGGTTCCCGCTTCCACCGGGAGGCGGCTGGCGAGCGCCACGCGGAGCCGGCTTCCGCCGGCTACCTGGGCGGCAGCCGCCCCTTCGACGCATTCTGCGGAGCGCGTTACGCGATCGTGGCTGATCCCGACCCCATGGCAGCGCGGTCGCGCTCAGTGATAGGGCAATCGGCGTCAGGTTGCACGCCGGATCCGCCGATCGGCGCGGGTAGGCGTCGTGATCGGAGAGCGGCCGAGCTACCGCAGATCCGGTGGGTGTGTGCTTCGGCCGGTGCTTGTCACTACCGGGTTCGGTCGCGGCGTGACCGCCGGTGAGCGCCGGAGAGGGCCTGCGATATTGCGGCGCTGGCTGTGGCGGCGCCGCCGCCCCGCGGTAGCTGCGGAGACCAGGCCCCGGGTGCGCCCGCTGGCCGTTCGGCGTATCACGGCAAGCGTTGCCTGCTCTTCATTACCGGGAGGAAGGTCCTCCCCGCACCATGTGCTGTAGCCAGCCCTATGGCGCGCTGCCCGCCCAGGCCGTCGCGCCGAAGGGTGTGCGGCGATCGCGGTCAAAGCTGGGCCGGAGGTCAGAATGAACGCGCCATCCACGTCGCCAGACAGCCCCATCACCTCCATAGCTGAGGCCATAGCCCGGATGGAGGCGCTGGATGAGGCGTTGCCTGCCGGTGACGGGCTGGGGTGTTTCAACCACATGTACCTCGCGGTCATGCAGCAAATCGCGCAGCGGCTGTCGCAGGGCCTTTTCAGCGATCCGGTGACCATGACCCATCTCGACCTGGTCTTCGCCAACCTGTATTTCGCCGCCGCCGGCGCCAGGGAGCCCTCGGCTGCCCCGGTTGCCTGGCAGCCGTTGCTGAACCGCCGCGCCGAGGCCGGCATCGAGCCCGTACAGTTCGCCCTGGCGGGCATGAACACCCACATCAGCCACGACCTGCCCATCGCCATCGCCGCCACGTGTGCGGAGTTGTCCTTCGCCCCGACCGCCGCGGTGTTCCGCGACGATTATGAGAAGGTCGATCAAGTGCTCGACGCCGCCGAGCAATCGGCACGCGAGTCCTTCGAGTCGGGCGCCATCCTCGCCGCCGACCAGCACCTGGGGGCGGTGCTCAACTTGATCGCCAACTGGAATCTCAACCAGGCCCGTGAGATCGCCTGGAACACCGCGCGGGCCCTGTGGGAGGCCCGGGATCTTCCGGCCGCCGGTGACCTTCTCCGTGCCACGCTCGGCCGTGCCGTAGCCGCAACCAGCCAGCTCCTGCTGGTCGCCCTGTGACACCAGGCAGCCCGGTGCGCGGCCCCCAGCAACACGCTGGGACCGGATGCCCGTCAAAGCGGCCAGGCCCAACCCACAGACGGCAATAACCGCCGTTTGGTGCGGTCATGGGTGCTTGGTGCTCTTCGGCTGAGGCAGGCAGATTTGGGCGCTCTGTGCGGCCGCGCGGCGCCGGAGCCGGTCGGTGTGCTGAGCGGAGTGAAATGATCGCCACATGCCGGTAGCGCATGGGCGTGTCGCGTTGGTGACGGGCAGCTCGCGGGGGCTGGGCGCGGCGATCGCGCGGCGCCTGGCCCAGGACGGCTTTGCCGTCGCGGTCAATGGCCAGCGCGGTGACGGCCAGGCAGGTGAGGTCGCCCGCACCATCCGCGACGGCGGCGGTAGCGCCGAGGCCTTCGGCGCCGACATCACCGATCAGCGGCAGGTTGCCGGGCTGGTCGCCGCCATCACCAGCCGGTTCGGCCCGGTTGACGTGCTGGTGCTCAATGCCACCGGCCCGCAGCCCGAAGCCCCGGTGACCGACGTGGACTGGACCGACCATCTCGCCCAGCTGGACTTCTTCGTCAAGAGCCCGGTGCTGCTCGGCGGCGCGGTGCTGCCCGGAATGGTGGCCCGGCACTATGGCCGCATCGTGCACATCGACTCCGAGGTTGCTGACCGTCCGCCTCCGGGCAGGTCCGCCTATGCCACCGCCAAGAGCGCGCAGATAGGCCTGGCCCGCGCCTGGGCCCGCGAACTCGCCCCCTCTGGCATCACGGTGAACACGGTCGCACCCGGCTTCGTCCCCGTCGAGCGGCACGCCGGCGTCCCGGCCGGCATTGTGGATGCTTACCTGGCCTCGGTGCCCGCCGGGCGGATGGGAACTCCCAGCGACATCGCCTGCGCCGTGAGCTTCCTCGCCTCCGAAGATGCCGGCTTCATCACTGGCCAGCGCATCGTGGTCGACGGCGGCCGGAACCTTGGCAACTGACAATCGGGCCTTGACAACCACCGTTACCAGCCACCCATGGCGACCTCGGGAAACTGGATCAACCACGCGAGAACCGCCAGACGATGCTAGCGGTGACGTGCGCGGCCGATCCATGGTCAGGGTCCGCGCGCCGAGCCGCCGTTCGGGGCGGCCAGTGCCGCCCCAGCGCTCCTCAGCTGAGCGCGCAGATCAGGTCGATCTGCCGCGCCGACGAGTGGGTATCCCGGGCCCGGCGCCTTGGTGCTGGCGGGCCTGGCGGTCCATCCGATCGCTCAGCCGGCCAATGGCGAGGAACAGAAGCACGAGACCGGGTCCGATCAGGGCGCAGCGCAGCCCTCTCGCCTGATGCCGCCGTCGCGGCGCTTATCGGCGGACTCGTCCTGCCCGGCGAGAGCCCAGCGGCCCGGTAGATCTGCGGGCGGCCTTGCCAGCGGGCGGGTCGTGAGGGTGGCGAACCGGTGACGGGCAGCAGCCGGGCCAGTTCGGCGCCGGCGATCTGCGCGTCGAGGTCGCGTAGCAGCGCTAGGTCGGCTGCCAGAACCTGCCGGGCGACCGTGGCGCCGGGACCGAAGTAGCTAGAGGGTTGTTGCTGGTCTGGCATCGGGGCAGACGCCGGTGACGAGCTCGCTGGGCCGGGCGACGAAAGTGTGGTCGCTGACGGTTGGCGCGCTGACGCGGTCCGCACGGAACAGTCGCGGAGCGTTCCTGCCAGTGTCCCAGGCGATCACGTACCACAGCGGTTGGCGCACCAGCAGACCGTGGGGTTCGACCTGCCGATTCGTACTCCTGCCTTGTTGATCACGGTAGGTGAAAGCGAGCAAGCGAGTGGCGCTGAAAGCGGCCTCGAACGCCTCCACCAAACTCGGGTCGATATCAGCGAGCCTCGCATCCCCCGCCGGTCCACCAACCAGGATCCGCTCTCGCAGCGCCCGCAACTCGGCTGCCCGGGCGGCGGGGAGGGCTCGTTCAATCTTGTCGAGCGCGTGCTCTGCACCAGCGGCGAAAGGGACCGTCTTGGCGGCGCGGGCAATCTCTACGGACACGATGAGTGCGCGACCTCGCTGGTGCGCAGCTGTGAGGTGATCATCACCGAGGCCGGGTTGAGTCGCACGCCACCGCCTGGCCCGGAGAACGTGTCGAGATCGAATCCGGCCTCGCGAAGGGCACCGAGGTCCCGTAGCACCGTACGGCGGGAGACGCCGAGTTCCCGGGCGAGGCCGGCCACGGTCCAGTCGGCTCGCCGCCGCAGCATCCGCAACAGCTGGTCGTGCCGATCCATGATGCGCATCGGCTCCAACCGTACCGGCGATGGGTGACAGTTCCTGTCACCAATGGGAGGTACGTTGCGAGAACGGAACTCCAGGAGGTCACGATGCACTTGCAGGGCATGAAGCAACTGGAACGAGACACCACGGTCAACGCTCCTGTCAAGGTCGTCTACCGGCTGTTCATGGACAACGCGGAGCTGGCCAGCTGGGCGCCTGCCGTTGACGCCGTCACCGACCAGCACGGTGGCGACGACACCGGCCTGGGCGCCACTCGCACCTGCGCGGTGACCATGAACGGCAAGAAAGGAACCATGGCCGAGCGGTGCGTCGAGGCCGTGCCAGAGACGCGCGCGTCGTTCCTGGTTGTTGACGACTCCTTCGGGTTCAGCAAGATGCTCACCGGCTACGGGTTCACCGCCCATTTCACCCCGGCGGCAAGCGACCAGACCACGGTGCGGATCGAGACGTTCTACGCGCCAGCCAACCCGGTCGCCGGCGTGCTCAACAGGCTCGTCATGCGGCGTAAGTTCCGCAGCGTCGTTGACGAGCTCCTCGGCGGCCTGTCCACGCTCGCTGAGCAGCGCCATACCCAGCCCGGAAACCTGAGCCCGCCACGCTGACCCCGGCCCGGCCCAGGCCCGGCCCACCCAGGCCCGACCACCCCGGGGCCGGGTGGGCTGAGGGCGCAGGGCTGGAGGCGGCCAGCTGGGATGTGGTAGCCGCCGGGCGGTGCTGGCACTGGTTCGACCGGCCCCGGGTGGCAGCCGAGGCCCGGCGCCTGCTGGTACCCGGCGGAGCGCTCCTCATTTGACAACAATGGCCCCCATGGGTGCCACCTGAGCTACCTGGCGCTGCCGGGCCCTCTTCCCTGCTCAGCCCGGTAGCGCGATGCTCCGGGTGAAGATACGAGCTCGGGACAGGAGACCCGGCAATGTCTGTCTACGTCGGAATCGATGTGCACCGCAAGCGGTCCCAGGTGGCGGTGGTCACCGAGGATGGGAAGGTCCAGCTGAACCGGAACGTGGTGAACGGCCAGGAGCCGATCCTGCGGCTGATCGGCGATCTGCCGGCCGGCACGCCGGTGGCGTTCGAGGCTGCCTACGGGTGGGGCTGGCTGGTGGAGCTGCTGGAGGGCTACGGGTTCGACCCGCACCTGGTGCACCCGCTGCGGGGCAAGGCGATCGCCTCGGCGCGGCTGAAGAACGACCTGTTAACCGAACACTCTCACGTTCCCGCAGGTCACAGGCTAGGCGGATCGTTTCCCCCGAGGCCGCTGACCTGTCCCCCATACCGCCCACCAGCCTTCTCCTCGCTGCCGCTTGTCACTCCGGCCAGAAACGACCTCGTCGCCGTTCAAAATGGTCCTTAACCTGCTGATTTGCATCGTCCACCAGGGCGAATGCGTTAGTTCGGAGAAGACAAGGTCGATGCGGCCATCCTCGCGCAGTTGCTGCGGGCAGATCTGCTGCCCGGGGCGTGGATCGCCCCGCAGCCGGTGCGCCAGCTCCGTGCGCAGCTGCGGCACCGGGCCAGCCTGGTCCGGCTCGGCACTCAGCTGCGCAACCGGATCCACGCGGTGGCGGCTGATTTCGGCTATGACCGGGCCGGCAGCTACTGGACCGGGCCCGGCCGCGGCTGGCTCGCCGAACTCGATCTTCCCCCGGTGTCGCGGGAGATCGTCACCGACTGCCTGGCCTCCATCGATGCGCTGGCGCCGGTGATCGAGCGGCTCGACAGGGAGTTGCATCAGCGCGCGAAGGCCGACCCGCGGGCCAAGGTGCTGACGGCGCTGCCCGGCGTCGGGGAGTTCACCGCGCTGGTCATGCTGGCTGAGATCGGCGATATCACCCGCTTCGGAAGCGCCCGCAAGCTGGCCAGCTGGGCCGGGCTGACCCCGACGGTCCGCGGCTCGGACCTGACTGTCCGCCACGGGCACATCTCCAAGCAGGGCTCGGCGTGGCTGCGCTGGGTCCTCAACCAAGCCGCGCAGACCGCCAAGCGCTCCCCGGAGTTCGCCGGCACCTACGCCGCCATCGCCAGGCGCCGTGGCAAGAAGATCGCCACCACCGCGATCGCCCGCAAGCTCCTCACCCGCGCCTACCACCTGCTCGCCGCCCAGGCCGCCGCGACACCCGGCACGGCGAAGAGCCACACACCAGTGCGGCAGCCTGACCACCAGGATGCGCACACAGACCAGGAGAGGGTCACCAAACCCGGGCACGCTCGCCCCTGCGGCATGAGCCGGCCACCAGGCCGCGCTCGATCATTTGACTGAGCAGCCCGGTCCCCGGACACATGGTCATGGTTGTCCCGCCCGCTGCATGGCGAGACGCCGGATGGGTGCTTGCGAGACCACTCCGCCAGTCACCAGCCGGGGAACACCACGACCCTCCCAACACCAGCGCGAAAGGACCCTTCCTCGCTCCCGATGATCTGTCGCCGTTCGTCGGCGTCCAGCTCGTTCGTCCTCGCCGCTACGCGGCTGCGGGCGCTCCAGCAGGACTCCTCCCACACGGCAACGTAAACCGGGGCAGCTGCGAGGAAGATCCCGAACAACAGTCAGGCCTCAGCCCGGGACAACAACGCACGTCACCGGGTCAGACCGCTACGCCCCCTTGACAACAATGGCCCCAATTGGGTGCCACCTGAGCTGCCGGGCAACGTGTGCTCAGCCACCGAAGCGCCCGTCCTGGAACGCAACCCAGCCTGGAGCCTGGCCGGCGAGACCGGCCTGGCGACGTTCAGCGTATGCCTAGGCCAACTCCTGGAGCTGTTGCGCGAGGAACCGCCGCTCCGCTTCCGTCGCTGCGAGGTGGGCGGCACGTTCGAAAGCGGCTTGCGCGGCGTCTCGTCGTCCAAGCCGACGCAACATCGTGCCGCGGGCTGCGTGTATCAGGTGATAGTTGTCGAGGTCCGGTGCGATCGCGTCGAGCGTAGTGAGCGCAGTGCCGGGACCCTCGATCTCGGCGACGGCGATGGCCCGATTGAGTGCGACCACGGGCGTGGGCATGACCGAGAACAGGTGATCGTAGAGAGCGACGATCTGGGGCCAGCCGGTTGCTTCGAACGAGCCGGCGTCGCACTGCACGGCTTGGATCGCGGCCTGGAGTTGGAAGGGACCTGGTTGGCCGCGGCGGATACAGGCGCGCACGATCGCATGTCCTTCTTCGATCATCGTGCGGTCCCACTTGGTCCGGTCCTGATCGCGCAGGAGCACGAGGGCACCCTCGGCTGTGCGGGCCGGCACCCGTGACTCGCTGAGCATCATCAAGGCGAGCAGCCCCGCCGCCTCGGGCTCGTCGGGCATCAACTCGACCAGAGCGCTAGCGAGCCGAATTGCCTCGCTCCGCAACGGGGCCCGTTCCGGACCGTCGAGCCCGGTGTTGTAGATCAGGTACAGAACCGACAGGACCGACCGGAGTCGCTCGGGCAGGTCGGGTTCCTCCGGCACGCGATAGGGGATCTTGGCGGCCTTGATCTTATACTTGGCTCGGACGAGCCGCTTCGCCATCGCCGGCTCGCTCACCAGGAACGAGCGGGCCACCTCATCCACGCTCAGGCCGCCGAGCAGTCGCAGGGTCAAGGCCACGTGGTGCTCCGTTCGCAACGCCGGATGGCAGCAGGTAAAGATCAGCCGGAGCTGGTCGTCCCTCACGGGTCCGTCCTCTCCCCACTCTTCAGTGCCTGGGCCCTGCGATGTGGTTGCGACGGCACCAAGCTGTTCATGGAGCCCCAGGCCCCGGGCTGAACGGCGAAGGTCATCGATCGCACGGTTTCGTGCGGTCGTAACGATCCACCCCGCCGGGTTGGGTGGGATGCCGTCGCTCCGCCACCAGTCGCTTGCCACGACGAACGCTTCCTGCACGGCGTCTTCAGCTAGCGTGATGTCGCCGAAGATGCGGATCAGCGTTGCCACCGCTTGGCCGTATACCTCGCGGAACACACGCTCAACACCGGTCGCTTCCCCATGGGCGGCGACGGTAGGGGTCACGCCTCGACGCGCCCGGCCGCCCGGAATGGGCGGACTTCGATCGGACGGCTGATCGCGTCCACGACCTTACCGGCCCAAGCCAGCGCTGCGTCGAGATCGTCCGCGTTGATGATGTAGAACCCGGCGATGTGCTCTTTCGCCTCGACGAACGGGCCGTCCGTCATGACCAGATCGCCATCACCCACGCCGACGACGGTCGCCGCGTCGGGGCCATGGAGTGCGCCACCGAAGACGAACGCACCGCTCGCCTCCATCTCGGCTTCGAGGGCAGCGACCCGCTCCATGAATGCCCCCATCTCCTCGGGCGTCCTGGGCG